>Ga0308165_1001433_pt1 | contig 33387 bp, 31 predicted proteins | sample PhyWR2_FD_201032 | JGI IMG/M metagenome (GOLD analysis project Ga0308165, IMG submission 201032) | Phyllosphere microbial communities from UC Gill Tract Community Farm, Albany, California, United States - DLSLW.R2 | ecosystem: Host-associated > Plants > Phyllosphere > Unclassified | place: USA... | reverse complement strand
GAGCAAGTAGGCGATCTCGCCGAATGCCAGTTCCGTATCGCGAATGTAGGTCATGGCCAGGTCGCGGCGGGTGTCGTTGAGAATCGCGCGGAACTGAGTGCCTTCGTCGGCCAGTTTGCGGCGCAGCGTCCAGGTGGGCAGCTTCAAGCGTGCCGCCACTTCTTCCAGGTCGGGTTCCCGGCCGCCATTGAGCATAGGCCCGAGCAACCGGGTAATGCGCTCGCGCAGGCTGCGGGTGCGCGTCAATTGCTCCAACTCTCGCTCACAAAGTTGTAACAACAGGTTCCAGGTACTCGGGCAGTGCTGCGGGTTGCGCAAAGCCAGGGTCTGCTGGTTGAGGCGCAACTGGTTGGCCTCGGCACCGAAGTGGACGTCGCCCAGCACGCTGTATTGATCGCTGTACTCCGGTGCTTCAAATTCGATGTCGATGCGCTGCGCCTCCACCGGTTGCTGGGCCAGGCTCGACAACTGGTGCAGCCAGCCGGCGATGATCGAGTCCACCACAAAGCGGTTGTAGGCGTTGTAGGGGCTGATGGAATAGAAGCGCAGCCAGGCGCCTTCGGCATCTTCGACAAAGCTCGACTGCCCGCGATAATTGGAGCCGTACAGCGCTTCGAAGCGGGTGAGCGCGCGCGCAGCTTCGCGCACGTTGGGGGCTTGAGCGGCGGTCACGCCCGCCAACCCGCCTTGGCTCAAGCGGCTGAGCTGGCCCATGCGCAGACCCAGGCCCGGGTCGCCGGTGAGTTGGATAGCGGCATGGCCAAGACGCATGTAGCGCGGGATCGACAATCGTGCACCGGCCTCGGCCAGGCGCGCCGGGTCGAGGCCGTATTGCAGCAGCAGTGGCTGCGGGTCCAGGCCGTGGCTGTGGATGGCGTCGGCCAGGGCGTGCACGAAGCCCACCGACAAATCCCCCAGCCGTACGGGCTTCACAGCCAGATATTCAACAAGCGCGCGCCACGGGCTTCGCCATCGGCGCTGACTTGCCCGTTGCTGCTGAGAAAGCTGTGCCCGGCAGTGCCCAGGTCCCAGAACTGGCCGCGCAGGAACACGCTCATGCCGGCGCTGGCCTGGCTGATGGGGGGCTGGCTGATCAATGTAAGACGGCGCCAAGCCTCGCCCTCGCTGAGTTCTTCAGGCTTGAGGCTGATTTCTGTCGGGGTGGACACGCTTTTGAATCCACGCCAAGGACGGTCCCAGGTATCACGGCCAAGCACGAAGGCCGGTACCGCGATCAATTGCGCGCCTTGTTCGTTGAGTTTGCGGTAGTTGTCCGGGTACCAGCTGTCGCTGCCTACCAGTACACCCAGTCGACCAGCCGGCGTGTCGACCACGCTGACGACGTTTTCATCACCGGGCTCGATAAAACCGCGTTCATCGTAGATCGGGTAGAGCTGGCGCTGCGGATCGCCGATCGGCAAGCCATCGGCGGCAAACACCACGCTGGCGTTATACAAGGCACCATGGCCGACGTGCAGCTGGCCTTGGCTGACACTTGGGTTGGGCAGGGTGATGGAGCCCGCCACCAGCGTGACGCCGAACTCCTTGGCGAGGCCACCGAACAGCACCTGGTAATCCCGTGCCATGCCGTCGGCTTTCATGCGCAGGTAGGCATCGTCGGTGCGGTTGTCGCCAGTGGCGCTGATCCAGGCGCGGGCGAACAGCAGCGGGTTGCTCACCGACAGCCAGTTCATCGCGTCTTTAGCGTGGAGAGCCTGGTACACCTCGTTCTTTTCGCCGGTCAGCATCAGCCAGGTACCGATGTGCTCAGGTAGCACCACGATGGTCTTGTCGTTGATCAGCCCCTGGTCGCGGGCGTTTTGCAGGTAGGCCGCAAGCTTCAGGTGCAGGCGTTCCAGGCTCTGGTAGTCGGCGGGGAACAGCTCTGGCTGGATGCCCAGCAAGTTGCCACGGTCGGCAGGCAGGCCTTCGTTGACGGCAAGGGTAATACGCAGGTCCGACAGGTAATGCGCCACGGGGCGCTCCTGGGTCCAGACCAGATACGCGGCGACGGCGGCAACCAGGGCCATGGTGACGGTAAAAGCTAGAAGTTTACGCATGGGGGAACAGACAACAGACCGTGTGCAGGGTTCGCCGACTAGGGTAGGGCCCATGGGCCGGCTTGCCAAGGGGGGGCTGTGCATTTGGATCAATAACTTGTCAGTTTCAGTCATTGAGCCGTTGTCCACCGCCTCTTAGTCTGTGGGACATAAACCGATGGCAGGCCATTCGAGCCTTCCACGTCCCGTGATGATCCGTTGTGGAGCTTGACCATGACCGCTGTTGCCTACCCGCACCTGCTGGCCCCGTTGGACCTGGGTTTTACCACCTTGCGCAACCGTACCCTGATGGGGTCGATGCACACCGGCCTGGAAGAAAAGCCCGGCGGTTTCGAGCGCATGGCGGCCTACTTTGCCGAGCGCGCCCTGGGCGGCGTCGGCCTCATGGTCACCGGCGGCATCGGCCCGAATGACGAGGGCGGTGTGTATGCCGGTGCGGCCAAGCTGACCACCGACGAAGAAGCACAAAAGCACAAGATCGTGACCAAGGCCGTGCACGAAGCGGGCGGCAAGATTTGCATGCAGATCCTCCATGCCGGCCGGTATGCCTACAGCCCCAAGCAGGTTGCGCCCAGTGCGATCCAGGCGCCGATCAACCCGTTCAAACCCAAGGAGCTGGACGAAGAGGGCATCGAAAAGCAGATCCAGGATTTCGTCACCTGCTCGTTGCTGGCCCAGGTCGCCGAGTACGACGGCGTGGAAATCATGGGGTCCGAAGGCTACTTCATTAACCAATTCCTGGCAGCTCACACCAATCATCGCACCGACCGCTGGGGTGGTAGCTACGAAAACCGTATGCGCCTGGCCGTAGAAATCGTGCGCCGTGTGCGTGAAGCCGTGGGCCCGAACTTCATCATTATCTTCCGTCTGTCGATGCTCGACCTAGTGGAAGGCGGCAGCACCTGGGAAGAAATCGTGCAACTGGCCAAGGCCATCGAGGGCGCCGGTGCGACCCTTATCAACACCGGGATTGGCTGGCACGAAGCACGCATCCCGACTATCGCCACCAAGGTGCCCCGTGGTGCGTTCAGCAAAGTCACCGCCAAGTTGCGCGGTGCGGTGCAGATTCCGCTGATCACCACCAACCGTATCAACACCCCGGAGATCGCCGAGCAGATCCTCGCTGAGGGCGAGGCCGATATGGTGTCCATGGCTCGCCCATTCCTGGCCGATCCGGACTTCGTCAACAAGGCCGCCGCCGGGCGCGCCGATGAGATCAACACCTGCATCGGCTGCAACCAGGCCTGTCTGGACCACACCTTCGGCGGCAAGTTGACGACCTGCCTGGTCAACCCTCGAGCGTGCTACGAGACTGAACTCAATTACCTGCCCGTCAAACAGATCAAGAAGATTGCCGTGGTGGGTGCCGGCCCTGCGGGCTTGGCGGCGGCCACTGTGGCGGCAGAGCGCGGACATCAAGTGACCCTGTTCGATTCCGCCAGTGAAATCGGGGGCCAGTTCAACATTGCCAAACGTGTACCGGGCAAAGAAGAGTTCTTCGAAACCCTGCGCTACTTCAAGCGCAAATTGCAGACCACTCACGTCGAGCTGTGCCTCAACACCCGCGTTGATGTGGCGCAACTGACAGCAGGCGGTTACGACGAGATCATCCTGGCCACCGGTATCGCACCGCGTACCCCGGCGATTCCAGGCGTCGACAACGCCAAGGTGCTGAGCTACCTGGATGTGATCCTCGAACGCAAGCCCGTGGGCAAGCGCGTCGCGGTGATCGGCGCGGGCGGTATCGGTTTCGACGTGTCGGAATTCCTTGTGCACCAGGGCGTGTCCACAAGCCTGGACCGCGAAGCGTTCTGGAAGGAGTGGGGCATCGACACCCAACTGCAAGCCCGTGGCGGCGTGGCGGGGATCAAAGCCCAGGTGCATGCTCCGGCGCGTGAGGTGTTCCTGCTGCAACGCAAGACCTCCAAGGTCGGTGACGGCCTGGGCAAGACCACCGGTTGGATCCACCGCACCGGTTTGAAGAACAAACAGGTGCAGATGCTCAACAGCGTCGAGTACCTGAAGATCGACGATGAAGGCCTGCACATCCGCATCGGTGCCGAGGGCGAGCCCCAGGTGCTGGCGGTGGACAACATCGTCATCTGCGCCGGCCAAGACCCACTGCGCGAATTGCAGGACGGCCTGGTGGCGGCCGGCCAGAACGTGCACCTGATTGGCGGCGCCGACGTGGCGGCCGAACTGGACGCCAAGCGCGCCATCAACCAGGGCTCGCGACTCGCGGCCGAGCTGTAAGACCCGAAGCGGGGCGGTGTTAGACTACCGCCCCGTTTTTCATGCAGATTCCTCCCGATGGGTCCCTTCGATTGGCTTCCCCACGCCCCGCTTGAACCTTTGCGCCTGGACTGGCTGAGCGGTGTCGAGTTGGCCGTGCTGCGCCTGGACCGCATCGACCCGCTGATCAGCGGCAACAAGTGGTTCAAACTCACAGGGCATCTGGCGCAGGCGCAAAATGCTCGCGGCATCATTAGCCTGGGGGGCGCGTACTCCAACCATCTGCACGCGCTGGCGGCGGCGGGAAAGCGGTTTGGTTTTCCTACCGTCGGCCTGCTGCGCGGACATCCCCAAGACACCCCAACCGTCCTCGACCTGAAAGCCTTCGACATGCACCTGCATTGGCTGGGTTATGGCGGCTATCGTGCGCGGCATGAGCCGGCGTTCTGGCTACCTTGGCGCGAGCACTATCCGCATCTTCATCCCGTGCCCGAAGGCGGTGGCGGGCTTGCCGGCGCGAGTGGCTGTGGTGTGCTGGTCGAACAGGCTCGCGCGCAGTTGCAAGCGCTGGGCTGGGCTGATTACGACGCTTGGTGGTTGGCGGCGGGTACGGGGACCACGTTGGCGGGGTTGGTGCTTGCAGAGGCGGGGGCGCATCCGGTTTACGGCGCCTTGGCCGTGCCGGATGATCACGGTGTGGCACAGAACATCGGTGCCATCGTACAGGCGGGCTATGAGTTGCTGGACGCCAGCCGAGGTGGCTTCGCCAAAGTCGATCCCGTGCTGCTCGACTTCATCGACACCACGCAGCAAACGTGTGGCCTGCCCTTGGAGCCGCTCTACACCGGCAAGGCGTTAATGGCCTTGAAGGCGCAGGTCGAGGCCGGGCGCTTCACCCCCGGCACTCGCCTGATCTTCGTTCACACCGGCGGCCTTCAGGGCCGTCGAGGCTTCACGGGTTAGCGCGCTTGCCCGGCATCATGCGCAATGCCGTGTTGTCCCGCAGGATGTAGTGGTGGGCGATCCCCGCCAGTGCATGCAGCCCGATCAGCCAATAACCGACCTTGCCAAACCACACATGCCACCCCTCGATCTGTTTGGCCAGGTCCTTGTTCTCGCCGATCAACGGCGGCAATTCCATCCCGTAGAACATCACCGAATGACCCTCGGCACTGACAATCAGCCAACCCGCAATCGGCATGCCGATCATCAACGCGTACAGCGCAACGTGCATCAGGGTCGCCAACAGGGTTTGCCATTGCGGCGGCGCCGGCACGATCTTCGGCGCCACGCCCAGGCTGCGTGCGAACAACCGCAGCCACACCAGCACAAACACGGTGAGGCCGAACATGAAGTGCATCTCCACGATCAACGTTCGCGCACCGCTGCCTTTGGGAAACTGGCCGCGTAATTCAATGCAGGCGTATACCACCGCCAGCAGCACCACCATCAACCAGTGCAGCGCGATCGACATGCTGCTGTAGCGTGTATCGGAGTTTTTCCACGGCATCGCTGGGTTCCTCACTCATCAGGGCAAACCTCCATTCTTGGGTGATGGAGTCCTTTTACTGTATGCCGGTTTTGAGCGGTTTGCCTGGCGTAAGTGGCGTAGTTTTGACCTCGATCAGTAGCTCTGTGGCATTTCTCCACGGGCCAGCCGTGCATTGATGTCGAGGATGACCGCAGGCAGGTCATTGATCGTGTCGATCAGGTAATGCGGGCGCGAGCCTTCGAACATCGCCACGATACGCTTGCGTTCGCTGGCCAGGGCGGCGCCGTCCAAGGCACGGAACTGCTCGTAGGTCAGGCCCAGGGCATTGCCGGAGCAGGTCAGGGCCACGGTCCACATCCCGGCGCGGCGGCCTTCGAGGATACCCGGCACGGTGTCGTCGACCTTCACGCACGCCGCCACATCGTCAATACCCAGCGCAATCACGTTGGCCAGCGCCTGGGCTGGCCATGGGCGGCCATTGGGCACTTCGTCGGTAGCGACCACATGGTCGGCGATATAGCCGTTGGTGGCCGCCAGGGCGACGACTTTATCCATGACTTGCTTGGGGTAGCCGGAGCAGGAGCCGATCTTGATGCCTTGCACGCGCAGCCGGGCAATGGTGTCGAGGGCGCCGGGGATCAGCGCCGAGTGTTCGGCGATTTTCTCGATCTGCAAGGGCATGAAGCGCTGGTAGATGGCAGTCACGTCGTCATCCGTGGGCGTGCGGCCGAAGGCTTTGCGGTAGCGTTCGGCGACCTGTGGCTGGTCGCAGAGGGTGCGGATGTGGTCCCACTTGCCCATGCCCATCGGGCCACGGGCTTCTTCGATGGAAACCTGTACGTCGAACTCGGCAAAGGCCTCGACAAAAATCTGCGTGGGGGCGAAGGAGCCGAAGTCGACCACGGTGCCGGCCCAGTCAAGGATGACGGCCTGGAGGGTGTTGGGGGTTTGATAGTTCATCATTCAGATCCTGTGGGTTATGGGGAAATCAAATGTCCAACACTTCCATTTCTTGCAGCACGTCGGCGATCGCTTTGACCGCCGCTCGCATCCCTGCCGCGTCGACATGGCCAATGCAGCCCACACGGAAGGTTTCCACCTGGGTCAATTTGCCGGGATACAGAATGAAACCCTTGGCCTTGACCCGCTCGTAGAAGTCTTTGAACTGATAGCGCGGGTCTCTCGGTGCATGGAAGGTGACGATGATCGGCGCCTGGATGTCAGCCGGCAGGAAGCTGCGCAGTCCCCGTTCGGCCATGCCGTCGAGCAACGCCTGGCAGTTGCTGGCGTAGCGTTTATGCCGCGCGATCAGGCCGCCTTCCTCCTGGTACTGCAGCAGCGCTTCGTGCAGGGCGGCGACTACATGGGTAGGAGGGGTGAAGCGCCACTGACCGGTCTTGGCCATGTAGCTGTGTTGGTCGAACAGGTCCATCGCCAGGGAGTGGCAATTGCCTTGGGCGGCGGCCAGCGCCTGTTTGTTGGCGAAGACGAACCCCATGCCCGGCACACCTTCCAGGCACTTGCCGGAGGCGGCGACCAGGGCGTCGAATGGCACTTCGCGGGCGTCGATCGCCAGCGCGCCAAAAGAACTCATGGCGTCGATGATCAAGCGTTTGTCGTGGGCTTTAACGACCTGAGCGATCTCCGGCAATGGGTTGAGGATGCCGGTGCTGGTTTCGCAGTGGATGAGCGCGACGTGGGTGATGGCCGGGTCGGCGCGTAGCAGACGGTCCACATCGGCGGCGGTCGTGGGCTCATCCTCGGCGGTTTCAAAGGTGCTGAACGCGCGGCCCAAGACTTCGCAGATTTTCGCCAGGCGCTTGCCATACGCGCCGTTGATCAGCACCAGCACCTTGCCGTCACGCGGGACGAGGGTGCCGATGGCGGCTTCGACGGCGAAGGTGCCGCTGCCCTGCAAGGGGACACAATGGTGGCTGCCTTCGCCGTTGAGGATCGCCAGCAATTGCTCGCACACGCTGGCCGTGAGTTGGTTGAAGCGGTCGTCCCATGACCCCCAGTCCACCATCATGGCTTGGCGGGTGCGGTTCGATGTGGTCAGGGGGCCAGGGGTCAGCAGGATCGGCGCGGCAGTGGTCATCTCAAGTCCTCGCAAGGCATCGGGGGGTGAAGCTACGGCGCTTAAATTGCAGTTTGGCTTGTTATCAATCAAATTGTTTGTTGTTATGCGAGCTATCAGTGAGGCCGATAGCCATGAATTTGTTCCAACTGCGTGCATTCGATGCCGTGGCCCGCGAGGGCAGCTTTACTCGTGCCGCCGCACGGCTGTTCATCAGCCAGCCGGCGGTGACCGGGCACATCAAGGCCCTGGAGGAGTACTACCAGATCCCGTTGCTGCGGCGCACCGCGCGACGGGTTGAGTTGACCGAGGAGGGCGCACGCCTGGCGTCAATCACCCGGGCGATCTTTGGCCTGGTGGACGAAGCGCAGACGATGCTGGAGGCCAACCGTCAATTGCTCACCGGGCGGCTGGAAGTGGCAGCGGACGGCCCGCACCTGGTGATGCCAATGATCGCCAGCCTGCGAGCGCGTTACCCGGGGATCACCGTGAACCTGCGCCTGGGCAATGCCCAGGAAACCCTGGCGGCGCTTATGTCCGAGCATGCGGATGTGGCGGTGCTCACCGAAGTGGCGCCGCGCAATGGCCTGCACCTGCAACCGTTGAGTGAGTCGCGGATCTGCGCGCTGGTGCCGGCTGCGCATCCGTGGGCGATGCAATCCGGGGGCATTCGCCTGGCGCAATTGAATGAGGTGATCATGGTGCTGCGCGAACCCAGCTCGATCACCCGGCGTACGTTCGATGAAGCGTGTGCCGCGACCGGTGTAAAACCCAAGGTGCTGCTGGAACTCGACAGCCGTGAAGCGGTGACCGAGGCCGTCGCCGCCGAGTTGGGCGTCGGTGTGGTCTCGTCCATGGAGGTCAGCCAGGACCCACGCGTGCGGGCGGTACCGCTGCTGGGTGATGGCCTGGTGAACCGGCATGTGCTCGGTTGCATGGAGCGGCGCCGGTCGCTGCGCCTGATTCAGGCGTTCTTCGAGCTGGCGCCGGGCTGAAGACTCTCGCGCATGATGTCGAGGAACGTCGCCACCACCCGCCGTGAGCTCTGCTCCTTGAGGCACACCAGGGTTTCTTTCATCCGCTGGCTGCAATCGCGGATCGGCATGGCGTAGACCCGTGAGTCCGCGCCGAACTCCGCCGCCGAGACCACCCCCACGCCAATCCCCACCACCACCGCTTCTCGTGCGGCTTCACGGCCTTCGACCTGGATCGCCGGGCGAATGCGCAGCCCGGCCTGGCTCATCTCCTGCTCCAGGGTCTGGCGGGTGACAGAGCCCGTTTCCCTGAGCACCAGGGGCGTGTCGTCCAGGTCGGCCAGGCAGATAGATTCGCGCCCGGCCCACGGGTGGTTGCGCGCGACAAAAGCCAGTAGCTGGTCGTCGGGCAGGGGCAACGACAAGAGCCGTTCGTCATCGACATCGCGCCCCAGCAAGGCCAGGTCGGCCTGGTAGTTGTACAGGCGAAACAGTGATTCGTCGGTATTGCCGGTTTCGATCTTCACGCTGATGCCCGGGTAGCGCTCGCAAAAACGCGCGATCTGCGGCAGCACGTGGACCGGTGCGTCCACCGCCAGCGTCAGGGTGCCGGTGAGCAGGGCGCGCGAGTCTTGCAGCAGTTCCTCGGCTTCGGCCTGGATCACGAACAGGCGTTGGGTGATGGCGAGCAGGCGTTCACCCAGGTCGGTCAGGCGCACTGCACGTTTGTTGCGATGAAACAGCAACACCCCAAAGCGCTCTTCAAGTTTGCGCACCTGGTCGGAGATCGCCGGTTGCGTGAGGAACAGCCGTTCGGCGGCCTGGGTAAAGCTGCCGTGGACCGCTACGGCGTGAAAGGCTTTGAGTTGCGCATGAGACACCGACATGAACAGACCTCCTACAAGCTCAGCTTATATTTGAAATACGATAAATCGATTTTACCTATTAGTCTGCCGTTGCTTTTATACGCCTCAGTCGCCGTAGGTTGAGTCCTACAACCGCGGTGACCATGAGCCCTGGCAAACAGCGCTCATCTGACCAATGCCGTTCCCCTGGGACCGGTGTTGCAGTGCTCAACAATAAAAAAACAGGCATTTGCTTCGCGATTCTGCCGGCACACTCAACCTGAGGTCAGAACCACCATGAATATCCCTATGGGTAGCATCAAGCGTTGGCGCGTGCAGATTTTCGCCATCACCTGGCTGGCGTACGCCGCCTTTTATTTCACTCGCAAAGCGTTTTCGGTGGCCAAGCTGGGCATTGGCGACGACCCGAGTTTCCCCCTCGATAAAATGATGATGGCCAACCTGGACGGTCTCTACCTGGCGGCGTATGCCGTCGGGCAATTCACCTGGGGGATGTTGGCCGATCGCTTCGGGCCACGGGTCGTGGTGCTGGGCGGCTTGTTGATTTCCGCTGCCGCCGCCCTGGTCATGGGCACGTTCGCGACCTTGCCGATCTTTGTCACATGCATGTTGATCCAAGGCCTGGCGCAGTCCACCGGCTGGTCGGGGTTGTGCAAGAACCTCGGTAGTTTCTTCCCGGCGCAACAGCGCGGACGGGTACTGGGGTTGTGGAGTTCGTGCTACGCGTTCGGTGGCTTGGTAGCCTCGCCCTTTGCAGGGTGGTGGGCCTACACCTTGATAGGCAGCTGGCACGCGGCGTTTATCTCCAGTGCGGTGGTGGTGGCGCTGGTGGCGCTGCTGTTCTTTATCTTCCAGCGCAACACGCCGCAGGATGTGGGCTTGCCCGCCGTCGAACCGGAGCCGGCGTTGAGTGCGGAGGAGGCCGCCGCCGAAAAACGCATCAGCGTGCTGGAGCCATTACGCGCGATCTTGCGCAACCGCACGGTGCTGACCCTGGGGCTGGCGTATTTTCTGTTGAAACCGGCGCGTTACGCGATCCTGTTGTGGGGCCCGGTGATCGTCTACGAACAGATGCCGTCGGTGGGCAAAGTGGGGGCGGCGATCGTGCCCACGGCGTTCGAGCTGGCGGGCTTGCTCGGTCCGGTACTGATCGGCCTGGCTTCCGACAAACTCTTTGGTGCCCGCCGCATGCCCGCCTGTGTGCTCAGCCTGCTGGCCCTGACCGTGGCCCTGGCCTTGTTCATGGGGGCGCTGCATACCGGTAGTGTGGTGCTGGTGATGGCCTTGCTGTTTGTCATGGGCCTGACCCTGTACGGGCCGGACTCGATGATCAGCAGCACCGCTGCCATCGACTTCGGCACCGCCAAGGCCGGTGCCACCGCCGCGGGCTTTGTGAATGGCTGCGGCTCGGTGGGCGCGATCCTCGGCGGGCTGCTGCCGGGGTACTTCGATACCGTAACGGTGTTTATCGTGTTTGCCGGGGCTGCGTTGTTTTCTTCGCTGGTGTTGATGCCGTACTGGAACGCCCGGCCGGCAGTGCTGGCCCAGGTCGGGGATTTCGTGCCGGACTGTAACGTGGCGGTCAAACCCTTGCGAACCTGAGGGGTATGGCCGGTTTTTTGGTGGATTAGAGCGTTTTTGCCCTATAAACTCTGCCCCCAAAGCGCCGGCCAGTAGACGTTTCGGCGCGATGGATAGAAGAGAGTGAGTCATGGGCGCACAGTGGAAAGTCAAACATAAAGAAGCGGCAGCCAATGCCAAGGGCAAGATCTTCGGCAAGCTGGTGAAAGAAATCACCATCGCCGCGCGCAACGGCGCCGATACCTCGACCAACGCTCACCTGCGTCTGGTGGTGGAACAGGCCAAAAAGGCCTCGATGCCCAAGGAAACCCTGGACCGCGCCATCAAGAAAGGCGCCGGTCTGCTCGGCGAAACCGTGCAGTACCATCGCGTGACCTATGAGGGGTTCGCCCCGCACCAGGTGCCGCTGATCGTCGAGTGCGTGACCGACAACATCAACCGTACCGTGGCGGAAATCCGCGTGGCATTCCGCAAGGGCCAACTCGGTGCTTCCGGCTCCGTGGCCTGGGATTTCAACCACGTCGGCCTGATCGAAGCCTCGCCGGACAGCCCGGACGCCGATCCGGAAATGGCAGCCATTGAAGCCGGCGCCCAGGATTTCGAAGAGGGTGAAGAAGAAGGCACCACCCTGTTCATCACCGAGACCACCGACCTCGACGCCGTACAGAAAGCCTTGCCGGAGCAGGGGTTCACCGTGCTGTCGGCCAAGTTGGGCTATATCTCGAAGAACCCGGTGAGCGGGTTGAGCGATGAGCAAATGGCGGAAGTCGAAGCCTTCCTCGAAGGCTTGGACAACCATGATGACGTTCAGGACATGTTCGTCGGTCTGGCGGGCTAAAACACGCTAACAAATGTGGGCGCTGGCGTGCCTGCGATGAAGTCGTGTCATTCACTTTTTCAGTGATCGATACACCGCTATCGCAGGCACGCCAGCGCCCATATTTGGATTGGGTTTCAGCCCCGGCTCAGCAGTGATTCGATTTCGTTGAACCCCGGTCGTGCCAGCACATCAGGCTGACAGCAGCTTTTTTGCAACGCTGCCAGTCCATCACTCAGCTGTTCCTCAACCCGCTCCAACAATTCCCCCAACAACACCCCAAACGCCCGCACTTCAATCCGCTGCAAGGCCCTGGTTTCCACGCCATCGGCCGTGGCATGGAACGACGCCGCGCCAAAATCCCCCAGCAAACAGTCTCCCGCCTCATTCCACAGAATATTGTGGCCATACAGGTCGCCATGGGTGATGCCGTGGCGATGCAGATGCGCCGCGACCGACGCGATGCCCCTTGCAATGCGCAGCGCCACATCAAGGCTGAAGCGCGTACCCGGTTCATAGATGTCGCGGGTGCACGAAGCCAGGCTGGGCAGGGCTGCGAGGTTGCGGTAGCTCGGGTCGATCAGGTCCATCACCAGCGCGGCCTGGTCATCCGGGTGGCCGACAACGCGGCCTTCTACCTTGATCAGGTTAGGGTGCAGCCCGGCGGCGATGCAGGCCTGCATTTCGTGCAGCGGCGAACCATCGCTGGTGATGCTGCCTTTATACAGTTTGACTGCGACCGGTTTGCCTGACGGTTTCCACAGGGCCTTGCGGATAACGCCGGAGGCGCCTTCGCCAAGGACTTCGGCCAGTTCCAGCTGGGCCCAGGGAATATCCGGCGTGGCGACATCACCTGTCACCTCCACCGCCATTTCCACCGGGTTACCGGCATAGGCCAGCCAAGTCAGGCTTGGCAGGGCCAGCAACCACGCCGGCAACTGGGTGAAACGGTTGGAGGCGATGCGCAGCAATTCGAGGCTGCGGCAGTTGGCCATGCTCTCCGGCAACTGCGACAGTTGATTGCCGGCCAGCATCAGCTTTTGCAGCAGCGGGCGTTTACCCAGTTCATCGGGCAATTGGTGGATGCGGTTGTCGGTCAGGATCAGCCAGCGCAACAACGGCGGCAACGCGGCGGCGGGCACGTGGCTGATCTGGTTGGCCTTGAAGCCGATCATGCTCAGCTTGGCGCACAGGCCCAGGCAAGTCGGCAGCTCGGTGAACAGGTTGTCTGAACAGAACAGCACACGCAGGTGGGGCAGGCGATGCAGGTCGTCGGGCAGGCTGCTCAGGGCGTTACCGCTGAGGTTGAGGATCTCCAGGGAGTCGGCCAGTTCGAAGATTTCCTGGGGAAATTCGGTCAGCCCGCAGGACAGGTCCAGGCGCGTGATACCGGCCAGTTGGCCGGCCTTGAGTTGGGCGAGAGTATTCATGAACGGGGCGTTTACTCGGCAAAGGGGCGCAAATGGCGCTCATGATACCGGGTCGTGTGCAGGTTGCGGGTCAGCCTGTTGCAATTGGCCGAGACGGCTGGTGGTGCGGGCGAGGTCGATGGCCTGGCCACTCAGGGCCAGGTCGAGGGGTTGCTCGCCGATCAGGATCAGGTGCTTGTCCCGGTCGTAGAGCACATCCACCAGGTTGATAAAGCGTTGCTGTACGGCAATCGGGCAATCGGCCAGTTGCGGCAGGCCGTCGATGATCCAGTGATCATAGTCTTGGCACAGCAGCAGATAGTCCATCACGGCGGTCAACTGTTCACAAAGATCGCTGAAGGTGAAAGCAATGGTGCGGCCTGCGTGGTGGCGGCAGATCAACGTCCGGTTGCCGACGGCCAGCGGGCGCGGCGGGCAGTCGGCGGCGGGAAGCCCCAAGGCTTGGCGCTGGCTCGCGTTTGCGGGCCAAACGTACCGACCGCTGGTAAAACGTTGTGCGCTCTGGGCTTGAGGCAGGCTGCGAAAATCCTGGGGCGAGCTGACTTCCAGCACCGCCATGCGCGCATCGATCAGGTCGATCACCGGCTTGAAGCGCTCGTGGTACAGCGGATTGGGCAGCAGCCCCTGCGGCGCATAGTTGGACGTCACCAGCACCAGCACACCGCGCTCGAACAAGGCTTTGAACAGCCGCGTGATCAGCATGGCATCGCCGATATCGTGGACGTGGAACTCGTCAAAACACAGGACACGGCAGTCCGTCAGCAGTTCATCGAGGGTCACAGCCAGGGCATCGTCCTGCTCACGGTGCGTGAACATACCGCGATGCAGGCGCGCGAAAAAATCATGGAAGTGCACGCGCTGTTTCTCGGCAATCGGCAGCGCTTGGAAAAAGCCGTCCAGCAACCAGCTTTTGCCGCGCCCCACCGGCCCGTGCAGGTACAGGCTGCGGGTAGGTCGGCCGGCGAGCAGGTGCTGGGTTTCTCGGGCCAGGGCAGCAATGGCTCGGGTTTGACCGGCACTGAGGGTATAACCCTGTTGCTCGGCTTTTTGCTGAAAGAACGCGGGGATAGGCGAGGCGTCCAGGGCGTCGGTTTTCTTACCGAGCAGGCGACGGATCAGGGAAAGCGCGGCCAATGCAAGTCACTCTGTATTTCAGTGGTCGCTCACTTTAGGGCGCCCGCCGCGTTTTGACCAATAGAGAAGGGCACTGCCAGCTATCTCGAAAAAGCATGTCACGAGGGTAATCCTGTCCAGACTGGCAGTTTCTCGTTGAGTGACTAACCTTCTACACAGCAGTCACCCCTGTAAAAGGATCTGGGGCAGTGAAGGGACGAGCAGTATTGGCAGTCATGGGCGCGATGCTCTGCAGCACGGCTTACGGTGCACAGCTTCAGGTGGAGGTGCGTATCGACGTGCAGCGGGGCTGCCAACTGGTGGGCACGACCCGCCAAGCGGGCATCGAGCAGCTTGGCGTATTGGATTTCGGCAGCGGCCCGCGTCTGGATGACCCGGCCGGGCCCCTGAGTGCGGCACTGATCAGCCAGCGCCAGCCGCGCCTGGAGTGCAACCCCGACACGCCGTATCAAGTGCGCGTGGATGGCGGCCTGCATGGCGGCACCGGTGAACTTCGTTACCTCAGCGCCACCCCTTCGACCCGACCCATTCCCTATCGCATCTATGCCGACGCCGCGCGGCGCGTGCCGTTGCCGGTGGATGTGCCGCTGAGTGGCCGGGTGCCTGACGCCGGTTTCGTCGACCTGCCGCTGTATGGCCGCATCGAGCCGCTCAAAGACATACCCGCCGTCGGCCGCTACACCGACCTGCTCAAGGTGACGGTCACGTGGTAAGCCGCTATCTGGCCGCGGTGGCCATGGGCGGCCTGCTGGTGCTGGCGGATGACGCGCAGGCGGCTGTCGCCACCGGGTTTATCCAGGCGCGGCTGGTGATCACCGCCAGTTGCGAAGTGAGCAAAGGCGTCGAAAGCGCACCGGTCAACCCCACGGGTGGCACGGCGATGCTCGACTTCGGCAGCCAGGGCCCGACCTGGAACAGCACGCTGGGCGCAGCGGTCTCCGACGGCGACAAGGCGCCGCTGGCGGTGTCGTGCAACCCTTCGGTCTCGAGCTTTACCGTGACCATCGACGGCGGCACCAATGGCGATGGCACTACACGACGCCTGAGCAATGGGCGCCAGATGATTCCGTATCGGCTGTCTGCCGACCCGCAGGGCCGCAGCGCTTACAGCATCGGCCAACAACGCAATTTTGTCGTGGCCAGGGGCACCCAGATACCGATTCCGGTGTTTGGCTCCGTGGTGGCAAATACCAGTGCCTTACCGGCAGGGATCTACACCGACACGTTGACGGTGACACTGGACTGGTAACTCAAGAGGATGAAAACCATGCATGTACTTGTTTCGCGATTAGGTGTCTGTGCACTGGGCCTGGCCATGGCCTCCAGCCTCAACGCGGCGACCACCGTGACCGGGCAGATCACGTCCAGCCTGATATTGATCGCCAGCTGCCAGGTCAACGGCTCTGGAGCCGCCAGCGGCCTTAACTTTGGTAGCTTGAACTTCGGCACCACCAACAGTCTGTTCACCAACGCCGATGCCCAGTTGCTCGGCGGCACCGGCACCGGTGGGGCGCTGTCTATTCTGTGCTCCAGTGGCACCACCCCAGCGGTCAAGGTGCGCGCCGGTGCCCATGACGGTGCGTCTCCGGGTGGCAGTCGTGCGTTGGCCGACGGTGCAGGCAACTTCGTGCCCTACGACTTCTATACCGACAGCGGCCACTCCGCGCTGTTGGCGATTGACGACGTGATCACACTCGCCACCAGTACCGGCGTAGCGCAGACCGTCAACCTCTACGGTCGAGCGGTGGGCAAGGCGGGGCTGCCAGCCGGCACCTACACCGACACCGTGGCCGTGGAACTGACGTTCTAGCGATGTGGCTCAGAGCGTTGCTGGCCTGCGGGCTGGCGGTGCCGCTGCCGTTATCGGCGGTGACCAGCCAAAGCTTCCAGGTGAGCGCGACTATCACACCAGGTTGCCTGGTTGTGGGCGCAGGCTCCAATTATGGCGCGCTGACCTACGGCAGTTACTCGGCCCTGGCTACCAGCACGGTCACGGCGGCGCTGACGGGGGGTGTGACTTTGCAATGCACGCCTGGGGTGACGCTGAGCATGAGCGTCAACGGCGGCCTGCACAGCGGCACCGGGCGCAATTTGCAGCTCAACAGCGGCAGCGCGCGAGTGGCTTACCAGTTGTTTCGGGATGCGGCGTTCAGCCAGAGCCTGGGGATTGGCCAGAGCGTCAACGTGGCCTACAGCGACGCGAATAACATCAACCTGCCCATCTACGGGCGGGTGCAATTGCCGGGCAATCAGCCTGGGGGGACATACAGCGACACGCTGCAGGTGCAGCTGACGTGGTAAGGCTATCGGTATAAGGAGTGGGGTTATGCGTTCACCTTCCCGGCGGTTGTGGGCCGCGGGTATTGCCTTGAGTGCGGTGTGCACGGCGGGGGTCGTGCAGGCGGCCAGCTCGGTGCTGATCTGGCCCATCGATCCAGTGCTGGAGGCCGACCAACAGGCCAGCGCGCTGTGGCTGGAAAACCGTGGGACCGAAACCGCGAGCCTGCAGATACGCGTGTTCGCGTGGAGCCAGAGCGGCTTCGATGAGCAATACCAGAACCAGCGCGATGTGATCGGCAGCCCGCCGGTGGCGCGAATCGAGCCAGGGCAAAAACAACTGGTGCGCCTGACCCGCACCCGCGAAGTGCCGCCGGGACAAGAGTTGGCCTACCGCATCATCATTGATGAAATCCCTTCGCCGCTGCAGGTGCCGGCGCCGCCAGAGGGCAAGAATACGGCGGCGGCTATTCGCTTCCAGATGCGTTACTCGGTACCGCTGTTTGCCTACGGCGCGGGCCTGTGGAGCAAGGAAGACAGCACACGCCAGCGTGATCCCAAGGGCGCCGGCAAGCCGGACTTGAGTTGGCAGAAAGTCACGGTGGCGGGGCGCAATTACCTCGAAGTACGCAACCAGGGCGCCGTGCATGCGCGCCTCACCGATGCTTCATTCAAGCAGGGCGGGCAGACACGGCCCTTGGTGGACGGTTTGCTTGGCTATGTCTTGCCGGGCGCGACCATGCGCTGGCCGGTGCCGGATGGGCTGTCGGCTGACCAGCCCCTGCAGGTCAGGATCAACGGCGCGCAGCAGTTGGAGAACCTTGCGCCGACACGGTAACCGGGTGTAACGGGGCGGGAAGCTCCGGGATTTAAACGGATGGAGATGTCCATTGAAGGACACAACGCCATGTGTGAGTCGTGGTTGGACTCGAGGTCTATGGCCGTCGGTAGCAATGGTAAGCGGGCTATGGGGCGCAATGATTGCGCCGCAGGGCGTGGCTGGCGACCTGCCACCGCCCCCGAGCAGTATGGAGGCGGTCGCCGATGCACAGTTGTTTCTGGAACTGGTGGTCAATCAGATGGACACCGGCCGCGTCATCGCGGTCGATCAACGGGCCGGGCAGCTCTATGTGCCGGCCAGTGCGCTGCAGGATGTGGGCATGAAGCTGCCCGGTGAACTGAGTGGCAGCGTGGCGTTGGACACGCTCCCGGGTCTGCACAGTGACTACGACAGCAACGCTCAGCGCCTGCTGCTGGATGTGCCGCCTGCGTGGTTGAAAGAGCAGTTCATCGGTAACCGCAACGCCTATCCGCGCACCCAGGCGATGAGCAGTTTCGGCGCCTTGCTCAACTATGATCTGTATTTCAGCGACACCGACGAAGGCGGCAGCTACCTCGCCGCCTGGAACGAAGTACGGCTGTTCGACAACTGGGGCACCTTGTCCAATACCGGCCAGTATCGCCAGACCCTGGCCGATGGCGTGAGCAGCAGTACGTTCAACAACGGCTATCGGCGCTATGACACCACCTGGCGTTTCTCCGATGACGAACGGCTGCTGACCTACGAGGCCGGTGACGTGATCAGCGGCGCCTTGCCCTGGAGCAGTTCGGTGCGCCTGGGGGGGGTGCAGTTTTCCCGTGACTTTGCCGTACGCCCGGACCTGGTGACCTACCCGTTGCCGCAATTTGCCGGTGAAGCCGCGGTGCCGTCGTCGGTTGACCTGTTCATCAACGGCTACAAATCCGACAGTGCGCTGCTGCAACCGGGGCCTTACACCCTGACCAACGTCCCGTTCATCAACGGTGCAGGCGAAGCGGTCGTGGTGACCACCGACGCCCTGGGCCGCCAGGTGTCGACCACGGTGCCGTTTTATGTGACGAGTACGCTGCTGCAAAAAGGCCTGACGGATTTCTCGGTGGCTGCTGGTTCCTTGCGCCGGGAATACACCTTGAAAGATTTCGCCTACGGGCCTGGCGTTGCCAGCGGTACCTTTCGTTATGGTTATTCCGACAACCTGACCCTGGAAAGTCACGCCGAAGCGTCCAGTGACCTGACCCTCGGCGGACTGGGTGGCAACCTGCGGCTGGGCAACTTCGGCGTGCTCAATACCGCCGTCAGCCAAAGCCAGTTCGAAGGCCGCGGCGGCCAGCAAATGAGCCTGGGCTATCAATACAACAGCATGCGCTACAGCCTGTCGTACCAGCGGGTCGAGCGGCGCGACGAGTACGCCGACCTGACCCTGGTCGACACGCCCTATGCCAGCCTCAGCAAACGCAGCGAGCAAGTGACCTTGAGCCTTAACCTTGAGCGCTTCGGCAGCCTGGGCGTAGGTTACTTTGACGTGCAGGCAGCGGACGATTCTCGAACGCGCTTGCTCAACCTCAGTTGGAGCAAGCCGCTGTGGCGCAACACCAGCTTCTACCTGTCGGCCAACCGTGAGATCGGCGACAGCAACTGGGCGATGCAGGCGCAGCTGGTGATTCCGTTTGATCTCAACGGCAGCCTGGCCTTGAGCACCGAGCGCAGCAAGGATGGCGCCAGTCGCCAGCGCCTCAACTACAGCAGCGCGGTGCCCAGCGAGGGCGGGGTGGGTTACAACCTCGGTTATGCCCAGGGTGATGGCCCGGCGTACCGGCAGGCCGATCTGACCTGGCGCTTGCAGTCGGTGCAGTTGCAGGCCGGTGTGTACGGCAGCAGCGACGCCGAGACGCGTTGGGCGGATGCCAGTGGCTCGCTGGTGTGGATGGGCGGCGACACTTTTGCAGCCAACCGTATCAATGATGCCTTTGTGGTGGTGAGTACTCAGGGCTTCGCCGGGATTCCGGTGCGCTATGAAAACCAACTGGTGGGTGAAACCGACCGCAACGGTCATCTGCTGGTGCCGTGGAGCAGCGCGTATTACCGCGCCAAGTATGAAATCGATCCGCTGAACCTGCCGCTCAACGTGCAGAGCCCGAATGTGGAGCAGCGTGTATCCGTGCGGCGCGGCAGCGGTTATCTGCTGGAGTTCCCGCTGCGCCGGGTGCTTGCGGCCAGCGTCACGCTGGTGGACACCCAGCACCAGGAATTACCCCTGGGCAGCCTGCTGGTGCACGAGCAAAGCAACCAGCAGGCGGTGGTCGGCTGGGATGGCCTGGTGTACCTGGAAAACCTCTCGGCGCATAACACCTTGCAGGTCACACTGGGGGACGGGCGCACGTGTCAAGCGCGATTCGATATCGACGAGCAGCAGCAGGGCGTGCCGTTGATCGGGCCGTTGGTGTGCCAATGAGAGGCTTGGGATGGCTGTCGCTCATCGGGCTGTTGTGTTCGGGGCAGGCGATGGCGCTGTGTTCGACGGTGGCGACTGCTCCGGTGAGTTTTGGCTCGGTGAGTTCGATCAACGTGCGCACCGCGACGCAAAACAGTTCGACCCTCAATGGCGGTTTGAGCTGCACGGCCTCATTGATCGCCCTCGGCACCAATGACCACTTCTATGCCACGATCACTTCAACCACCAGCGGCATGGTCGGCCCCACGGGGGATGTGATCGGTTATACGATTTATGGCAATAACACCACCACGTTCCCGATTAACCGGGGGATCCAGTTCGATTTCGGTCCCAATGGCATTGCGACCAGCGCGGGGCTTTTGACGGGGCCGGGCAGCAAGAACCTGCCGCTTTACGTGGGCAGTATTACTGGGACGAATGTAGCGGCCGGGGTGTATACCGAAGTCTTGAGCGTCGCGTGGACCTGGGATTATTGCATCGGCCTGGGCGTTGGCAACTTGTGCATATTGCGTGACAAGAACCTCACCCCCCAAGTCAAGCTCCTGACCGTGAGCATGACCGTCACCAACGACTGCCAGATCACTGCACCCAATATCAGTTTTGGCAGCGCGCCCGTCATCAGCGGCTTTACCCCGGTCACCGGCCAGACCATCAGCATTTCCTGCACCAAGGGCAGTGCTTACAGCGTAGGTTTGAGCGATGGCCAGAACGCCGTCAGTGTGGGCGGGCGACGCCGGATGGTCTCAGGCAGCAACTACTTGGCCTATGACCTCTTCAAAAGCGCCGGTACCACGCGCTGGGGCAGTGTCGGCGCTGCGCGTCGCGACAGCTCCACCGCCGAGATCAACCCCGGCAATGGCCTGGGCATTGGCAGCCAGGTGTTCAACTATAACGCCCGGATCTACACCGACCAGCCCACCCCGCCCGCGGGCACCTACCTGGACAACGTGGTGCTCGACGTCGGCTTCTAGAATTTCAGCAGCGGCGGGCCGGGCTGATCCACCGGGCTGACCAGCGCATAGTTATAGCCGGCACCGGACCAGTATTGCGCTTGCAAACCATCGGCGCTGCGGCTGCCCCGAGGCAGGAAGCCGTTTTCCGGGCCTGGCGGGCGGATATAGAAACTGATGCGCCGGCCTTGCGGGTCCTCGTACAACACCATGGCGGCGGCGCCTTGCTCGGTGGTGAGCAGGCGCCCGCTGACCGGAGTGAACCCGGAGGTGCTCAAGTCCGGCAGGCGGTGTGCCTGGTTGAAGTAGCGATCGAGCCAGGCCTGCATCGTGCCGCCGCCCTGCACCTTGTAGTCGGCGGGCATGATGCCGTCCTGGGCAAACAAGCGGAACGCCTGCATGGCATCGGCCATGGGCAGTTGGGCGGGCTGGGTGGCTTCACGGGCGTGCCAGCCGCCGATACCGCCGAGGCTGACGGCGAGAAGCAGCACGGCGGCCGTAGCAAACTGTCGACGCGATTGGCGCTTCATGCGCTGGCGGATCAGGGCCGGGTCCAGGTCCGGGTTGGCCGGCTGCTGCAGGGCGCCGCCCAGCGCTGCACGCAGCAACTGCGCGTCGTGTTGCCAGGCATGGACCTGCGCGGCGACGTCCGGGTGCGCCGCCAAATAGGTCTCAAGCACGCGGCGATCACTCTCCAGCAGTTGGTGATCGACGTAGGCATGCAAATCGCGTTCGCTGGGGGGCAGGCTGATCATTTGAGTATCCGCAGGGAAGGGCTGGCAATTTCGCCATCACTGAGTAGACGCAGGGCTTGGCGCGCACGGGACAGGCGCGACATCACGGTGCCGATGGGCACCTCAAGGATCTCGGCGATTTCCTTGTAGCTCAGGCCTTCGACCGAGACCCACAGCAGCAGCGCACGCTGCTCGGTGTTGAGTTGATCGAAGGCTTGCAGGGTCGACTGGGCGATCACCGTACGTTCCACCGACGGCTGCGCATCGTCGCGTCCGGTGAAAAATTCGAGCATGCGAGCGTAGCGCCGGGTACGGCGGTGGGCATCGAGGAACTGCCGGTAGAGGATCGAAAACAGCCAGGCGCGCAAATCGCCTTCGACGCGTTTGTCGGCCCAACTGATGATTGCCCGTTCCAGGGTAGACTGCACCAGATCGTCGGCGCTGCTGGCGTTACGGGTCAGGGACACGGCAAAGCGCCGCAGCCTGGGGATGAGTTCACGTAACTGTTCGTCGAGTTCATGCATGGGTATCTGGCTGGTCACTACGCTGGGACTAGAGAGACGTGCGGCGTTGACGATTATTCCGCGTGCCAGGAAATAAATCCGAGGCCGGGGAATAGAGCCGATCGGCGTTCGTCTTAATGCTCCGACCTTATGTTCATCCCTAAGGCCTTTGGCCCTGGAGTTCCTTCATGGTAGATCACTCATCACCGCCCCGTCCTCCGCTGAGCACTGCGAGCCTGATCGCGCGCCTGGCGGGTATCGGTGCCGTGGTTGCGGTTGTGGCGGGGGCTTTTGCCTACGTCAATGGCACCCTCGACCCGCAGCGCCTGCGCCCTAAAACCCTGGTCAATGCCTTGGAAACCAACAATGGCGTGCACCCTGGGTTCCGCCGTAACCACGCCAAGGGCGTGTGCGTGGCCGGGTATTTCCAGAGCAGCCCCGAAGCCCGTGCCTACTCCAGTGCCCAGGTGTTCAGTGAGGCCAAGACCCCACTGATTGGCCGATTTGCGCTGCCCAGCGGCAACCCCTATGCGCCGGACAGCAGTGTACCGATCCGCAGTTTTGCCGTGCAGTTCAGCCAGGCCAACGGCCAACAGTGGCGCACCGGCATGAACAGCATGCCGGTGTTCCCAGTGGGCACGCCTGAGGCGTTCTACCAACTGCTCAAGGCCGGTGCGCCGCAGCCCTCCACCGGCAAACCGGACCCGGCGAGCATGCCGGCATTCTTTGCCGCCCATCCCGAGACCGCGCCGTTCCTGGCGTGGGTCAAATCCGCCAAGCCTTCGGCCAGCTATGCGACCGAAACCTACAACGGCATCAACGCATTCTTCCTGGTGGGGGCCGATGGCAAGCGCCAGGCCGTGCGTTGGGGCGTAGTGCCGCAGAGTCAGGACGCAGCGGGCGATACTGCGCCTGCCGGCAGTGATTTCCTGGAAAAGGACCTGGTACAGCGCCTCGCTACCGGTCCGTTGCGCTGGCAGTTGAACATGACCCTGGCCAACCCCGGTGATCCCTTGGACGATGCAAGCAAAGCCTGGACCGGCGAGCATAAAGTCATCAACGCCGGCACCCTGGTGTTGCAAAGCAGCCAGCCGCAAGCGGACGGGGATTGTCGCGATATCAACTTTGATCCACTGATTCTGCCCAGCGGCATTGAAGCCTCCAATGACCCGTTGCTGGCGGCACGTTCGGCGGCGTACGCCAGCTCGTACCTGCGTCGCGCCGGTGAAGTCAGCCCGTTGCACAGCGCCCCTCAGGAGTTGAAGCCATGAATGTCCAACCACGGTTTTTTGCCCCTCTGGCGCGCCTGCTGCATTGGCTGATGGCGCTGATGGTCATCGCCATGCTGTTTATCGGCGCGGGGCTGGCGGCTTCTGTTTCGCAGCGGCATGAGTGGCTGATCCACCTGCACAAGCCGTTGGGTATCGCGATTCTGGTATTGGTGATCGTGCGCTTGGTGGTGCGCTTTTCTACTCGCCAACCGCCGTTGCCTGCCGACTTGCCGCTGTGGCAAGTGCTGGCGGCCAAGGCCTCCCACCTGGTGTTGTATGCCCTGATGCTGGTCTTGCCGCTGCTGGGCTGGGCGATGATCTCGGCGGCGGGTGATCCAGTGATGCTCAGCAGTTCGGTGCAGTTGCCAGCGCTAGTGGGAGCGAACGCGCCACTGTTCGCGGTGCTGCGCAGGGCCCATGGGTTCCTGGCCTATCTGCTATTCCTGACGGTGCTGTTGCACCTGGCGGCGGCCTTGTTCCACGGGTTGATCCGTCGTGACGGCGTGTTGCAAAGCATGACCGGCAGCCAGGACTGAAACAGGTTTCGGGGGCAGTGTGGCCAGCCAGTAGACCAGCGCCAGCAGGTTGATGGCTGCGCCGAGGACACACACCCCGATCCAGCCGCCCCAGGCATACATGGCCGTTGCGCTGATGGAGCCCAGCGCATTGCCCACCGAGTAAAACAGCATATATCCGGCCACCAGCCGACTCTGGGCATTGGGGCGCACGGCGTAGATCAGGCTCTGGCTGGTGACATGCACGGCTTGCAGGCCCAGGTCGAATACAATCACGCCGAGCAACAAGGCCCACAACGAGGATTGGGTGAAGCCGATTGCGACCCATGACAGCAGCATCAGCAGCAGGGCTGTGCCACTGGTCCATTGGGCCAGCCCTTGGTCGGCCAGGCGCCCGGCGCGGGCGGCACCTAAGGCTCCGGCGGCGCCGGCGAGTCCGAACAGGCCGATTTGCGTGTGGGAAAGCGACAGCGGCGGAGCGCTCAGGGGCAGTACCAGCGGCGTCCACAAGACAGTGCCGGCGGCGAAAATCAACATCGCCAGCACGGCGCGGTCACGCAGGACTTTCTCCTCCTTTAACAAGCTGAACACCGAGCGGATCAATGCGCCATAAGTGCCGCTGGCGCGCGGTGGCTCGGTGCTTGGCAATACACGGCACAGCAAGATCGCCATCAAGAGTGTCAGGCCTGCCGACAACAGGTAGACCGAGCGCCATCCCGCCAGGTCGGCCATCGCGCCGGAAACCGAGCGGGCCAGCAACAAACCGACCACGATACCGCTGGTGACCAACCCCACCACATGGCCGCGCTGTTCAGGCGATGCCAGATGAGCGGCCAGTGCCACCAGCACCTGGGCGACCACTGCCAGCAGCCCGGTCAGTGCCATGCCGGCCAGCAGCCAGAAACTGCTTGACGACAATCCCACCATCAGCACGGCCAGGGTGGAAAGCAGCAGTTGGCTGACGATCAGTCTGCGCCGGTTGAGCAGGTCCCCCAGTGGCACCAGCAACAACAGGCCCACCCCATAGCCAACCTGGGTGAGGGCGATGATGATGCCGACAGTGGCGTGGTCCATGGCAAAGGTTTCAGCCATGGCGTCGAGCAGCGGCTGGGCGTAGTAGACATTGGCCACCGACAGGCCACAGGCGACGGCGAGCAGCAATACTACGGCGCCGCTCAAAGGGGATGACGACATGCGAATAATCCTTGTGTGGTTTCAAAATGAAACTCGTTGTACGGTAAGGATTCTGGTTTTATATTGCAACTACATAAATGGTCGACGACAGGCAGCCCGATGGTCAAGCTCACCCGCTTTGAAAGCGCCGAATGCCCGGTGGCGCGCTCGTTGGACGCAATTGGCGATGGCTGGTCGCTGCTGATCATTCGCGATGCATTCGACGGGATTTGCCGTTTTGGTGAGTTTCAGCGCAGCCTCGGAATGGCCAAGAACATCTTGTCCACGCGCTTGCGCAGCCTGGTCGCCCATGGGGTGCTGGAGATCGTGCCGGCGTCGGATGGCAGTGCGTATCAGGAGTACGCCCTGACGGAAAAGGGTCGAGGCCTGTTCCATGTAATCATCGGATTGCGGCAGTGGGGCGAGGGATTTTTCTATGGGGCAGAGGAGAAGCATTCGGTGATGGTGGACCGCGCCAACGGCGAGCCGCTGCGAGCGCTGGAGTTGCGCTCGGCGGATGGGCGCTTGCTGGGGCCCGAGGATTGTCGGCGGGTGCCCGCCGACTCGGTTTAGCGTAAGACGTCGACGATATCGGCTACGCTGCTCAACACATCCTTGCCCAGTTGCATCGAACGTTTACCTGACCAACCGGTGAGCAGGTTGGGGGCGTCGTCGTTGTCCTTGAAGGGCATTTCCAGGGTCAGGGACAGGCAGTCGTACTGCTGACCGACTGCATTGCACGCCAGGGTCATGTTGGCTTCGCCCGGCAGGTCGCGGGTGTAGCCGTAGGTGGTCTGGAAGTCGCGGGTCAGGCTGCTCAAGTGGCTGCGGAAGTGTTTTTCCAGCGTCTCGATGCGCGGCGTGTAGCCGGGGTTGCCTTCGCATCCGGCGGTGAAAACGTAGGGGATTTCCTCGTCGCCGTGGATATCGAGGAACAGGTCTACGCCGTATTTCTCCATCTGTTGTTGCACGAACAACACTTCCGGGCTGATCTCCTGGCTGGCGCTTTGCCACGCACGGTTGAGGTCCTGGCCCGCGGCGTTGGTGCGCAGGTGGCCATGGAACGCCCCGTCCGGATTCATATTGGGTACCAGGTACAGGTCGGCGACTTTCAGCAGTTTTTTCAGCTCGGCGTCACCGTCCTGTTGCAGGCGTTCGATGATGCCTTCCATAAACCATTCGGCCATGTGTTCGCCGGGGTGCTGTTGGGCGATGATCCAGACCTTGCGGCGGCCTTTGCCGCCTTTGCCGCGACGCAGCAGTTGGATATCACGACCTTCGACACTTTTACCGGTCGCCAGCAATTGGGTGCCGGCGCGAGTCAGGGCCTGCTTGATCAGCCAGTCGTGGCGCTCACGGCTGTAGGGTTCGAAATAGGCAATCCAGGCGTGCTTCTCGCGGGTCTCAAGGCTGATATGCAGGATTTCCCCATCAAAGCGCGAGGGCACCCGAAACCAGTTGATATTGTCGTAGGAGGCCACGGCGTTGTAGCCGCTCCACGCGTGCGGGTAGGACGACTTGCCCGCATTGCTCAGGCGAAACGTGTGGGTGTGGCCCACGTGCATGCCTTCGGCCTTGAAGTGGAACCATTGGTAATGTTGGCTACGGGTGTCGGGTTTGATTGCCAGCAACAACTGATGGGAATCGTGGGCATCCAGTACCTGGATATTGCCACTGTCGAAGTCGGTGCTGATCTTGATGGAGGTCAAGGCCACGGTCATAGTCTGGTTGCCTGATTATGAGTGTTGTGGCGGCTATATTACACAGGAGTCCGGTAAAGACTGGATGCAAAATTGTTGCACGGGGGGAGGGGGCGTCATCCTTGACGCCGCAGCAGCTTAGAATCTATGAGATTGATTCTCAAGCGCTATTTCGCAAAGATCTGGGCTAGAGCGGTCGACTGGCTTTCTTTTGACGATGGTCTTTTGCTACCATGCGCGTCAACAAGCAACACACAGTCTTCATTAGCCTGAAGCCATGCCAGGGAAACTGGCAAAAAAAAGACCCGGCCAAAGAGCCGGGTCAAAAACCGTGATTAGCCTGATGAGGAGATATTCCAAGAGTCCGACCTAAGGTCCCTTGGTCTATCGACTGATCTCGCGATCAGCTAGGTCCAATAATAATCATTATCATTTGCAAGTCAAATGTTTTTATCCGTCAGATAGAAATATTTTTCTCTGTGCCTGTTATCCGTTCGCGTGAGCCGCTGGCACTTGCAACGACCGCTCCACCATCGCCTTCGCCATATCAATCAAATACACCACCGAAAACGCCAGGTCGCGATGATTGCCCTGATGGTTGTTCGCTGATTCATAGGCCGTAGCTGCGGCACTGCGCAACAAGTCCGAGGCGTGCACCAGGGCTTCCTCCTTGCTGATGCCTGGCTTGATGGCGAACAGGGCGTCGTCAGGGGCTGCTGCCGACATCTCCTCTTTCAAGTAAAAGTCCAATGCGCGCCGGGCGGCACCGCTGCTGCGTAGCACGTGCAGGTCGTGTTCTTCTGGGGTTTCGGGTAGCAGATACGGGCTGGTCGTCATAAGGGGCGGTACTCTGTTGTGGGTGTCGAAAACCTTATGTTCGATGATAGTACGTATCGTATTTGTGTCGTTTTATGGATTACTACAAACTGTTTATTGCCCTGAACACTGCATGACGTATTGTCAGCTCCATGGATAACTGGATAGCGTTGGTCAAGGCCAACATGGAAGACCGCAAGGTCACGCAGGGTGAATTGGCTGAACGCCTGGGCATGTCCCAGGGCGGCGTTGGCCACTGGCTCAACAAGCGCCGTGCGCCGAACCTGACGGACATGAACCGGGTACTGACGGCGCTGGGGCTGGGGTACCTGGAAGTTGCGCTGGATATTCGCGAGCGGGCCGAAGAAGCGCTTCCTGAGAAAAACTACAACCCGTATTTCCGCTACCCGGTTAGCGATTGGAAAGGGCTGTGCGAGGTCCGCGAAGAGCGGGCGACCTATGGCGCGGCCCGTTTCGAATTGAGCGATTATCATGCCCAGGGCGACGCTTTCTGGCTGCCGGTCACAGGCGACGCCATGACCGCGCCCAGCGGCCTGAGCGTCAGCGCGGGCATGATGATCCTGGTCGACCCGGCCATCAAGGCCGAGCCCGGTAAACTGGTGGTCGCCCAAGGAGCTGCGAACCCCCAGGCGACCTTCCGCCAGTTGCTGGAAGAAAGCGGCCAGCTCTACCTGGTGCCGCTTAATCCCACCTACCCAAAGCAGCCCTTCACTGACGACTGCCACATCCTTGGCGTCGTGGTTCAGGCCATGGCAAAGTTCTAACCGGCCGGTTCGAGTTCCACTAGCGCGCAACCTTCTGCAACCATTTCACCTTCCTGGCAGAACAACGCCTTGACCACTCCAGCCTGGGGCGCGCGAATGCTGTGCTCCATCTTCATGGCCTCCAGCACCACCAGTTGCGTGCCGGCGTCGACGTGTTGGCCCACCTCCACCAGCACACGTACGATGCTGCCGTTCATCGGTGCCGTCAGGCCGCCCTGGTGCGACTGGTTGGCCTCAACGGCCGCAATCGGGTCGAACAGCGTCACGCCGTGCATCTCGCCGTCCCAGCGCAAAAACACACTGCCTTCGCTGCGCACTGCCAGGTGGCTGCGACGTACGCCCTGTCGCTCGATCAGCAGCTGCTCGCCGCGCAATGGCGGCGCATCCGCGGCCAGCGTCACCAATCGATCCTGGCCAGTGCAGCTCAAGTGCAACGACACTTCGGCAGGTAACCCAGCACGAAATCCGCGCTTATCCCCCCAAGGCCCATCTTCCGGCGGCAAACTCTGTATGAATGCCGATCCGGCCGCCTGCCAGAATTCATCACTCAAGTCCCCTGGGGCCGGCAGCAACTCCTCCTGATAGCGCGGAATAAACCCGGTATCCAATTCGGCTGCCGCAAACGCTGGATGCCCGATAATGCGCCGCAAAAAGCCCAGGTTGGTCTTGAGTCCGCCGATGGCAAACTCATCCAGCATGGCCAGCAACCGCAATTGCGCCTGCTCACGGTCTTCGCCCCAGGCAATCAGTTTGCCGAGCATGGGATCGTAGAACGGCGACACGCTGTCGCCTTGTTCGACACCGCTGTCCACACGACGCCCCGGCCCCGGTGCGGATTCGCGGTACAGCGCCAGGCGTCCGGTGGCGGGCAGGAAGTCATTGGTCGGGTCTTCGGCATACAGCCGCACTTCGATCGCATGGCCCGTCAGCGGCACTTGCTCTTGAGTGATCGGCAACGCCTCGCCCTGGGCGACACGGATCTGCCAGGCCACCAAGTCCAGGCCGGTGATCGCCTCGGTCACCGGGTGCTCCACCTGCAGCCGCGTGTTCATCTCCATAAAGAAGAATTCGCCACGCGCGTCCAGCAAGAACTCCACGGTGCCTGCGCCGACATAGCCGATGGCCTGGGCCGCACGCACGGCGGCTTCGCCCATGGCCTTGCGTTGTTCACCACTCAATCCCGGTGCCGGGGCTTCTTCGACGACCTTCTGGTGGCGACGCTGGATCGAGCAGTCTCGCTCATTGAGATACAGGCAATGCCCGTGCTGATCGGCAAACACCTGTATCTCCACGTGACGTGGCTTGAGCAGGTACTTTTCCACCAACATCTGCCCGTTGCCGAAGGACGACAGCGCCTCGCGCTGTGCCGAGGCCAGGGCCTCGGCCAACTGGCTGACATCCTCCACCACCTTCATGCCCTTGCCGCCACCACCGGCCGTGGCCTTGAGCAGCACGGGGTAGCCGATGCGCTCGCAGGCTGCGCGGAAGGTTTCCAGGTCTTGGGCTTCGCCGTGGTAACCCGGCACCAGAGGCACGCCGGCGGTTTCCATCAGTGCTTTGGCGGCCGATTTGCTGCCCATGGCGTCGATGGCCGAGGCGGGTGGGCCGAGGAAGATCAAACCAGCCGCTTCAATCGCGCGGGCAAAACCGGCGTTCTCCGACAAAAAGCCGTAACCCGGATGAATCGCCTGGGCGCCGCTGGCCTGGGCTGCGGCGATCAGTTTGTCGATTTGCAGGTAGCTATCAGTGGCCTTGCTGCCGCCCAGGTCGACACGGATATCCGCTTCACGGCTATGGCGCGCATCGCGGTCGATGGCGCTGTGCACCGCCACGGTGGTCAGGCCCATGGCCTTGGCGGTGCGCATTACCCGGCAAGCAATCTCGCCACGGTTGGCCACCAGCAGAGTTGTCAACGTGCTCATGAACGCGGCTCCTGGGATTGCCAGCTGGGTGGACGTTTTTGCAGGAAGGCACGCAGGCCTTCCTGGCCTTCAGGGCTGACACGTATGCGCGCAATGGCATTTTCGCAATAGCGGCGCAGGGCCGGGGTGAGGGCGCCGTGGCCTACTTCGCGCAGCAAGTCCTTGCTGGCGCGCATTGCCGCCGGGCTGTTCTGCAGCAGGTTGGCGATCCATTGCTCGACTTGTTGATCCAGTTCGTCGACTGGATAGCTTTCTGCCAACAAACCGATCTCCCGTGCCCGCTGGCCGCCAAAGCGCTCAGCGGTCAGCGCATAGCGCCGCGCTGCACGCTCGCCGATGGCCTGTACCACGAACGGGCTGATCACCGCCGGTGCGAGGCCGATACGCACTTCCGACAGGCAGAACTGCGCATCGTCGGCGCCAATCGCCATGTCGCAGCAACTGATCAACCCCAGCGCACCGCCATAGGCCGCGCCTTGCACCACCGCGAGGGTGGGAATCTTCAGCTTGGCCAAGTTGTACATCAACTCCGCCAGTTCGCGCGCATCGTCCAGGTTGGTGTGGTAATCCAGCTCGGCGGATTGCTGCATCCAGGCCAGGTCGGCCCCGGCACTGAAGTGTTTGCCGCGCCCGCGCAGCACCAGAAAACGCAATGATGAATCACCTTGCACCTGGTCGAGGGCGATGATCAGTTCGCGGATCATTTCGGCGTTGAACGCGTTGTTCTTGGTTTCGCGACTGAGCCACAGCGTGGCAAAGCCACGACTGTCGGTGATCAGTTCGAGGGTATTGAAATCGCTCATGCAGGGAGCTCCATGATGATAAGAGGTCTCCTGTAGGTGCGAGCAAGCTCGCTCCTGCAGGTTACATGCGGAACACGCCGAAGCGGCTCGGCTCGATGGGGGCATTCAGCGAAGCGGACAAGGCCAGGGCCAGCACGTCTCGGGTCTGCAGCGGGTCAATCACACCGTCGTCCCACAGGCGTGCGCTGGAATAGTAGGGGTGGCCCTGGGTTTCGTACTGGTCGAGGATCGGCTGCTTGATCGCGGCTTCTTCTTCGGCGCTGAAACCCACGCCGGCGCGCTCAGCCTGCTCACGCTTGACCTGCACCAGCACGCCGGCGGCCTGTTCGGCGCCCATCACGCCAATGCGTGCATTCGGCCACATCCACAAGAAGCGTGGGTCATAGGCGCGGCCACACATGCCGTAGTTACCGGCGCCAAAGCTGCCGCCGATGATCACGGTGAACTTTGGCACCTTGGCGCAGGCCACTGCGGTGACCAGCTTGGCGCCGTGCTTGGCGATGCCACCGGCTTCGTATTTCTGGCCGACCATGAAGCCGGTGATGTTCTGCAGGAACAGCAGGGGAATCCCGCGCTGGCACGCCAACTCGATAAAGTGCGCGCCTTTTTGCGCGGCTTCGGCAAACAGGATGCCGTTGTTGGCCAGGATCGCAATCGGGTAGCCGTGCAAGTGCGCAAAGCCGCATACCAGCGTGGTGCCAAACAGCGCCTTGAACTCATCGAACACCGAACCGTCCACTAGCCGCGCGATCACTTCGCGCACATCAAAGGGTTGCTTGGCGTCGGCGGGGATCACGCCGTACAGCTCTTCGCTGCTGTAAAGCGGCGCCACGGGCGTACGTTGCAGCAACCCGCCCTGTTTGCGCCAATTGAGGTTGGCCACGCTGCGCCGGGCCAGCGCCAGCGCGTGTTCATCGCTGTCGGCATAGTGATCGGCCACGCCGGAGATCTTGCAGTGCACATCGGCACCGCCGAGGTCTTCGGCACTCACGACTTCACCGGTCGCGGCTTTCACCAGTGGCGGCCCGGCGAGGAAGATGGTGGCTTGCTGGCGCACCATGATCGCTTCATCCGCCATGGCCGGCACGTAGGCGCCACCGGCGGTGCACGAGCCCATCACCACCGCAATCTGCGGAATGCCCTGTGCACTCATGTTGGCCTGGTTGAAGAAGATCCGCCCGAAGTGCTCGCGGTCGGGGAACACCTCGTCCTGACGCGGCAGATTGGCGCCGCCGGAGTCGACCAGGTAGATGCATGGCAGGCGGTTCTGCTCAGCGATGGTCTGGGCGCGCAGGTGTTTTTTCACGGTGAGCGGGTAGTAGGAGCCGCCTTTCACCGTCGCATCGTTGGCGACAATCATGCATTCGACGCCTTCCACCCGGCCGATCCCGGCAATCACTCCGGCGGCGGGTACGTCCTCGCCATACACCTGATGGGCGGCCAATTGGCTGAGTTCAAGAAACGGCGAGCCGGGGTCGAGCAACCGATTGATACGTTCACGGGGCAACAGTTTGCCGCGTGAGGTGTGCCGCTCCTGGGCCTTGGCGCCGCCGCCTTGTTGCACGTGGGCAAGCAGGCTGTGCAGGGCGTCGACCTGTTGGCGCATCGCCGCGCTGTTGGCGGCAAACTCCGCCGAGCGCGGGTTGAGTTGGGTATGCAAGGTGGCCATGGTGCGCTCCTTCAGCGGGTTTCGTTGAAGAGTTCGCGACCGATCAGCATCCGGCGGATTTCACTGGTGCCGGCGCCGATCTCATACAGCTTGGCGTCGCGCAACAGGCGCCCGGCCGGGAATTCGTTGATGTAGCCATTGCCACCGAGGATCTGAATCGCATCGAGGGCCATTTGCGTGGCGCGCTCGGCGCTGTAGAGGATCACCCCGGCCGCATCCTTGCGCGTGGTCTCGCCGCGCTCGCAGGCCTGGGCCACTGCGTAGAGGTAGGCACGGCTTGCGTTGAGTTGGGTGTACATGTCGGCAACCTTGCCCTGGATCAGCTGGAATTCGC
>Ga0308165_1001432_pt1 | contig 33388 bp, 24 predicted proteins | sample PhyWR2_FD_201032 | JGI IMG/M metagenome (GOLD analysis project Ga0308165, IMG submission 201032) | Phyllosphere microbial communities from UC Gill Tract Community Farm, Albany, California, United States - DLSLW.R2 | ecosystem: Host-associated > Plants > Phyllosphere > Unclassified | place: USA... | reverse complement strand
TCATTCTAAATTTGTAACTCCTTTAAAGTAAGATGACAAAAAAGAAAAAGACAGTTGGTAAAACTGACGCAGATGTAATTTTAATAGGGGCTGGCATCATGAGTGCAACCCTTGGTGTTTTATTAAAACAATTAGAGCCCAATTTAAGTATCGAAATTTACGAACGTTTGGATATTGCAGCCGCAGAAAGTTCTGATGCCTGGAATAATGCTGGAACGGGGCACTCTGCTTTTTGCGAATTAAACTACACGCCCGAAAAGAAAGATGGCACGGTTGAAATCAAAAAAGCAGTTCAAATTGCTGAACATTTTGAGGTTTCCAAGCAGTTTTGGTCTTACTTGGTGAACAAAGGATTGGTTTCAGATCCTTGCAATTTTATCCGCAACATTCCTCACATGAGTTTTGTTTGGGGTAAAAAGAATGTAGAATATCTTAAAAAACGCTACGATGCATTAACGCAATGCGATCTGTTTAGCGATATGCAGTATACCGAAGATACTGAGCAAGTAAAAAACTGGGCGCCATTAATTATGGATGGCCGCAAAAAAAACGAGAAAGTTGCCGCAACAAAAATGGATCTGGGAACAGATGTTAACTTCGGCACCTTAACCCGTGATATGTTTAACAACTTAAAGGAGCAAAGTAATGTTAACCTATATTTCAATCATGAAATCCGCGACCTGAAAAAGAATAAAGATGGCAACTGGATTATAAAAGTTAAAGATTTAGAAACGGGAGACAAACGTAAACGCGTAGCTAAGTTTGTATTTATAGGTGCTGGTGGTGGTTCTTTGCCGTTATTGGAAAAATCGGATATCCCTGAAGGAAAAGGTTTTGGTGGTTTCCCGGTAAGTGGCCAATGGCTTAAATGTACAAACGAGGAAATTATCAAGAAACACCATGCTAAAGTATATGGTAAAGCTGCGGTAGGTGCACCTCCAATGTCGGTACCACACTTAGATACCAGGATGATAAATGGTAAACAGGCATTATTGTTTGGTCCTTATGCTGGTTTTTCGACCAAATTTCTAAAAAATGGTTCATTTTTAGATTTACCAAAATCGATTAAATTTAATAACATCCGTCCGATGATATCTGCCGGATTGCATAACCTCGATTTAACGAAATATTTAATCGAACAGGTAAGGCAATCTCCTGAAGATAGATTAGAAGCTTTAAAAGAATATTTACCAACTGCCGAACTTAAAGATTGGGAACTGGAATATGCCGGACAACGTGTTCAGGTAATTAAAAAAGACGAGAAACAAGGGGGCGTTTTAGAATTTGGTACTGAGGTGGTGAGTGCTGCTGATGGCTCTATTGCTGCTTTGTTAGGTGCTTCGCCTGGTGCTTCAACAGCAGTATCTATTATGCTCGATCTGTTAAACCGTTGTTTTGCCGATGATTTAGCGACCGACGAATGGCAGGCTAAAATTAAAGAGATGATCCCAACTTATGGTAAACCACTTGCACAGGATGCTGATCTTTGTAAAGAAACCAGAAGCAGAACATCAAAAGTTTTGAAAATAGAAAATACTGTGGTTGCATAACCAATAAAGGCAATAAACTTTTAAAAGGTTTTGATGTAAATCAGGACCTTTTTTGTTTAGCGTATTTTTCCATTCCTGACATCTTCGGTCTGTGTCCACCATCTCCTTGGTCTGTGTACTCACAGACCGAAACCGGATATAATTATTAATTCTTCGCTTCACCAAACGTTTCTACGGAACGAACGCAAATAACAAATGTTATTTGCTACCCAGGATGCGTCCTGATGGGACGCCTATTGAATTAAAGAAAATCGAAAAACGGTGTCACCCTAAGCGTATTAGAAGGGCGTTTCTTTTAAATGATCCTCCTCTGCATCCTCGGTCTGTGTCAACCGCGAGGTCTTACTTAGTGATACTGCCTGCTGGGATGTATTTTGGAAATAATAATTACATCGGCATTATTCTTAAATGGCGGCTTACCGTTTTCCTTCGTTGTGTTAGGAAGGTTAGGTGTTTTCCTTCAGTGGCTCTAAATAAATAAACCCGATGGGAACGGCAGCTCACGATTTTTTTTTCTAATTGGGACTACAGTGTACAGCGGGACTACGGTAACCGATAACAAACAGAACTTTGCTTTTCTGAAAATCTACATTATTAACCTAAAGGGCTTAACATAAAAAAAACGTCTAAAAATACTTTTAGACGTTTTAGATCCTGAATAAACCAGGATGGCGATTTCTTTTTTTAACTAAGCGGCAATCACTTCTGCTACTTCATCGGCAGAGATATCGCTATGCGATGCTTCCAGCACACAATCACCATTTTTAATTAATAGAATTTGCGGCGATTGGTGTGCCACCTGAAATACTTCTGCAATCTTGTTCGAAATATCCCGATAGCTGATTAAATCTAAAAAATAAAGTTTAGTATCTGCTGGAATCACATCCCAATCAAACTCGAAATTCTTTTTAGCCATCAAACTAATTGAGCAACGTGTACTGTGCTTAAAAATAAGGCTGTAACCGCTTGCGTTTTTTATTTCATCAAGCTGTTCTATCGAAGTTAAGTTAACCCAAGTCATGATATTATATTATTGTTTTACAGGATAACAATTGCAGCTGAATAAAGTTCTGCAAATGACCTGAATATGAGATTACAAATGAGTTAGGTTAGTTCCTTCTGCGTTTACCTTCTGGATAAGATCCATAGGCAGGGCAAAGCTTAGAAGAACAAGACTCTAAAATGGTAATGGTGCAAAACACCGCCAATAGTAAGATGGCTACTTTTTTCATCGATCTGATAAATTTTAAACTTCTAAGTTACAAATAATTATTAAAACGCAAGTTTAAATTTGAGCAGAAAAATCGGCCATTTTAATTGCGGTAATCGCGGCTTCATCGCCTTTATTGCCATGTTTGCCACCTGCACGATCTTGTGCCTGCTCCAGGTTATTGGTAGTTAAAACACCAAAAATAACAGGTTTACTATATTTAATGCCAACATTTGTTACGCCCTGTGCTACTGCATCGCAAATAAAATCGAAATGTTTAGTATCTCCTTGTATTACACAGCCTAAACAGATAACCGCATCAATGTCGCTTCTTTTGCTTAAAAGAATCTCTGCACCACCTGTTAGTTCGAAACTTCCTGGAACAGGTAAAGAGATAATATTTTCTTCTTTTACTCCATTAGCTAACAATGTTTTTAATGCACCATTGTACAAAGCGCCAGTAATTTCGGCATTCCATTCGGCTACAATAATTCCGAATTTATAGTTTGCTCCACTTGGAACTGTAGTGTGAGAGAAATCTGATAGATTTTTTAATTGTGTTGACATGGGGGCAAAGATAATGTTATGCTGCGAATGTTAAAAACCTTAATGTTTGTTACTTGTAACATTTACTTCGGTAATACTTAGCTTAGTAACATAATCAGATAAATTTTAACGGCTTATGGAATTTTAGTATTCTGCCCATCTCTATTAAAACGCAAATTATCTTATGAATATATCATTACGTATCTCCGCCTTATTACTTTTTATCTTTTTTTTATCGTTTAATGCTTCTGCACAGCATAAATATACGCTGGCCGATTTTGCCAGGATCGATTCTTTAGCAAACACAGGCAAACCAAAAGATGCGCTGGCTTTGATAGGAAAAATAAATAAGCAAGCTCAAAGTGATAACAATGCACCGTTGCTGATTAAATCGGTTATTTACAGGATGATGTTTCAAAGTTATCTGGAAGAGCATGCATTTGATAAAATTCTGATTGATTTACGAGAGGATATCAATAATGCCAAGCAACCCGAAAAAAGTATTTTACAATCGCTTTTGGCAGAAACCTATTGGAATTATCTACAGCAAAATAGGTGGCAGATTACGCAGCGTACGCAGGTACAGGGCGATACCGGTAGCGACATTAAAACCTGGAGCATAAAAAAACTGAGTGATGAAACAGCAAAATACTATCTTTTGTCGTTAAAAGAGATTGAACTGTTACAGCAAACCAAGGTTGATGTTTTAGATGCCGTTTTAGCAGGCGATAAAAATAACCGGAAGTTTAGACCAACATTATATGATTTACTGGCGCATCGGGCTATCGATATTTTTAACAATACGCAGATTACCCTTACCCAATATGATGGTGAATTAATTGATATGTCGAATGCTTCCTGGTTTGATAGTGGAGCAACTTTTTTAACAATGGCCATACCGTTAGATAGCACATCTTTTAAACCACAGGCCTTAAAGTTATTTCAGCAATTGATAAAATTTCATCAAAACGACAACAATTTATCGGCATTGGTTGATGTTGATCTAAAACGTTTAAAATTTGTTAAACAAAATTTTAATGGCGATGGGCAGGAAGCATATGTTAAGGCTTTAGCACTTTTGGCCAAACAAGCTCCTCAAACTGAAGTTTATGCCGATATTTTATATGAACAGGCCGAAATTCATAAAAATGCACAATTACCAGGTGATACCAATAAACAGAACCTTATAAAAGCTGTGGAATTGGCGGAAAAGGCTATTTATGCTTTTCCGAAAAGTATGGGTGCTCATAATGCCGAAAATTTGATCAAGCAGATAAAAAGTAGCGAATTGTCAGCTAAAACAAAGGGTTATATTCAACCTGATAAAGCTTCACAACTACATTTATCTTACAAAAATGTAGATACCATACAGCTAAGGTTATTTAAAACACTTGAGTTTCAGGATGAATATCAGCAGTTTAAAAATAAAGCATATTTTTTAGCTTTTTTAAACAAAAACAAGGTTATTAAACAGTGGGCTGTTGTGGTGCCAAAAACCGTCGACTTCCAAAACCATACTTTAATTGATAAAATTGATGGTTTAGCTTTGGGTGCGTATACCTTGATTGCCCAAGCCATTAACCAAAAACAAAAAGATACTGTTTATAGTAATATCAATTTTAAGGTTACAACAATGGCGGTAACCAATAGGCGTAATATTGAAAAACATGAGTATACTGTTTACCAGCTGAACAATGGCGCACCACTAAAAAATGTTAAAATTCAACAACGAAGGTATGATTACAATACCAGAAAATATATTGATGGTGATTTAATTACTACTAACGATGATGGTTATGCCATTACAAACGAAACCGACAATAATATGTCGTATGCATTGGTTACACATGGTAAAGATCAATTGAAATTAAATATTAATAATTACAATAGCTATCGTAACGATGATGATGAAGAGCGTGTAATTCTATTTACCGATAGGCCGATTTATCGGCCCGGGCAAACTATTTATTACAAGGGATTATGTTTAAAAGCTGAAAATGGAAAAAATAAAATAATTGTAGGTAAAGCACTCGAAGTTTATTTTAATGATGCCAATGGAAAAGAAATAGCCACCAATAATGTGACCAGTAACGATTATGGTACTTTTCAGGGTTCATTTAGTATTCCTATGGGTAAGTTAAATGGCATTATGGAGATCGAAACCAATTATGGCCAGGTTAATGTACAAATAGAGGAATATAAACGGCCAACATTTGAGGTAGTTTTCGATAAGCCAAATCAACATTATAAGCTGAACGATAGCATTAAAGTTCAGGGCAAAGCCATCTCTTTCTCTGGATATTCTGTAAATAACGCTAAAGTAAATTATAAAGTTTTTCGAAGGGCCGTTTACGATAGCAAGTTAGATTATTCGCAGGGTGCAGCTATTTATGGATCAGCATTTTTTCAGCGGAAACAAATTGCCATTGGTAAAACAAATACCAAACAGGGCGGTAAATTTGATATTACATTTTTTGCAAAAGCGACTAGCGTAAAACAAAATTATAGTTATGAAATTGAAGCAGAGTTTACAGATTTAAATGGAGAAACGCGCACCAAATCAACAAGTATCAATGTAGGGCAAAAAGACATTAATGTTGACCTTAGTGCCCAACAGATTATTTATTTAAGCAACAAAACCGATAGTATTCCATTTTCGGTTACCAATTTGAATAATGAACCGATCAAAGCTGATATTAAAGCCGAGTGGAGTTTATTGCGGGCGCCATCAAGGTTGATGAACAAAAGCCCTTTTTATGCCGAGCATTATACAATGGGTAAAGAAGAATTTATAAAAAACTTTCCTGCCGAAGATTATAATAATGAATTGGAAGTGGCTAAATGGCCTGTAAAATCAATAGAATTAAATCAAAATGTAAGTGTTAAAAACGGCAGGGGAAATTTAACTTTTAATCAAAAAAATCTAAAGCCGGGTTATTACAAAATCAGTTTATTGGCCATAAACGGACAAAACGATAGTATTACGGTCGACAGATATTTAGTTGTTTATAATGAACAGCCTGCAACAATTCAATCCAATATCGAGTGGGTTGCACCTGAGGTAAGTGTAATTAAACCAACTGAAAGCGCTGTTTTTCGGTTGGCGGGTTTAAACAACAATTGCAGAGCTTATTATGAGGTATATTATAGGGATAGTATCGCCGAAAAAGTTTGGATTAACCTATCTCCACAACAGCGTATCGTTAAAATTAAACCAAATGCGGCTTACAAGGATGGTTTTGCTGTGCAATTTACCATGGTTTATGAGGGGATGCTTTATCAATCAATGCAGCAGGTGAGCATTATTGATCCTGCAAATGAATTAAAAGTTCAATTTTTAACCTTTAGGAATAAACTTCAGCCAGGGGAAAAAGAAAGCTGGAAATTGCAGGTCAGCAACAAAAACGGTGAAAAGCAAATGGCCGAAATGGTAGCCACGCTTTACGATGCCAGCTTAGGTGATCTGAAGAGAATGGATTGGAATACACATTTGCCAACCGGGTTTAACTATTATTTTTATAACTGGAATTTCAATACCAATGATATAACCAACCAGAGTTACTTGTGGTTTTTAAGATCTAACCAGAATTATACTGTAATTAAACGTGGGTATGAGAACCTAAATTTATTCGGTTATAACTATTATGGCGGTTACAATGATAGTTACCGCAATTATATTAACAGTTTGCAAAAACCTAGAATAAAAGGGTTGTCGCCAGAGGCTAAGCAAAAACTGGCAGAATTAGAAAAAGGTAAATTGGTTTACGGAGTGGTATTCGACAGTCAGGGTGAAACACTTCCAGGTGTACAGGTAAAATCGGGTAAAGTGGTTACCAGTACCAATATTTTTGGTATTTACACCATTGAAGCCAAAGCGGGAGAAAAATTAAATTTTGTTTTTCTCGGGTATAAAAACTATGCTATCAAAATAGCTGGCAAGAAACGCGTTGATGTAATTTTAAAAGAAGATGGGCAATCATTAAACGAAGTAATGGTTGTTGGTTATGGAGCGCAACAAAAGAAAAGCCTCACTGGCTCAGTTGTACAAATTAGAGGATCTTCTACTTTGCAGGGAAAGGTTGCAGGCCTTAATGTTGAAGCTCCAACAGTTGAAAAATTAAAAGGAGCAGTTTCAGGGAAAGAAACATTATATGATGAACGTAATGCCCCAACTACCCGGCAAGAAGTGGAGACGCTCAAGTCCAAAACAATAATTGTGATTGCACGCACGAACTTTAACGAGCTTGCATTTTTTTATCCGCAGTTACTTACCGACGCTAAAGGTGAAATTAAGATTGAATTTACCATCCCACAAAGCCTAACGCGTTATAAAATGATGGGCTTTGCACATACCAAAGATTTAAAAACAGCATTCATCACCAATGAGCTCGTTACCCAAAAACAATTGGCTATTGCAATTAATGCACCACGGTTTTTCCGTGAAGGGGATACCATTTTATTAAGCGCAAAGTTAAATAACCTGGCAGGGAAAAAACTTACAGGTAACGCCAGTTTAGAACTTACAGACGCTTTAACTGCTAAACCGATCCGGATTTTTGGAATGAATGAAAAAACGGAGAAAACTTTCCAGGTTGATGATGCGGGAAATACAGTTTTAAAATGGACATTAATTATCCCGTCAGGTATTAGTGCCATTACCTATAAAGTTTTAGCTCAAAGCGGCAAGTTTAGTGATGGGGAAGAAAACACCATCCCAGTTTTGGCAAACGCCATGCTGGTTACCGAAAGTATGCAGATAAATGTACGCGGTAATACGACAAAAACATTTGATTTCGAAAAGCTCGAAAAATCGGGCAGTTCTAAAACCTTGCGCAACCAGAGCTTAACTTTTGAGTTTACCTCAAATCCGGTTTGGTATGCCGTGCAGGCCCTTCCATATTTAATGGAATACCCTTACGAATGTGCTGAACAAACTTTTAGCAGGTTTTATGCCAATAGTTTTGCAACCGGGATTATTAATTCATCCCCAAAAATCAAAACTGTTTTTGAGCAATGGCAAAATACCAATAACGGGCAGGCATTGTTATCCAATCTGGAAAAAAACCAGGAGGTAAAATCAATCTTATTAGAAGAAACACCATGGGTGCGCTATGCGGATAACGAAACCGAGCGTAAAAAACGTTTGGCTGTACTTTTCGATTTAAACCGAATGACTTACGAATTGAAAAACAATTTCGAGAAGCTGGAGAAAATGCAGTTTAACAATGGCGCTTTCCCATGGTTTAGTGGTATGCAAGAAGACCGTTACATTACACAGCACATTGTTTTGGGCATGGGGCAGTTAAAAAAACTGAAAATGATTGATGAAAAAGCCTATCCTAACTTTAATGTAATGCTCAACAAAGCCATTATTTATTTAGATGCGCAATTAGTTAAAGATTATAAAGATGAAGTAAAAGGAAAACGCTTTGCTGCGTACCTGCCACTGCACTATCTGTTTGCCAGAAGTTATAACGATCAAAAAAATACCGATGCAGATTTTGTAGAGGCTAAAGGTTTTTACCTTAAAAAAATAGCAACAAGCTGGAAAACTTTTGATACTTACCAGCTGGCACAAACTGCCTTGGTTTTAAACAGGAATGGAAATAATGAAGAAGCTAAAAAAATTATCACACTGTTAACTCAAACTGCCCAACTAAGTGATGAAATGGGCATGTATTGGGCTAAAAACCAAGCCGGCTGGTGGTGGTACCAGAGTCCGATAGAAACACAGGCATTATTAATTGAGGCTTTTGACGAGGTGAGTAATGATACAAAGGCGGTAGAGGAAATGAAAATATGGTTGCTCAAAAACAAACAGACCAATGATTGGAAAACAACAAAAGCCACTACTGCGGCCTGTTATGCATTGCTAATGAAGGGAACTGATTTATTAACTGAAAGTAATGAACCAGAAATTACAATAGGTGGACAAAGACTAGCTGATTTACAACAGCCAAATGCAACAAAAGAAGCTGGAACGGGTTATCAGAAATTGAGTATCCCTGGCGCAAATGTAAAGCCTAAAATGGGTAGGATAGAAGTTAAAAATAACAATCAAACTATTGCTTGGGGCGCACTTTATTGGCAGTATTTCGAACAACTGGATAAAATTACCCCTGCTAATACAGGTGTTAAGATCAAAAAAGAGCTGTTTATTCAAAAAGCGAGTACCAAAGGTGAAATCTTGATCCCAATAACCTCAACCAATGTACTGGCTCCGGGCGATTTATTAAAAGTACGCATCGAAATTTATTGCGATCGGGACATGGAGTATATCCATTTGAAAGATATGCGTTCATCTGGTTTCGAACCTGTAAATGTGATTTCACGTTACAAATATCAGGATGGCCTTGGATATTACGAAAGTACAAAAGATGCATCGACGAATTTCTTTATCAGTTATATGCCAAAAGGAACTTATGTATTTGAATACCCATTGCGTGTTACCCATGCAGGGAATTTTTCGAACGGTATTACCTCTTTGCAAAGTATGTATGCGCCAGAGTTTACCACGCATTCTGCTGGGATAAGGGTAAATGTAAAATAAATGATTGCAAACTTCGCAGGTTTTTAAAAGGCTCAGCCTTCAAAGAGGCCGGTAAAACTGTTAAAAAATCCGATTTAAGCCTGCGCGAGGTTTAGTTGCATTAATTAAGTTTAATGCTGCCATAAGTTGCACCAATCGGAATAATTTTTTCACCAATCCAAATTTGGCTGCGGTCAAATTTGGATACTTTGTTTTTGGCCACAATAAATGCCCGGTGGCAGCGGATAAAATCTGTTTTTGGTAGCAGTTCGGCCAGGTCGTTGATGGTAATGCGCGAGCTTAGAAGTTTGTCTTTTAGTTGAATTTGGGTGTAGTTTCCTGAGGCTTCCACATAAAGGATTTCGTTTAACTCTACCTTAATTTGTTCATAACCATCTTTTACAAAAATATACGCTGTTTTAGCTTCTTGCTTTTGATTTCGCAGATTAAAGAGTTCTTGTGCTTTATTACAGGCCTTTAAAAAGCGCGAAAGTGAAAAAGGTTTTAACAAATAATCAACAGCATCCAGTTCAAAACTTTGTACCGCATGTTCGGTATAGGCAGTAGTAAAAATAACCATGGGTGGTTTGCTCAAACTCCTTAAAAAATCAATACCACTGATGTCGGGCATTTTGATATCTAAAAAGATTAAATCAATCTTATTGTGCTGAATATAGCTGATCGCAGCAAAAGCATCAGTAAAAGTTTGCTGCAATTCTATAAATGGAACTTTTGAGGCGTGAGATTTTATAATGTCAAGTGCAATGGGTTCATCATCTATAGCAATAGCAATCATGTTTTTATTTGTTCTTTGTGTTTTTCTTTCCTGTCATGCTGACGAAGGAAAGCCTATGATTTGGTAAAATTCGTATGGCTAGTAATCTTTTTGCAAATGGATAGTTCTTTAAGTTTATCCCAATTATCGTTTATAATAGCCTCTTTCTTTTTTCTCGACCAGCCTTTAATCTGTTTTTCAAAACTTATTGCTTCGTTAATGTCTTTAAAGTGCTCGTAAAATACTAAAACTAGCGGTCTTTTTGTTGAGGTGTAGCAAGTTGGATTTATAGCATTATGGTGTTCGTATAGGCGCCTACCAATATCATTGGTAACACCTGTATAATAGGAGTGATCAGCACATTTTAAAATATAGACCGTATAAGTTTCCATTTAATTTTTGCGCTTCGACTCAGTTCGTTATAGAGGGTGTCATCCTGAGCGGAGTCGAAGGACATTTTAAATATAGTAAAATCAAGATAAATCTAACAGTTATTAAAAAGCTATAATTGCGCTTCGGCTCCGCTCAGCGTGACATAGCTCTGTTAATCGGTCATCTTAAATTTATAATCGGTTGTCATCCTGAGCGGAGTCAAAGGGCTAGTCCAATTGCAAAGTTAAATGAACAAAAAACTCATTTGCACTTTCGCGGATAATTAATTCATGTTTACCATAATAAAGTAATGATAAACGTTGTTTTACATTTTCCAGTCCGATGCCGCTTTTTAATTTTTCGGGATCGTTATCGGCCTTGATGTAAATGCTATTGCTGATATCGAAATATAAAGTGCTTTCTTTAGTTTGTAAGGTAATTTTAATATAAGATGGCTGTTGCAAACTGATGCCATGTTTAAACGCATTTTCGATAAATGGAATTAACAACATTGGGGTAATCTGCAAATTGTTCAGCTGTTCTTCAATGTGTGTATCAATTCGGATATCTCCAGAGCGCGAGGTACGCAGTTTTTGTAAATCAATGTAATTGTTCAGGTATTCTACCTCACGGGTTAGCGAAATTTTATCCTGTGTATTTTCATGAAGCATAAAACGCATCATATCGCCCAGTTTCTGGATGCCTTCACCTGTTCTCTCTGCATTTTCCTGTAAAGCTGTTCCGAATAGGGTATTTAGTGCGTTAAACAAAAAGTGTGGGTTGATCTGCGATTTTAAGAAATTCAGGTTTGCATCCGATTTACCCAGTTCAGTTTTAAGCATCTGAATTTCACTCAATTTTTCGAATTTATGTTTATAAATATACCACGCTAAGGGAGTGGTAATGCAGATTAAACAAATGGCATTTAATATTAAGGCAATCGGGATGGCATTGCGGTTGCGCATAAATGCCACTAAAACAATTAACAAAAGCATGGAAACAATGATGGTTATGCCCACATTTCCCCAAAAATATCTTGCAAAGCCTTTAAAATTCTTTCTCAGGTTTGGGATGATGTAATAAATGGCACAAAATGCAATGAAAATGTTCACTGGCGGAACGATCACCCAGATGACCAGCAATTCGTAATCAATTCTAAACGAAAGTACAGCTGCAAATATCATCAGCGTAATCAGCCAGATTTTGGTTGTTGTAAAAAGTTCGGGAGTGATATTATCGTTGTAGCTCTTTAAAAGTGGGATTCTTTTCAGCAGTTCTAATCCACGCTCGTTAAAATAGGCATAAACATTAAAAAGTAAATAAATGAAGAATATATAAGTAAAAGCTTCGCCGAAGAATATATCATAAGCGTGTTCTATATCATCGTATTCTACCAAACGGTATGCTTCTGAATACGTATTGGCTATCATCCAGGCAAGGATAGAAATGAAGGTAACAGAAACAGTAAGAATCAGATTCATGGTGATGTTCTGCTTCCGCGCCAATTGGGGCATTGAAACAAAATTGAATAACAAAAAACTAAAGTAGAGTATGCTGATCTTGAAGATCTCGGGCAAAAAGAAGTTTTGCATCACGCTATAATCGAGCGAATTTTCCGAAAAATGATAAGAGCCGCCAGAACCGTAGGTGGTTTGGGTACAGATACTGATCAATGCCAGAATATATAGTGTTGTTGAGATCCAAAATTCAAGCTGATTGATACTTTTGGATTTTGTTGAAGAGGGGTTGCCAGATAGAATTACCATTTCATTTAGTTTATGCTACAATTTTACAAAGAGAATTTGCATCAACACTTAAAATGTGATGGATGAGCTAAAAAATGTGACGAATGAATAGGATTTTTAGGATTATGGGATTTTAAGATCGGGTGGGTAATTTCCATCATCCGTTCCATCTTTAGGGTTTCGGATTAGAGTTGTCAACTTTCATCGCCTGCTCGCTAGAAAGTTGACAACTCTTAATGTGTAGTCAGATGGTAACATCTGACTAATTTTAGGTAAGGTAATTGATATTAATGCGAGTGTCGGATAGTAATATCCAACACCAAAAACGTTAAAAATACCTCACACCACGAAACCGAATACCCACCACCGATAAACAATTTTACTATCTTTGAAATGGATTGCTGGATTGGTTTCCATGATTCATTTTACATTATCCATATTCATTCACTCATTCAATATTCATTCATTCAATTATTAATATGACCGTTTACGGAATTCCAAATTGCAATACAGTTAAAAAATCACTTGATTGGTTAAAGGCACATCAGGTTGATTTTGAATTTCATGATTTCAAGAAAAAAGGCATAACCGAAGAAAAATTAAACGAATGGTGTAATACCTTTGGTTGGGAAACCGTGTTAAACCGAAAAGGCTTAACCTGGAAAAAACTCACCAAAGAAGAACAGGCAAAAATTGATAGCCAGGAGCTGGCCATTGCTTATTTAAAAGAAAATACCAGCGCCATCAAACGCCCGATTATCGAGCAAAACAATAAAGCCGTATTAATTGGATTTGATGATGACAATTATTTAAAAACACTAGCCTGATTCATTTGTTCTAATGTTAAAGTTTGTTAAAAGCAGATTTTAAATGTCGAACTAAATTACTTTTGAATATGTACAAACTGATCATTTTTCTATTATTTGCCATGCCTATTGGCGTTTTCGCACAAACGGTAACTACCGGTACAGTTTTCGATTATTCGAAAAAAACACTTTCACTGCCTGGCGTAACCATCAGAAACCTGAACAGTAAAAAAACAACCAGTACAAATAGAGATGGTAAGTATACGATCGGAGCCAATATTGGCGATCTGATTGAGTTTTCGGCCATTGGTTACCATACTGATACCTTATATTTAACCAATTTATTAAACAGAACCATTTACCTGCCCGTAAAATCGAACAGCTTAAAAGATGTAGATGTTACCGCAGTGCGGATGAACAGCCAGGTTACAGATGCGAAAGATCCATTGGCGGAAAAATATACGCTGTTAAGTACCGGTGGGAATCTTAACCGTAAAAGAATGACGGATAAGGTTGGAGGCTTAAACCTAAACCTGGGTTATGGTAAGTATAGGAGACAGCAGCGTAAAGAGGCCGATCTCGAAGAAAAGGAAATGTACCAACAAGAAATCGACGAAAACTTTACCTCAAAAGCCATTACCGAACTTACAAAACTGGAAGGCGAAGATCTTAAAAACTTTATGATCATCTACAGGCCATCAATAGAAGCTGTAAAAGCAGAAAGGCCATACCGGTATCCTTTTTATATCTCCCGTGCCTTTGCTGCATGGAATAAGTTAACTCCACAAGAAAGAAAATTACAGGATTTGCCGAAATTAAAGGCGAATTAGGCTTTTTTAACAAATATAGATCGTATTGTAACCATTATAGGTAACATTATAACCACATATAAATCTATATGTGGTTATTTTTTATATTTACAGCAATATTACAACCTTATTATTATCATGAAATTGACTAAACTGATTAACTTTTGTTTAGTTTGTTGTGTTTTTGCCTTTTCGGCATCGGCTCAACAAGCTACAACACCTGCACCAGCAACAAATTATAATCCTGCTGAAGCATTCGGACCACTATTTTATACGCAAAATGGAAATGAATTCCGCTCTGCAATTGGTGCACCAGGACCAAAATACTGGCAAAACCATGTGGATTACAACATTACTGTTAATCTTGACGAAACCAAAAGTACCGTTACCGGAACTGTTACCATCACTTACAAAAACAACAGCCCCGATAAATTACCTTATTTATGGTTACAGTTAGATCAGAATACTTTTAAAACAACTTCACGTGGCTATGCGATTACCCCTTCGCGCAGCCGTTATGGTGCACAGGGTGAGAAATTTGATGGTGGATATAAAATCCAGAACATCAGTGTATCACAAAAAGCTGGTGCTGTAAAATTTACTTCTTTGGTAGAAGATACCCGTATGCAGATCCGTTTGGATAAGCCTTTGGCTGCTAATGGTGATATTGTAACTGTAAAAATGGACTATTCGTATGTGGTACCAAAAGAAGGATCAGATAGAACAGGACATTTAACCACTAAAAACGGTGAAATTTTTGCCATTGCACAGTGGTTTCCACGCATGTGTGTGTATGATGATGTAATTGGATGGAATACTTTGCCATATTGGGGCGGTGGTGAGTTTTATTGCGAATATGGCGATATTAACTTTGCCATTACTGCACCGGCAAGCCATATTGTAATGGGTTCTGGCGAGTTGTTAAATCCTGCCGAAGTTTTTACAGCAGAACAGTTGAAAAGATGGAACGCTGCTAAATTGAGCGATGCTACCATTCACATCCGTAGTGAAGAAGAGGTAACGGATCCAAAATCACGTCCTGCAAAAGATAAATTAACCTGGAAATTTAAGATCACCAATGCACGTGATGCGGCATGGGCTTCATCTAAATCTTTTGTGTTAGATGCTGCCAGATATAAATTGCCAAGTGGTAAAACTGGTTTAGCTGTTTCTGCACAACCGGTAGAGAGCAACGGTGTTGATTCTTATGGCCGTGGTGTAGAATATGTAAAATCTACTATTGAGCATTATTCTTCAAAATGGTTCGAATATCCTTATCCTATGGCGGTTAACGTTGCCACAAATATTGGTGGTATGGAATATCCTGGTATTGTATTTTGCGGCTGGAAAGCTAAAAAAGCAGGTGCTTGGGGTGTTATCGATCACGAATTTGGTCATACCTGGTTCCCAATGATTGTAGGTTCTAACGAACGTAAATACGGCTGGATGGATGAAGGATTTAATACTTTCATCAACGGTATTTCGAAAAGCAGCTTTAACAAAGGCGAATATGCTACACCTCCTGCCGATTTAAATAAAATCGGTAAGGCCGTTATCGGTAACCCGATTTACGAAAACATTATGCAAATGCCTGATGGTATGGCCGAAAGAAATATCGGTGTGAACCTATATAGCAAACCAGGATGGGGGTTAGACATTTTAAGAAACCAGATTTTAGGCGAAGACCGTTTCGATTATGCTTTCCGTCAATACATTAAGAACTGGGCGTTTAAACATCCAACTCCGTTTGATTTCTTCCGTTCGATGGAAAATGGCTCAGGTGAAGATTTAGCCTGGTTTTGGAGAAGCTGGTGGTTAAACAGCTGGAAAATGGATCAAGGCATTGCTGCGGTTGAGCCTGTTAAACAGGATGATAAATTGGTAGGTTATAACATTAAAGTGGTAAACCTCGAAAAAATGCCAATGCCGATTATCCTTCAGGTTAAAACCAAAAATGGTAAAACCGAAATCGTAAAAGTTCCGGTTGATGTTTGGATGAAAAATACAAGCTGGTTGGTACGTTTCCCAACAACTGAGGAAATTGAATCGGTTACTTTAGATCCGAATAAAGTGTTGCCAGATTCGAACCCTGATAACAATACATGGACTGCTACAGGTAACTAATCTTTCCATAAATAATATAGAGCCTCCTGATTTTAAAACATCAGGAGGCTTTTTTATTGCAAATTGCCGACGGTTTACCATTTCATATCGGATAATTTAGCGCTTAATAAATTTACAGTAAATGGAAAAGCATACTTTAGAAATTACCAACCCCGAAGGTATATATGATCCCAGTGCACATGGCTATTCTCATGTAGCAAAAGTTCCGGCAAACAGCCAGCTGGTATTTGTTGCAGGCCAGGGTGGCAGCAGAACAGATGGTATTTTGAGTGATGATTTTAGAACTCAGGTAAGCATTGTGTTTGAGAATATTGCGCTAGCTTTAAAAAGTAAAAGCTTAACAATGGCCCATATCGCAAAGCTAACCACACTGGTGGTGAATTATGACGAGGAGAAACACCATATTCTAATAGAAGAATCAGTCAAAATATGGCCGGATCAGAAATTTCCGGTGAACACATTGATCCCGGTACAACGCCTGGCATTGAAAGGTATGTTAATTGAGATCGATGCTACAGCAGTAGGTTAATTGATAAATATGATGAAAGCTTCGCGCCATAGATGGCGACCAATCATGGGTAAAATCAGAAAATAAGGATACAGGAGCAATTGTTAAAGTATAACAGATGGAAAAAGTAGAACGTAAAAACGTTTATAAAGTTTACGATAGGATAGGGCGCTGGTTTGCCGAAAACCGTTATGCAGTTTTGGAAGAAAAAGACTATCTGGATAATGTGCTCGAACGGCTACCGCCCAAGGCGAATGTTTTAGATTTAGGCTGTGGCAGTGGAAAACCTATATTGGAATACCTTGTTGGTCAAAATGTAAAGGTTTTGGGTATCGATGCCAGTGCGCAGATGTTAGAAATAGCCAAAGCAAATTTCCCAGCTACGCGTTTTATCCAAAAAGATATGCGTAAACTGGATTTAGATGAAAAGTTCGATGCCATAATTGCCTGGCATAGTTTTTTTCATCTTCCTGTTGCCGATCAGCCCGGAATGTTCAGTATTTTTAAACGCCACCTTAATGCCGATGGTATATTATTGTTCACCTCGGGTACCGAAAGGGGAGAAGCCTGGGGAATGAATGGTGGCGAAAATCTGTTTCATGCTTCATTAGATACCGCAGAATACCACCAATTACTCCAAGTGCATAATTTTGACGTGATTACACATAGAATTAATGATCCCGACTGCGGCGGTGCAAATGTTTGGATGGCGCAATATAAACCCCGATAATTTTGCCTTAACTTTGTACAATGGCCGAACAGCAAAAAAACAACCCCCTACACGGTATCACCTTAGAGAAAATTGTAACCGATCTTCAGGTACATTATGGTTGGGAAAAACTGGGATCCCTGATCAGGATAGATTGTTTCAATAATAACCAAACGATTAAATCAAGCTTAAAATTTTTAAGAAGAATGCCCTGGGCGCGAAAAAAAGTAGAAGAGTTATACCTGGATACCTTTCATAAATGATTGAGTTTTGAATAAGTGAATGTGCTAAAGATCAAATCCAGCAATCGATCGTTCAAAATTCAATCATTCTCTCAATCAATCATTCAATAATTATCTTTCCTTGCAACCTTTCTCTGATAACGGTCGTCATCTTAATCTAAACCTTATCAAATGAAAATTATTTTCTATTGCTTTTTGCTGATACTCGTGTTAAGCAGTTGCTCTCTTGCGAAGATTACCACCGTTTATTCAAATTCGAGGGGTAAAATAGATGTTCCGAAAAAGGAAAGTTATCAAGTAGTGTATCAGGCCAATTTTGAGGAACATTTAACCGCTGATGTAGCATTTACCAATGAGACTGGAAACCAAACAGAACTAAAAGCCGTTAAAGGTGCATGGGAACAACGCGTGACTTTAAAATCGGGCACACATGTTCAGCTTAAAACGTTTGCCACTGCTAAAGCAAGTGCTAAAGGCGAATATAAAATTCTGGTAGATGGTAAAGTGGTTTCTGAATATATATTGCGCGGAAAAAAGTTAAATTATACTTTCTCATTCGATTTGCCGTAAACAGTTAGTTTTTCACAATTATTCTATAATTTACTCATTCAGTCCTTCACTCATTCAATAATTAATTATTCATTCAATCTTCATCTTGATTTTCGAGATTTAATAAACAAAATAACAAGGTTTATTCATCATTAATCAATTTGAAAATGAAAGCAATTAAAGTTTTAGTAATCGCATTAGTAGCCGCTTTTACCATTAATACCGTAAGCGCACAAACCACAGTTCAGGCAAAAACAGGTACCGAAAAATCACAGACCAAAAAAGGCCATAAAAAACACCATCATAAAAGCACGATAAAAAAGTAGCTAAAGCTTAAAAATAGAAAGTCTTTCAGGTTATACTGAGAGACTTTTTTGTTAATAGACTGATTGTTTTCGATAAACCGTCTGAATTTGCATATTAAATGGTGTGCAAGACTTTGGAAATTCTACGTTTCTGACACTTTTTAAAACTTCCAGAGAAAAAAATATTCTTTCTTGTCACACTTTCCATCTTTTGGTGTCTTATAGCTGAAACCTAAGAAAAGGTTTCTCAAACAAACTAAAGAAAAATCAAAATTTCAACTATGAAAATCTATTTATTGATGTTGCTGTGCATACTATCTACGAAATCTTTCGCACAACAGACTGCCAGTATCAATGGAAAAATTATTGATGGAAAAACCAACCTTCCGATCGAATATGTAGGCGTTGTTTTATCGAAGAATACCGATTCTGCCAAAAAAGTGGGCGTGGTAACCAATAAGATGGGCGAATTTACGATCAACGCTATTGCCAACGGAGATTATAAGATCAGGATTTCTGCAATGGGTTATAATTTGGTTACAAAAAATATTAACGTAAACGGAAAAGCGCTTAACCTTGGAACATTAAAAATGCAAGAAGATGCCATAGCTTTAAAAGATGTTGCAGTTAGCGGTCGCTATGCTATTGCAACGGTAAAAAAAGATACTGTCGAATTTAATGCCGATGCGTATAAAACCAGACCCAATGCTGCGGTAGAAGATCTCCTGAAAAAATTACCAGGTGTAACCGTTGATAAAGATGGGAGCATTTTGGTACAAGGGCAAAAAGTTACCCGTTTAACCGTAGATGGAAAAGACTTTTTTGGTACCGACCCAAAAACTGCCACTAAAAACCTGCCTGCCGATGCCATTGCAAAAGTACAATTGATTGATAGCAAAACACAGGAAGCTAAAGCGACAGGAATTGATGATGGACAAAGGGAAAAGGTTTTAAACCTCACCATTAAAGAGGATAAGAAAAAAGGCTGGTTTGGAAATGCCAACCTTGCGGGAGGTACTACCGATAAATACGGCAGTTATTTAAGTGCAAACCACTTTAATAAGAATTTGCAATTTGCGGTTTTGGGGATGAGCAACAATACCAACGATGCCAGTTTTGGTTATGATGACCTGAGCAGTTTTAGCGGAGGAAATATCGGTAATATTTTTGCCCCGCCTGCCGGAGGGAATTTTTCGATCAACAATAATAATGGTAAAACCACCATAGGAGGAAGCGGTGTTTTTGATAACAATGCCATTGGGTTATATACTACGCACAGTGGTGGCGTAAATTACAGCAACTCGTGGGGCAAAAACAATAAGTTGGCCATTAGTGGGAGTTATTTTACTTATTTCTCCTCTGGGTTGGGTAATAAATTATCAAATATTCAGGATTTAGGCTCGGGCGATATCTTACGTACGTTAGATAATACCGATCGAAACAGCAACAATCAGGCACACCGATTCAATTTTAAAGCAGAATACCATCCCGATTCGTTAACCGATATTGTACTGCGTCCGAATGTGATACTAAACAATACCACCAACATCAACAACCGATCTTTCAACGCAAATTTTGACGCTACAGGAAAAGCGAACGATGGAAGTCAGTATTACAACCAACACAGTTTTACCCCCTCTTTATTTGGCGAGTTTACCGTGCTTAGAAGGTTGCCAAACAAAAAGGGTTCGGTTTCACTGCGTTTAAACGGCACACAGAATACCTATAATGCCGATTGGTTAAACCAATCGCTGCTAAACCAATATGTAAATGGCGCGGTTACCGTTACCAATATTAACCAGCAGGCCAATCAGGAAAATGCAGCCAAAACCTATACCATTAATGGGAATTATGCCCGGCCTTTAAATCAAAAATGGAGTGCAAATTTGGCTTACGGTTTTACGCGTAGTATTGTAGATGCCCAACAGCTTACTTTCGATTATAACCCAACTACCGATCGTTACGAAACCATTGTTGCTTCATTAACCAATACTTTCGATAACCGCAATAGCCTGCAAACCGCTGGATTGGGCTTTATCTATACGGGCAAAGACTGGACTTATAATTTTGGATTAAATGGACAGCAAAGTTTATTAAATGCAAATGTATTTAATAACATTGGAGCTAACATTGGCAATATCGAAAAGTCTTATTATAATTTGTTGCCGAGGTTAACGGTAAATTTTAAGAATAAAGCCAATCAAACCATTGCCATCAATTATCGCGCAAGTGTAAACCTGCCGTCGGTAACTGATTTACAGCCTGTGCAGAATAATACCAATCCGTTATACCAAAGGGTTGGAAATCCTGATCTTGAAGCACGGAAAAGCCATCGCCTATCGGTCAACTTCAATACTTTTAGCCCTGATAATAACCGTTATTGGAATGGCTATTTCTTATATAATTTATCTTTTGATGATACCGGAAATGATATAACTTATAACAACGGAATCCAAACCGTTAAGCCTATAAATGTAAATGGTAATTATTACCTGCGGGCAGGAACATTTTTCGGTATGCCATCGAAACTTAAAGGATTAAGAATGAACTATGGTATGAACTTTTTTACAGAACATAGAACAAATTTTATCAGCAGTGCTAAAAACATTACCAATAGGTTCGAAATCGGGCCAAATATAAACTGGAGTTACGATATTGATGATAAATTTAATGCTGGTATTTATGCTTACGTGGCCTATACCAAAGTTAATAATACTGCCGAATCGGCGATTGACAATAAATATTTTACACTGAATAATTCTTTAAACCTGAGTTACGAATTCATTAAAGATTTAAGGATAGAGGCTGATTTGGATCATGTCGGCTCAGCAGGTCGTGCAGACGGCTTTAACAACAATTACTTTTTGCTTAATGCAGGCATAAATAAATATTTAATGAAACGCAGGGTGACACTAAGTTTAAAAGGTTTTGATATTTTGAATCAGAATACCAGCATTGATAGGATTGTAAACAGTAGCCGGATAGAAGATGTGCGTTACAATAACATTACCAGGTATTTTTACCTGTCACTAAATTACAAGTTAACCAAAGTAGGGGCAAACAACGAAAGAAATAATCCCCGCAATACGGTTAATTAAGTAAAGCTTTTAAATTTTGATAAAGCCCATGGCACTTGCTTCTTAGAAGTAAATGTTAGGGGCTTTTTGTTAAACAATTATTAAAAAATCTTAGCGCAAACGTTTGTCGATGTTTTCATTGTATTAAATTCAAGTATTCTACGGTATACATTTCTTAACTTTCTTCGGAAAACATACACATTAGGGAATAGAAGGTATTGGCTACTGTTTTTATTTTTAACATTTGATGTCACTCTTTTATGAAATCTATTAGTATAGGGGTTTAATCAAACGTTTGCGTGGTGTTTAACTGGTTTATACATTCAAAATCACCTAAATTAGGTTCTTAAACAAAAAACAATAACAAGACAGGTATTTTTGAGATCTGATTTACGCTTATTGCGCGAAAAATTAATGTTATATTGTTTAAGCATTCAAGTTAATCTTAAAACGGGAGATGGAATTATCAGTAGCAGGCGATATAACCAAAGAAAAAACAACACTGAAATATCTTTTCTTAACCTTTCTTAAAATTGGTTGTGTAAGTTTTGGCGGCCACATGGCACTGGTATCGTTGATTCAGCGTATCATGGTTGAGCAAGACAGAACCATCGAGAATGAAGATGTATTGAATAGCGTTACGGTAGCCTCTTTTATGCCCGGCCCGATGGCAGTGAATGTAGTTGCCAATATTGGTTATTCATTAAAAGGCAAACTTGGTGCCGCAGTAAGTATGTTCGCGGTTTTGCTACCTGCATGTATTTTAATGTTAATGTTGGCTTATGTGTACTTATCGAACGGGCAAAGTATAGCGTGGACTTCCGTAATGCAATATGTTGGTGCAATTGTAGGTGTAATTATTTTATCTACTGGTTTACAGTTGTTTAAAAAGGAAATTGCGCTTAATTATGCTAAAATTTTTCTTTTCTTATTGGCAATAACACTCGATCTGATTAAAGGAAACTATTTAATAACCGTTGCACTTATTGTTATAGGAGCAGTTGCCGGATTGATGTTTGACCAGAAGAAAGTTGATTTTAATGGACTGATAACCAGTTTTAAAACGAATTTTAAGCTCAAGGTAAAGTCCTTTTCGTTTATTGCTGTATCAATTTTACTCATCAATCAAATCTTATTCATTACTGCGGCGTTTAAATCCTATCAGAATATTTTTTTTAAAATGATTACTGTTTTTTCAGGTATCAGCATCTCTCTTTTTGGAGGAGGTTATGTTGTAATTCCTATTATGCAATCGTTATTGGTTAAAGATCTGCAATGGCTAAATGCCAAAGAATTGGTTGATGTAATTGCCTTTAGCCAGGTTACTCCAGGGCCAATCTTGGTAAGTTCTACATTTATCGGCTTTAAGTTGGGCGGTTTTTTAGGTGCATTGCTTGCCACTTGCTGTATGTTTATTCCTTCTGCAATTTTAATGGTTGTAGTTTCAAAAATCTTTAATAAAACCAAAGATCATCCTTTTATAAAAAGTATGATCTCGGGAATCAAAGTTGTGGTTGTCGGACTGATCATTTCCTCAGCCATTAAAATATTATTACTGCAGCCTCGAACACTTTTAGTGGGGGCAATATGCCTGGTATCTTTAATATTAAGCTTTAAATATAAATTAAGCCCGGTATATTTAATACTCGGGGCAATTTTTCTTGGAACAGTATCAATTTTTATATAATGGAAAGTTTTTTAAAACCGGATGGTATTCAGATTATCGGAACACAAAGATCCGGTTCCAACTTATTAAGAGTAATATTAGATCAGTCTGAACAGATTGCTTCACCGCATCCTCCACATATTTTAGTAACCTTTGCACCATTGCTTGGTTTATACGGGTTTTTAAATGAAGAGAAATACAAAGCTTTAATTACCGATGTGGTCAATTATGTAAGGGCGAACCCTGTGCCCTGGGATGGTGTTGAGCTGAGTGAATCCTGGATTTTCGAAAATTCAAAAGCCTATAGCCTTTTCGAAATCAATAGGTTGATATATGAAACTGCAGCAATAACGAAAAATGCAAAGTATTGGTGCTGTAAAAGTATGGCAAATGTACATTATGCGGCCGATCTTGAAAAACACACACCCAATCTAAAATACATTTATTTATACCGCGATGGACGTGACGTTGCACTTTCGTTTAAAAAGGCAATTGTTGGAGAAAAACACATCTATCAATTAGCTAAACAGTGGTTTAAAGATCAAAGTGCCTGTATCGAGCTATCGAAAAAGATTACAAAGGATTGGTTTTTTTCTTTAAACTACGAGGAGTTGATTGCCAACCCCGCAGAAGTGATTCAGGAATTGTGCAGTTTTTTAGCAATTGACTATTCGGAGAATATGTTGGATTTTCATCAATCAAAAGAATCGAAAGCAACTGCCAACGCTGGAGAAATGTGGGAAAATCTGGCCAAGCCGATTATAAAAGATAATGCAGGCAAATTTCGGAAAGAACTCAGTATAGAGGAAATCAATATATTCGAAGGTATTAATTTCCAAACTTTAACCGATTTAGGTTATACATTAGATAGACCTGAAAATAAACACAAGCAAATCTCTTTGGAAGAAATTGAAGGTTATAACAAGGAAAACGATTTGCTTAAACAAAGTATACTTTTAAATGCCCGTCAATCTGATCTCGATAACCGCGGGCCACAGTTAGCAATATTAAAAAGAATAAAATCGCAGTATTTAACAGCAAGCGTTTAAAAAACATGATCGATAAAATTGATATAAATATAATATTAGCAATAGCTGTTGAAGCGGGCAAAGCAATATTAACGGTTTACGATAATGAGGATGACTTTGAGGTATCGACCAAAAGTGATTCTTCACCTTTAACCAAAGCCGATAAAATAGCGAATGATATCATCTGTTCCGCGCTGAAAAAGCAATACCCCACAATACCTATCCTTTCAGAAGAAGGAAAAAGTATTCCTTACGAAGAAAGGAAAAATTGGGAATTGTATTGGTGCGTAGATCCCTTAGATGGCACTAAAGAATTTATTAAACGGAATGGAGAGTTTACGGTAAATATTGCCTTAATCTATAAAAATGCACCAATATTGGGTGTAATTTATATCCCCGTGCAAAATCTATTATACTATGGAGATGAGGCTTCCGGAAGTTGGAAACAAATTCCTGGTGAGGCTCCACTAAGGATAAATGCGGTTAAAAAGACTGATAATTGGACGGCTGCAGTAAGCAGGTCGCATGCTGATGGCGAAGAGAAAGCAATTCTTGCTGATTATCCGATCGTAGATTTTATAGCTGTGGGCAGCTCGCTTAAATTTTGTTTGATGGCCGAAGGCAAGGCGCAGATTTACCTAAGAACTGGTCCAACAATGGAATGGGATACGGCTGCCGGTCATGCTATTATTTTGTTTAGCGGTTGCCACATCCTTACCTTATCTGGGCAACCTATGCTTTACAATAAAATATCTTTATTAAATGAAGGCTTTTTATGTAAAATAAATGAATTTTAAAATGAAGCCTGCTGAAGTGATAGTCAAAAACAATTTTGTTAACCTTGCTCAAAAGGGAATGGTAATCTGGTTATTTGGATTATCAGGCTCTGGTAAAACAACCATTTCCACCTTATTAAAAGAAAAGCTCGAAAACGAGGGTTTTTTTGTTACAACATTAGATGGGGATGTACTGCGAGAGGGGATAAACAAAGATTTAGGTTTTAATGAAGTAGATAGAGCCGAAAACATTAGGCGGGCCGCAGAGATAGCCAAATTGATGATGTTAAATAATATGATCACAATTTGCTCTTTTATCACCCCGCTCGAACAACATCGGGCATTGGCGGCCAATATTATAGGTGAGCACTATTTTGAGGTGTTTTTAGATTGCCCTCTGTCTATCTGTAAAGAAAGGGATGTAAAAGGTTTATATAAAGATGCAGATCTCAAACTGATCTCCAATTTTACAGGAGTGAGCGCGAAATTTGAGCCTGCCATAAATGCCCATCTCGTTATCAAAACAAATACAGAAAGCCCGCTTCAAAGTATGAATAAACTTTTTTTAAAGATTATTCCGCAGATCGGACCAACTTCCTGATTACTTTTCTGAGTAATTACTGTTTTAAATTTTCCCTTTTTAAATTTTATCGGTGTTTTGATTGCTGTTGAGAAGCTTAGTCAATCGATTGCGCAGTGTTTGTGCGTTTAAATAAGTGCTTTAATCGCTAATATTATAAAAGCAAAGAAGGAATAGTCGTTACTTTTTTTGCGAGCAGTCAACTATCAAACAAAACACTATGACCAAAATCTACGAACAAACCACGGAGAATTATAGGAAAACTGTTCCTATACATGAACGCTATTTTTTAACCTCTCTTTTTAAATTTATTTATTGTTCTTTAATCCTTTTGCTTCCGCTGGCGGCGAATGCGCAGACGGTTGTAACCGGTACGGTGAAAGATGAAAAAGGACTGCCTGCAGTAGGAACCTCGGTAACAGAAACTGATGTTAAAAACGGAACCTCAGTTGATGGTAACGGTAAGTTTACCCTTATGCTAAAAGGTAAACTTAAGGTTTTAACCTTTACCCTCGTTGGTTATAAAACACAAAAGGTTACAATTGGTTCTTCTAACGTAGTAAATGTAAACCTCGAAGAAGATTTAAATAAATTGAATGAGGTTGTGGTTGTGGGTTATGGAACACAGCGCAAAACAGATTTAACAGGATCGATCAGTTCGATTAAAAGCGATGACCTTAACCTTGGAGGTACAACCTCTAATATCGGTCAGGCGATTCAGGGTAAGGCAGCGGGTGTGCAAGTGCAGCAAACTAGCTTTGCGCCAGGTGCAGGCATGTCTATCACCGTGAGGGGTGGTAACTCGATTAACACAACTAATAGCCCACTGTATGTTATTGATGGATTTATATCCGATAACGGAAGCACGGTAAACCCGAATGATATTGAAGATATCCAGATTTTAAAAGATGCTTCATCCGCAGCAATCTACGGTGCAAGGGGAGGTAATGGTGTAGTTTTGATTACCACTAAAAAAGGTAAAGCAGGCAGGGTAGCCATTGATTTAGATTTATCAAATGGTAACCAGTTTCTAACCTATAAACCTTCGTTGCTTAACGGCCAGCAATATACCAATATTCAAAATGCAACAGCTATTGAAGATAGTAAGCCAGCACCTTTTCCACCTTCTTTTGCCATTGCAAATACAAACTGGTTGGATGAAGCAACCCAAACGGCTTCTGTACATAATAGAAGTTTGAGTATTAGTAGCGGCGACCAGAACTCGAAAATTTATGTTTCTGGAAATTATATAAATCAAAAGGGTGTTTTAAATGGCACTGGGTTAGAGAAATATACAGCCAGAATAGGTGCTGAAAAAACCCTTAATGAACGTTTAAAATTGGGTGCTAACTTTTATGGATCGAGTTCAAAATTGTTACAACAATCTTATTCGGCTGATATTACAGCTCCATTGTTCGGCTTATTAACCGCACTGCCTAATATTCCGGTATACAATGCAGATGGAAGTTATTACCGTTACCAAGGAAAAGACAATCCTTTGGCGAGTTTGTTAGAGCCCACCAATACGAGCACCAACAAATTAGCAAATGGAAATATTTCTTTGGATTATCAAATTATTAAAGGCTTAACTTATCATTTAGGGGCAGGTGCTGAGTATACCAACTTGAATGAGGGGCAATATATACCTAGAACTCTGAGTGCAGGAGCAAAAAATGGAGGTTTAGCTGCGCAAAAAAGTTCTACCACATTTAGGTGGCTGGTAGAAAATTATTTAACCTATAAGTATAAAACAGGTGATCATGATTTTACATTTTTGGCCGGAGTATCCAGTCAGAAAGATGTGAACGATTTTATTGCTGCAGGTAGTAAAGGTTTTCCAACAGATGCGTATTTATTTTATAACCTTGGTGCAGGTTCAACCCCAAATGGTTCTGGCGTTACCATAAGTAACTTAGGTAATGGATATAATAGCTTCAAAGAACAATCTACCTTTAATTCGATGTACGGAAGGATAAATTATAATTATAAGGATAAATTACTGACATCCTTTACGTTAAGAAGAGACGGTTCTTCGAAATTTGGCCCTAACTACAGCTATGGATATTTCCCTTCTGGAGCCGTTGCCTACAAATTTACCGATGAAGAATTTATCAAAAACTTAAATACTTTTTCCAACTTAAAATTACGTGCGAGTTATGGTGTAACAGGTAACGACCGTGTTCCTAATTACTTGTATTTAGCAACTTTTACCAATTATAGTACCGTGCTAAATCCTGGCAGTCCATTGCAGATTGGTACAGAGCCTAAAACTCTGCCAAACCCTGATTTAAAGTGGGAAAGTACTACCCAATATAATTTTGGTATAGATATGGGTTTTTTAAACGGACGTATCAATGCGACAATTGATCTTTATGCAAAGAAAACAACCAATTTGTTAATTAATATTCCTTTAGAACAGTATTGGGGTTTCAATTCTATAACTGTAAATGCGGGTTCTATCCAAAACCGTGGAATCGAATTTCTATTAAATACGGTAAATGTTCGTAATGATAACTTTACCTGGAATACCAATTTCAATATCGCATTGAACCGTCAAAAAGTATTATCGTTAGGTCCGGTTAATCAAATTTCGGTAAATACAGCCAATCCAAGCGGTACTGTATCAGGACGTGAGTTTTCGAGAGTTGTTGCAGGTCGCGAACTTGGCGAACTTTTTGGATACGTATATGCAGGTGTAATCAAAACCGGAGAAATTTATGCACCTCAACCAGATTCAAAAGCTGGCGATCCGAAATATCAGGATATTAATGGGGATGGTAAAATTACACCAGATGATATGACCTTTTTAGGTAATTCTACACCACGTTTTACAATGGGATTTGGTAATGATTTTCATTATAAAGGTTTCGATTTAAATATTTTCTTTCAAAGTTCTTTTGGTTACTCCTTGTATAACATGAACAGGCTGGTATTAGAATCGACTACTGGAGCAGATGCATTGAACAGGTTTGTAGCAGGTACTAACGAAAATACAGATGTTCCGCGTGAAGGGTATTTCTTAACTACCTATGGAAGTTATGTAAACTCGCGTTTTGTAGAAGATGCATCTTATTTGCGCTTAAAATCAGTTTCTTTAGGTTACAATGTGCCAACCAAATGGTTAGATCATATTAAAGTTATTAAGGGTTTTAGGGTATATGCAGAAGCACAGAACTTATTTACCATCACCAATTATAGCGGAACTGATCCAGAAGTGAATTCACATTCAGGAAGTAATTTTGGAGGAGGTATTGATTTTAATGCCTTCCCAGCTTTCAGAACATTCTCTGCAGGTGTAAAAGTAACCATCAACTAATAATACAATTTCCTGTCTTAAAGGATTAATAAAGATAAAATGATGAAAAGATATAAGATTATTATGGCGATTACTGCAGTTGTACTTTTGCAGTTTTCTTGTAAAAAGGATTTAGATCCGGTTGTATATAGTAGTTTAACCTTGGGTAATGCTTTTAAAACGAAATCTGACGCTATAGCTGCTGTAAATGCTGTTTATGCCCGTTTAAAAGGGCCATCTGTTGGAGATAATTTTGACTATTGGACAGTAAGGCATTTTGCCTTGACCGATTTAACCACAGATGTTGGGCATTGTAGTTATGGAGGAGATCCAGGTCAGCTTTCTAACGTACAGTGGAACTCTGCAAACGGTTTGATTGCTGAAGATTGGAGACAGATTTATAAGTTGATTGCAAATGCCAATAATGCCATATATAACCTCTCTAATATGAGTGCCATTACTCCAGAAGAGAAAAGTCAATTCCTTTCTGAGATGAAATTTTTAAGGGCAGTAGCTTATATGGATTTAACCGATGCTTGGGGGCCTGTGGTTTTAGCAACTGAAAAAGATGTAGAAGAAGCTAGTAAATCACCTAATTACTTTGCCAACAAACAATTAACCCCGCTTGATCAGGTTGAAACATTTTTAATTAACGATTTGCAGGCTGCGGCTACAACTTTACCTGTAAATTATGCAAGCAACGCAATATATTCTAGCAATGATGTAGGCCGTGCAACAAAAGGCGCCGCACTTAGTCTGTTGGCTAAACTATATTTGCGTCAACATCAGTGGCAAAAAGTAGTTGATGTAACCAAACAGGTAATGGATTTGAAAGCCTATTCACTTTTTCCAAGTTATGCCGGTCTTTTTGCTGAAAGTAATCAATGGTGTGCAGAAAATATTTTTTCTGTATTGAGCGACGCAAATGTTAACGGAACCGAATTATTAAACCACTTTGGTCCACAACAGCATCCGGTTTTAACTGATAGGTGGCAATATTATGCCGTAACCTGGGATTTTTACAACAGTTTTGATGATGCCGATGATCGTAAAAAACTATTCTTTCCTGAATATCTGGGTGTGGATAAATTGGTGCATAAACAGGCACCTACCTTGGGCGCTACACCTCCGGCAGGTACTTTTTATATGCAAGATGTGGCCACAGCGAAATATGCTGATCCTAATGGAGCAAACACTTACTACGATGGTCATAGTGTAAATATACTCCGCTATGCAGATATATTGTTGAGCAGGGCAGAAGCTATTAATGAATTAAGTGGTCCGAATGCCGAATGTATCGATCTGATCAACCAGGTAAAAGGACGGTCGCACGCTAAACTTTTGATAGCCGCAAACTATACCCAAGCCACCTTAAAAGATGCCCTTTTACAGGAACGCGGTTGGGAGCTATTTTATGAAGGAAAAAGAAGAGCTGATTTAATGAGGTTTGGTAAATATGAAACCGTTGTAAACGGATATTTAAAACGTACCAATCAAACCCCAACAGTGGTAATGCCACGAGATCAGTTTTTTCCATACCCATTAAATCAAGTGAATATAAATCCGAATTTAAATAATTCTGGCAGACAATAATTTCTTACTTTTAATACAGTTAAAAAGAATATGCAGTTTTTACTGCATATTCTTTTTTATTTAAAACGGGCATCCCTACATTTTAATAATTTCCATTGCTATGAAGTACTTTTTTAAACTTGTTGTTTTACTGGCTGTACTTAGTTTTTACGGTTGTTACCAAGGGGAGGGTATCAAAGAGATAAAATTAGGTCTGCACAATAATAATATACTCAAGATCCAGATCGATGTAACTGCCAATGCTCCTGTTGATGCCTATGTAGAATATTGGCCAAACAAGATTGCAAATGCACAAAAAGAAAGTACAGCATTATCGAAAGATAAAAGCAACCATAAATTTGTACTGTGCAATATTATTCCAAAAACCAGCTATGCCTACCAGATTATTACCATAAAAAATGGAACAAAAAAAGTAAGCAAAACCTACAATTTTGTTTCTAATGATCTGCCCGAATGGCTTAAAGACCAGTTTAAAGCCCGAAGTGCCGATGAAAAATTAATACCCAAAGAATTAAAAAATGGATTAATCCTCGTTAACAAAAGATACGCACCAGGAATGGCTTATCTGGTTGATTATAAAGGGAGGCTAAGGTGGTACCACATGGTAGATAATGTAGGTTTTAAAGTCATCAACTTTACAAAAGATAAAACCTTGCTTTCTATTTTAGGTGGCAATGATGAGCCAACAAGTTATGGTAGCCAGATCCTGGAGATTAACTTGGAGGGAGATACCGTTTTATTGCTGAAAAAAGGACAGGGAGATTTTAAACAGACCATTCATCACGAAATTTTAAAAAACCAAAAAGGGCAATTGGTTACACTTTTTGTTGATCAAAAAATAAGCGATTTAAGCAGTATTGGTGGTAATAAACAGGATACAATAAACGGTGATGGTATTTTGGTGATGGATAAAAAAGGCAAACAGATATGGAAATGGAGTGTGTTTGATAGCCTCGATCCTTTTAGTGATAAAGCCTTATTAAAAACAAAGAAAGATTGGATGCACGCCAATAGCTTAAACTATGATAAAGACGGGAATTATATCATTTCTTTTTATAACAATGGACAAATATGGAAAATTGATGCCAAAACGGGTAAAGTGATCTGGAAATTTGGCAAAGGGGGTAACATCAAGATGCCAGCTAATACCAATTTTTCGCAGGCGCATGCCGTACATATTAATGCCGAAGGAAACTTAATGTTTTTTGATAATGGAATCGAAAAACATCAATCAGGAGCTTATGCATTTAAGCTAAATGAGCAAACACAATGTGCAAGTTTGGATATGCACATTCAACTCCCTCCACAGATTTATAACGATCGCATGGGAAGTGCCTACATGATTAATAAGGATAACATACTGTGTTGCAGTTCTAAAAGGCACATAGTTGTACTTACTGATAGGAAAGGTGTGTTACTATGGACAATGGAAGCCTCTGTGCCTGCATATAGAGGGATATTCGTAACTTCGGACCAATTAAGTCCCTTTTTAAAACCTTAATCTATGAAGAAAACTTTACCAATTATTTTTGCAATGCTAATAAGCCTATCCTTTTCTGCATGTAAAAAGGGTGAAATTAAAAATCTAAATAGTATTGGTTATGGCTCATCTTTTGGGATGTGTACTGGCTATTGTTCCAATAATCTGCTCATTAGCGATTTGAAGCTTACTTTTTCAAAATCTAAAAACGGACAAACTGCCGATACCAAAACCTGTAGCAAAACAATTTCTGAGGCAGATATAAATGCCATTAAAAGCGAACTGAATATTGATAAGATCTCGGCACTTCCTGAAGTAATCGGCTGCCCGGATTGTGCAGATGGAGGAGCAGAATGGATCGCGATCAATGCTGATGGCAAACAATATAAAATTACCTACGAATATGGTAAAGCCCCAAAAGAATTAGAGGCTGCGGTTGCACGGTTAAAGGTACTTAAAGATAGTTTTAAGGATTGTAATTAATTTTATCTGTCAACCAAAAAAGATCTGAGTACGTACTAGAAAAATTTCTCCACGTTATTACAATTTCCCTCAATTCAGTTACAATAACGATACTTAGAGTGTTCTTGCAACCTAAACCCCATATACGTGAAAAGCGAGTTCTTGAGGAGCTTGTAACATTAGCGGCGCCGAACCCAGCCTAAGAACGGCTGAAATTGCTTTCCAAATAATACTTCAAAAAAATGAAACGGTATTGTAATGGATTTAATTTTCAGGAAAGAAAGATTGCTTCACGCCATCGCCATTTTCTCCGCTTCGGTTCGCAATGACGGGAAAGTGAGCGTGAGAACCGCAACTCCTTAATCTTCAACTGAAAAACTGTGCCAAAGGCATCCCTCTGGGAATAACCGCCAACTGAAAACTTTTTACGCTAACCCCTTGATTTTTAAAAAGAATTGTTCTACTTTTGCAGTCCGTTTTATGGGCTATCCGCAAGGATGCCGGGGGAGCGGTAAATTTTTTAATAAAAAACATAAAAAAGCACAATGCCAACCATTCAACAATTAGTTAGAAAAGGTAGAGTAGCACTGGAGTTCAAGAGTAAGTCTCCAGCGTTGGACAGCTGTCCACAGCGAAGAGGTGTATGTACACG
>Ga0308165_1001430_pt1 | contig 33401 bp, 25 predicted proteins | sample PhyWR2_FD_201032 | JGI IMG/M metagenome (GOLD analysis project Ga0308165, IMG submission 201032) | Phyllosphere microbial communities from UC Gill Tract Community Farm, Albany, California, United States - DLSLW.R2 | ecosystem: Host-associated > Plants > Phyllosphere > Unclassified | place: USA... | reverse complement strand
TGTACAGGCCAGTGCCGCTGATGACGACGTTATGCACGGTCGTTCCTCTAAATCTGTCAGGCAGAAGATATTGGTACCGTCGTACCAAACTATAAGTAGTTCGATCCCGCCCAGCGGACATCAAACTGGCATCGCTTTATTCCATCGCGTCGCAGCCCTTCACGACGATCCCGGCATTTATAACCGCGAAGTTTGCCACAAACCCAGGGTTTTGGCGCCATATCCCCAATAAACACTGCATTCACCGGAGCACCCTAAATCGAGTGTGGGGGCGAGCAAGCCCACTCCCACATTGGACCTGCGTCGTCCTTGAGACCGGGAACGATCTCAGGCCTCCACCAAACTCCACTGTTTACTCAGGCGCTTGTCGGAAATCGGCACTTTGGTGCCCAGTTGCTGAGCAAACAACGACACCCGGTATTCCTCCAACCACCAGCGATAGAGCTCCAGCTGAGGATCGCGCTTGCCTTCCTGGGCATGCTTTTTCAGACGGTTTTCGTAGTGCGTCCACAAGCCGGCCAGTTCGCCGCTCCACACCCGGTCCTTTTGCACCTGGCTCGGCAGTTTCTCCAGGCGCAACTCGATGGCCTTGAGGTAACGCGGCAACTCCTTGAACCAGTGCGCCGGGGTTTCCCGCACGAAACCTGGGTACACCAGGTGGCTCAGTTGCTGCTTGATGTCGTTCAGCGCCACGGCTTGGGCGAGGTCGATCTTGCCTTTGAAGCGTTTTTGCAGGCCGTGCCACAGTTTCAGCACATCCAGGGTCAAGCGCGCCAGGCGCTCGGCGTGTTCGGTCCAACTGCCGCGCTTGCGCTCGGCCAAGGCAGCCAGACCGGCACCATCACGCGGCAGGTTGGTTTCGCCTTCGAGTACGCAAGTGTCGAGGCTGGCCAGCAGGATGTCTTCTACCAACGCATCGATGCGGCCCAGCTCGCGGTACATCAGGCCCAGCTCAGTCAAGCCCGGCAATTTGCCGCGCAGGAATTTTGCCGGTTCTGCCAACTGCTGCATCAGCAGGCGTTGCAAGGCGCGGCGATGTTGGAATTCAGCTTCGGCAGCGGTGGAGAAGCGCCCCTCTTTGACCGTGCCGCCTTCTTCCACCAACGCCGGATACACCGTCATCGACAGCCCGGCGATCTTCTGCTGGGTCTTTTCCGCCACCGCCGCAAACACCTTGGCTTCAACCGGCTGTTGGCTTTTCGCGGTTTGCGGCACTGCCAGCGCGGCCTGGCTGGCCTCGGCAAAGCGCGCGGTCAGTTCGGCCAGGTCGCGGCCTTCACCCAGGAACTTGCCCTGGCCGTCGACCACTTCCAGGTTCATCTTCAGGTGGCTTTCCACCTGCTGCGCGGCTTCGGCCCAGGCTTCATCGCTGACCCGCGCACCCGTCATGCGCAGCAACTCGCGCCCCAGCGCCTGGGGCAACGAACCCTGGCCGAACTCGATGCGTTGCAGCGCGGCCTTGACGAAGTCCGGCACCGGCACGAAGTTTTTGCGCAGGGCCTTGGGCAGGTTGCGCACCAGGGCAATGCACTTGGCTTCGATCACCCCCGGCACCAGCCACTCCAGACGCTCGGGTGGCAAGGCCGGCAGCAACGGTGCCGGCACGCGCAAGGTCACGCCATCACGCGGGTGGTTGGGCTCGAAGTGGTAACTCAACGCCAGTTCGAGGTCACCCAGGTGCAGGGTGTCCGGATAATGCGCGGCGGTGACTTCACTGGCTTCGCGGGCCAGCACGTCCTCTTCGCGCATGATCAGCAGTTGGGGGTCTTTCTGGCTGTTGATTTTGTACCAGCTGTCGAAGGTCGCAGTCTGGTGGATCTCCGCCGGCAACCGCGCGTCGTAGAAGGCATACAGGGTTTCTTCATCCGCCAGAATGTCACGACGGCGCGCCTTGGCTTCCAACTCGTCGAGCTGTTCCAGCAGTTGCTGGTTGGCCGTGAGGCACTTGGCCCGCGACTGGATCTCGCCACGCACCAGGCCCTCGCGGATAAACAGCTCGCGGGACACCACCGGGTCAATCGGACCGTAATGCACCGGGCGACGCCCGACCACAATCAGCCCGAACAGCGTGATCTGCTCAAAGGCCACGACCTGCCCACGCTTCTTCTCCCAATGGGGTTCGAAGTGGTTTTTCTTGATCAGGTGACCAGCCAGCGGCTCGATCCAGTCGGCGTCGATCTTGGCGACCATGCGCGCATACAGCTTGGTGGTTTCCACCAGTTCGGCGGTCATCAGCCATTGCGGGCGCTTTTTGCCGATGCCCGACGACGGGTGAATCCAGAAGCGGCGCTGACGCGCGCCGAGGTAATCGCCGTCTTCGGTTTTCTGGCCGATCTGGCTGAGCAGCCCGGACAACACCGCCTTGTGCAGTTTCGGGAAGTCCGCCGGTTCTTTGTTGACCGTCAGCTGCATGTCGCGGCAGATCAGGCTCAACTGACGATGGGAATCGCGCCACTCGCGTAAGCGCAGGTAGTTGAGGAAGTTCTTGCGACACCAGTTGCGCAGAGGGCTGGCGGTGAGTTCCTGGCGCTGCTCTTCAAAGCCGCGCCATAGATTGACCAGCCCGGCAAAGTCCGAATCCGGATCTTTCCACTGTGCGTGAGCCTGATCCGCGGCTTGCTGGCGTTCCGGCGGACGCTCGCGCGGGTCCTGGATCGACATGGCGCTGGCGACGATCAGTACTTCCTGCAAGCTGCCGAGCTTGGCGGCTTCCAGCAGCATGCGGCCCATGCGCGGGTCCACCGGCAGGCGTGCCAATTGGCGACCCAGTGGCGTGAGCTGGCTGTTGCGGTCCACCGCCGACAGCTCTTGCAGCAGGTTGAAGCCATCGCTGATGGCCTTGCCGTCCGGCGGTTCGATAAACGGGAAATCGGTGATCTCGCCGAGGCGCAGGTGCAGCATCTGCAGGATCACTGCGGCGAGGTTGGTGCGCAGGATTTCGGGATCGGTAAACTCCGGACGCCCGATAAAATCCTCTTCGCTGTACAAGCGCACGCAAATGCCCGGCTCGACCCGGCCGCAACGGCCTTTACGCTGGTTGGCGCTGGCCTGGGAGATCGCCTCGATCGGCAGACGCTGCACCTTGGCGCGGTAGCTGTAACGGCTGATGCGCGCGGTGCCGCTGTCGATCACATAACGAATGCCCGGCACGGTCAGCGAGGTTTCCGCAACGTTGGTCGCCAGCACCACGCGACGCCCCGGGTGGGATTGGAAGATGCGCTGCTGTTCGGCTGGCGACAGGCGCGCATACAACGGCAGGATTTCGGTGTGCTTGAGCTGGGCCTTGCGCAGCATCTCGGCAGCGTCGCGAATCTCGCGTTCACCCGGCAGAAACACCAGCACATCGCCGGGGCTGCGCCGTTCGCTGCGCTCATAGGCGGCGATTTCATCCAGGGTGGCGAGGATCGCCTGGTCAACGGTCAAATCGTCCTCGACGCGGTTGCCTTCTTCATCCTGTTCCAAGGTCAGCGGGCGATACCAGGTGTCTACCGGGAAAGTACGGCCCGACACCTCGACAATCGGCGCATCGTCGAAATGCTTGGAGAAGCGCTCCAGGTCGATGGTCGCCGAGGTGATGATGACCTTCAGGTCCGGGCGACGCGGCAGCAGGGTTTTCAGGTAGCCCAGCAAGAAGTCGATGTTCAGGCTGCGTTCGTGGGCTTCGTCGACAATGATCGTGTCGTAGCGTTCCAGGTAGCGATCGTTCTGGGTTTCCGCCAGCAGGATGCCGTCGGTCATCAGCTTGATCAGGGTATTGGAGTCACTCTGGTCTTCGAAGCGCACCTGATAGCCGACCAGCGCGCCCAAGGGCGTGGCCAGTTCTTCGGCGACGCGGCTGGCCACGCTACGCGCGGCAATCCGGCGTGGCTGGGTGTGACCGATCAGGCCGAACTGGCCACGCCCGATTTCCAGGCAGATCTTCGGCAACTGGGTGGTTTTACCCGAACCGGTCTCGCCGGCAATGATCAGCACCTGGTGCTTGTTCAGCGCCTCTTTGATTTCATCGCGCTTGGCCGCGATCGGCAGGCTGTCGTCATAACGGATCACCGGCAGGCTGGCACGCCGCGCCGTGACCTGGGCGCAGGACGCCTGCATGCGCGCAACCCACTGCGCCAACTTTTCCTCGTCGGGCTTCTTGCGCAGCTCAAGCAGCTGCCGCCGCAAGCGGTGGCGGTCGGCGAGCATGGCGTGGTCGAGGTTGTTCAGCAATTGGTCGATAGCGGGCGCTTGATCAGTCATCAGGTACGTATAGGTCGTCTATTTATGCAGGGGGCGGATTGTCGCAGAAAACCGCCAAAGCGCGCGCCCCTCATTCGTTATCGCGGTCTTTGCGCCTGTACGGGAACACGTCGATGACCTTACCGGCACGAATCGCCTCCTGCAGCCCTTTCCAGTAATCGGCGTTGTACAGCTCGCCATGCAGCTCATCAAACAGCTTGCGCTGGCCAGCATCGGCGAACAGGAACGGCGGGAACTCCTCGGGGAATACATCCAGCGGGCCAATGGAATACCAGGGTTCCGAAGCCATTTCATCCTCGGGGGTGCGCGGCGCGGGGATGTGGCGGAAGTTGGCCTCGGTGAGAAAGCAGATTTCGTCGTAGTCGTAGAACACCACACGGCCGTGGCGGGTGACACCGAAGTTCTTCAAAAGCATGTCGCCGGGGAAGATATTCGCCGCCGCCAGTTGCTTGATCGCCAGGCCGTAGTCTTCCAGGGCCTCACGCACCTGGGCGGGGTTGGCGTTGTCGAGATAGAGGTTGAGCGGGGTCATGCGTCGTTCAGTCCAGCAGTGGCGGATCAACACGGTGTCGCCTTCCACTTCGACGGTACCGGCGGCGACTTCCAGCAGTTCGGCCAGGCATTCGGGCTCGAATTTGCTCAAGGGGAAACGGAAGTCGGCGAACTCCTGGGTATCGGCCATGCGCCCGACCCGGTCGACGCTTTTAACCAGGCGGTACTTCTCGATCACCGTGGCGCGGTTAACGTTTTTCGACGGCGAAAAACGGTCCTTGATGATCTTGAACACCGTGTTGAAGCCCGGCAGGGTAAACACGCTCATGACCATGCCACGCACGCCGGGGGCCATAATGAATTGATCATCGGTGGTCGCCAGGTGGTTGATCAGCGCGCGGTAAAACTCCGACTTGCCGTGCTTGTAGAAACCGATGGAGGTGTACAGCTCGGCGATGTGCTTGCCCGGCAGGATACGCTTGAGAAAGCCGACGAATTCCGCCGGCACCGGTACATCCACCATGAAGTAGGAGCGGGTGAACGAAAAGATGATCGACACCTCAGCTTCGTCGGTGATCAACGCGTCGATCTGGATGCCCTGCCCTTCACGGTGCAACAGGGGAATCACCAGCGGCCATTGTTCGTCGCGGGTATAGATGCGTCCTACAAGGTAGGCGCCCTTGTTGCGGTAGAGCACCGAGGAAAACAGCTCGACCTTGAGGTCCGGGTCCTTGCACACCCAGTCCGGCAGGTTTTCCCGCAGTTGGGTTTCGAGGCGGTGCAGGTCGCTTGCCAGGTCCGCGTAGGGTTCACTGAAACGGTAGTCGGCAAAGATCTGCGCGAGCATTTGCGGGATGTTCCCGGCGGGCGTGTACGTGCGCGTCTGCGCGGCCCGTGCCCGGCGCAGGCTGGGCCGGGTGGTGTGGATGAACATGCAGCCGTCACTGATCAGGTCATGACTGAACAGCCCGCAGAAGATCGAGTTGTACCAGGTCTCGGACAGTTCATCGTCGAAACGCAGGTCGATCAGCCCGATGTAGGCGCTTTTCACCACGGGCCACGTGTCGATATCAAGCAGTGTGCCGTCATCGAAGTGTTCGCGCAGGCGCGCAGTCACTTCACTGACCTTTTCTTCATAGAGGTTGATCCGTGCCGCCGATGCCGCCTGCCCCTGCTGCCACTGAGCCCTCTCAAAACGCTCACGAGCGCCATCGGTGATCTGGCGGAAGTGCTCACGGTAATCGTCGAAGCCATCGAGGATCATCTGGGCGACAGCGAGGGCGGATTGCGACATGCGGGAAACCTCGAACGGGCATCTGGATGCCCTGAGCTTAGCCAGTGTACGAGAACAGGAGAAGAGTCATTTCTTGCACTGCCTTGTACAACTTCGTTCATTTCGTACATTTATTTGCAATTTTCTAAATCCGACCATTCGGTCAACAAACGCACCCCGAAGTCTCTTCGCGTTTTACTCACACCCCTGCAATGGGGGGACCTGGCAGGTTGATACTGGAAAACCGCGCACAACGCCGGGCGCGGTTACCGCGCAGCGCTGTGGATCCAACTAAGGGAAACCCTGATTACCACAGTGATAGCACTTTGATATATAGCGCGCCCTCTCCCACCCTAACAAGGTCCGAAGACCGATCCGGGAACAGGTTCTAATCGCCCAAGGAGCATTGAGATGTCATTGAGGAACATGAGGATCGGTCTGCGTGCCAGTCTGAGTTTTGGGGTTTTGGCCAGCTTGCTGGTGATTGTAGGAATGTTTGGCCTTGGTCAGATGGCCAAGTTGCGGCAAAGCGCGCTGGTCATTGAAGCATCGTGGATGCCCAGCATCGAGAACATCCACGACAGCGCGGCCATTGTCGCCAGCATCCGCCTGGAGGCATTGCGCCTGGCGACCACCGACGAATCGCGGATCCGCGACAACAGCAAAGCCCTGATCACCCGCCAGCACACCGAGCTGCAAACCCTGCTCGACCATCACAAAACCCTGCTCAGCGGCGATGAAGAGCGCGAAATGCTCACGCAGCTCGAAGGTAATGCGAACGCTTACCTGAGCCTTGTCGGACAAATCGTTGCCCTGGTAGACAAGGACCAGCAACAAGACGCCATCGACCTGCTCAACAGCCGCCTCGCGCCACAGGGTGTGATCCTCAACAAAAGCCTGACGGACATGATTACCTTCAACCAGAGCGGTGTGCAAACCGCTGTGGATTCAGCCGCACAGACCTATTCCAGCGCGCAGTGGATCGTCGGCTCGATCATTGTGCTCGCGCTGACCGCCACCTTACTGCTGGCGTGGCTGCTGACCCGCAGCATCACCGCCCCCCTCGGCCAGGCGCTGATTGTGGCACGCACCATTGCCAGCGGCGACTTGAGCCAGCCGATCGCCGTCAGTGGCAAGGACGAGCCCGCCCAATTGCTCACAGCCTTGGCCACCATGCAGGCGCAGTTGCAAGGCACCCTCCGCGGCATCAGTGAGTCGGCGCAGCAACTGGGTTGCGCTGCCGAAGAGATGAGTTCGGTGATGGAACAAAGCACCCGTGACCTGCAAGCGCAGAACGACGAGATCGAACAGGCTGCCACCGCCGTGACCGAAATGAGCGCGGCGGTGGATGAAGTAGCGGGCAATGCGGTGTCCAGCGCCGAAGCTTCCCAGGCCTCCGACGAGGACAGCAAGCACGGCCACTACCAGATCAGCGAAACCATCAGCTCGATCCAGAACTTGGTGGACGAGGTGCTCGGCGCGTCGAACAAGGCCGAAGGCCTGGCCGTACAGGCCCAGGACATCAGCAAGGTGCTGGAGGTGATCCGTGGCATCGCCGGGCAGACCAACCTGCTGGCGCTCAACGCCGCCATTGAAGCGGCCCGCGCGGGCGAGGCCGGGCGTGGTTTTGCCGTGGTGGCCGACGAAGTGCGCTCCCTGGCGCAGCGCACCCAGGACTCCACCGAAGAAATCGAGCAGATGATTACCGGTATCCAGCGCGGTACCCAAGACACCGTCGAAGCCCTGAACAGCAGCGCCGACCATGCCGGCCACACCCTTCAACGCGCCAACAGCGCAGGCAGCGCCTTGGAGAAAATCACCGCGGCCATCTCGCAGATCAGCCAGCGCAACCTGGTGATCGCCAGCGCCGCCGAGCAGCAAGCACTGGTAGCACGCGACGTGGACCGCAGCCTGGTGAACATTCGCGACCTGTCCACCCAGACCGCTACCGGCGCCACCCAGACGTCAGCGGCCAGCCAGGAACTGTCGCGCCTGGCAGTGGACCTGAATGGGCTGGTGGCGCGGTTTGTCCTGTAATCAGTAAAGGGGGCGTGTAACACTCGCCGCCTTATTGATGTAGGAGTATTCCGTGAGACCTGTCGACACCTTGTACTTGCTGGGGCTCGCCGCCATCTGGGGCGCGAGTTTCCTGTTTATGCGCATCATTGCGCCGGAGATCGGCACGGTGCCGACGGCGTTTTTCCGCGTATCGATCGCCGCCGCCGGGTTGCTAGTGATTTTGGCGATGATGCGGGTAAGCTGGGATTTTCAAGGCAAGTTCAGGACTGTGTTGCTATTGGGAGTGATCAACTCCGGCATCCCGGCGACCATGTATTCGGTGGCGGCCCAGGTGCTGCCGGCGGGTTACTCGGCGATCTTCAACGCCACCACGCCGTTGATGGGCGTGTTGATTGGCGGACTGTTCTTCAGCGAACGTCTCACACCGTCGAAAATCGCCGGAGTATGTCTGGGACTGTTCGGTGTGGGCGTGCTGACCCGCGCCGGGCCGGTGGCGTTTGACCTGGAATTGCTGACGGGTGCACTGGCCTGTTTGCTCGCGACCACCTGTTACGGCTTTGCCGGGTTCCTGGCGCGGCGCTGGCTGGATCAGCGCGGTGGTCTGGACAGCCGCCTATCAGCCCTGGGCAGCATGCTTGGCGCCACCCTGTTCCTGCTGCCGTTCTTTGCCTACAGCGCCATCAGCCAACCGCCGGCGAGCTGGGGTGGATGGCAGGTGTGGGGGTCGTTGCTGGGGCTGGGGCTGGTGTGTACGGCGTTTGCCTACATCCTGTACTTCAGGCTGCTGACCTCGATTGGACCGGTTAAGTCGATGACGGTGACGTTTATGATTCCGCCGTTTGGGGTGTTGTGGGGGGCGTTGTTGCTGGGGGAGCCGTTGTCGATGGCGCATGTGTATGGGGGGGTGTTGATTGGGGGGGCGTTGTGGTTGGTGTTGAGGCCGAAAAATCGTGAGCGAGCTGTTTGAGTGTTTTGACTCTCGGTGATAAAGGCCGCACATCCGGACATCTGCTTAAGACGAATAAATCCGACTACGGTCTCCCGCCAACAGGTACGTCGTGTATTATCGGAACCTTATTCATTTCAACGTCAACTCTCACCGAGTTGCGTGTATGGGAGCCATATGGGTTTTTTTGATAATTTCCCAAGGTTTTATAAAACCAGCCAAACCAGCCCTTTTCCAGACCGCCTGAATTCGCGGCACACCGCGATAATGGAAAGAAATATAGAGTTTATAAAGGGTAAGCGTGTCCTTGATATAGCAAGCCATGATGGACGTTGGTCATTTGCAGCGCTGCAGGCAGGTGCAGCTCATGTAACGGGTATTGAGCCCAGGCAAGAGCTAATAAACAACGCCATAGAGACATTTAACGAGTACAGCATCGACCCTTCGCGTTTTGAGTTTTTATGCGGTGATGTCTTCGACCACCTCAGCAATAAAGAATTTGACGTTGTTTTCTGCCTTGGGTTTTATTACCACACTATTCGACATGCCGAGTTATTTGACTTGATCGAACGTACAGGGGCTAAACTGGTAGTGATCGACACCGAGGTCACTCCGACTGTGGATGAGTTTCCGGAAGGTGAAACCAGTGACCCTCGTGTAGTGTTTGGCAACCCCTACGGTGTCCAGCTCTTGCTTGACCCGGTAGATGACCAACAGATGGCCTATTCCGATTCACTGACTCGGCATGGACAGACCCTTGTAGGGCGCCCATCAAGAAGCGCTGTACGCTTCATCGCCAAACACTTCGGGTACACCACAAAGACCTTCGACTGGGATGAATACATTTCAGAAAAGCCTGAAGTCAAAGGTGCACTGGTCGATTACAGCGAAGGCTGGAGAGATACGTTTTACTGCTCAAAATAAGCCTCCCCCCTAAACCCCACCAGCTTCACGGTGGGGCGCATCTTCAGCCAGATAAGAACCCGACGGCTTTGACGACTACGTCGGTCACCGTCTTCGGCATGACGCTAAATATTCAGAAACACGCAGTTATAAACCAGCTATTCATTGAGACTCTAGGGCGGGCATCATTCCCATTGTATGCCGCGCTCCGGTCTCGATAATGACAACCGCAACGGCGTCTGGCTTGAACTGTTCAATGAGATCCGTTCGAAAAAAACCGTCTTGAACATGCGCTGTAACAATCTTATCAAAATGCTCCTTGAGGAATGGGAGCAGTTCAGTTGAAAAAGAATCCCTCAACAGAAGCAGTGTTTTTCCCGTTTTGGCATCGGTATGAAGAACTTGTGGCCCAACCCAACTATGGTTATCACTCAAAAATGTCGTCTTTTCGAGGGGATGGGTCAACATCTCGGCAAACGAAACTCGATCGTGCGGAACAGAACCTGCAATCCCAAGCATTAAGGACAAATCTCTAGCGGTCCCCACCATTGGTAGTACTACCGGTGTAAAGGCGGCCAGAGGCAATGGCTGCATATCGGTAAAGTCTACAGACATTCTGGTCATTAGCTGGTTGTAGGCAATGTAAGCACCCAACCCTGTCCAGTGTGTATCGTACTCATCATAAAGCTTTTGATTATGGCGCTCCTGGAAGATCGCTACACGCGGATCCACGATCTGATCGATCCCCGCTTCTTTGGAAGCCTTAATGATCTCATCGACCTCTGTATTGACTCTTTGTTCAGGCATCCAATAAGGTCGATTTTCGGGGTAGATATCTTCCTTTACAGGCGCCACCATGAAATAAAACTTTGCGTCCCTCTTGCTCAGGTATTCCACACGCTGGCGAAAGCCGCTGACCCAGGCATCAATATTAGGTTTATCCAGGATTAACGCGCCTGACATCTGCACCAAGTGACTGCCATCATCATAAAACAGCCAACCATTCTGACCCACAATAATCCGCTTCGAACCTGAATATCCGAGTGTGTACCGAATCAAATTCAACGTCGAAATCATGTGTGTGCGCAGTGGAAACTGGTCGATCGCAAACGCGTCCAACTTTGCTGGCAATACTGCCCAGTCAGACAGGCTTTTTGGCACTGAAGGAGCACTTGCAAGCACCCTATTTTCAGCCAGCCCAGGCTCAGGAATGTTGAACAGGGGAAACAGATGAACGACGACAACTACTGCCACTACCCCTCCTATCAACGACCACCAGTGATAGGTGCGCTTAGTCGCAGTAGACCGCTCACTACTTTCAGAAGCATAGCTCATTTACGCGCCTCAGAATCGAAAATATAAAAAGGGATTAAGCGAACTGCTGGCCAGCAAAACCACACTACAGACCAGACCGCCTACCAACAGAAACGCAGGCAGCGCATGAACATCCGCTGCATCACGACCATGCCTGCCCGGCTCAGTAGATCCATTGACGCTTGTGAACTTTAGCCGCGCACATACCCATGGAATAACCGGAAATGAAAGAACTACTCCGGCAATCAAGGCAACCACTGTTTCAGGCGTCATCCACACCATCATGGGCTGCCATTCCTGCAGCGCACTATCAAACCCAGCCATCGCTTTTAGAATAACCCAGGCCTGATCAAAGCTATCGGCTCTGAAATAGACCCATCCCACCATGACGACAAGCAATGTGTAGAGGCGTGCCAAAAAATCAGGGGCCGCTTCAAGCGCACGTTTTAAAAACACACGTTCCAATACAACGAATACGCCGTGAAACAGGCCCCAGAAAATGAAGGTCCATGCCGCACCGTGCCAGAGGCCCGTCACAAAAAATACAATCAACAGATTTCGAATGGTCGAAATCTCTCCTCCGTGGCTCCCGCCTAACGGTATATACACATAGTCCCTAAACCAGAACGAGAGAGACATATGCCAGCGCCGCCAGAACTCAGTGATCGACTTGGATGAGTATGGATAGTCAAAGTTCTTGGGGAACCTGAACCCCAACATAAAGGCAAGACCAATAGCCATATTGGAGTAACCACAAAAATCAAAATAGATCTGCACTGTATAAGCTGTTGCACCGATCCAAGCGACGGCGGATGTGACGCCTGTCGGATCAAGACTAAACAAGTGATCAGCCGCCGGCGCGACCGAGTTGGCAATCATCACTTTCTGACACAGGCCTACGATAAAATACTGAACACCCAACCCAAACTTCTCAATACCGACTGTCCGATGATGCAGCTCGTCGTTGATATCGGTATAACGAACAATCGGACCCGCCACCAGATGTGGAAACATCATTACGTATGTAGACAGCCGTATAATGCTGTTCTCTGGCTTGATCGTTTGACGGTAAACCTCTACCAGATAAGATACCAACTGAAAAATAAAAAAGGAAATCCCCAAAGGTAAGTGCATATTGAGGTGGGGAGGCTCGCTCCCCATAAGACCCGATATAATATCTACAAAAAACTGGCTATACTTAAAGACCCCCAACACCATAAGGTTTATAAAAATAAATACACCCAACGTCCACTTGCGTTGCTGCCCAGCTGCTGCGCCTATTATTTTTCCTGCACTGTAGTTAAGGGCCAACAATGCTATTAGCAATAGTAAATAAAGCCCCTCCCCCCACACATAAAATACTGCGCTCGCCGTCAGCAGCACGGCGTTCCTAACGCCTGTCAAATAATAAATCAATAAAAAAACGGGTAAAAAGTAAAAAATAAATACGACCGAGCTGAAAACCATTTCTTTTCCGTCCATAGTAAATTTTTGCGGAAATCTACCATAAAACAGCGACAACTGAACAAAATCCGCACTGCCAGACCAAGATTTATCATCACGTAGCCAAGTGGGTGGCCATCCGTTTTCTCACAATCACCAAGCAGGCCGTTTCATCGCCGTACTCAGGCGGTTTGCGCTGTGCTTAGCGCTTCACTTGGTACCGAGTCGGCTCAGGTTAAAATGCTGCTGAATTTTGCGACAGAACAGCATGCAGATCTCCCTACCGCGATGACCGACTGACCCGATCAAACGGTTTGTAGGTTTTCTTCCAACCCTTTACAATTTCCCGTTCGTGACTCGCCTACTGGCTATGCTGCTGACAAAGCAAAAAGGCAATGCACCATTCAATCAATTGTGCGCTATTAATATTTAAAGTTTTCACAAGGAGAGGGACTTATTCATGAGCAGCTTATTGGATGACGGCATTCACATAGCCGGACGCAGTGATTTCAACGACGCCTTCACTTCCCAATGGACTCGCCTCTTCCAGAGATGTTTCGGCGGCTCCGAAAGCAACGCAACGCTCGTGTTCCAAAAGTACTTGCTAAATGAGTCAAGAATTTGTTACTCCATCAAGGATGGCACCATGGTGGCCGCGTACTGCGGTCTGAAACTCAGCCATGAAGGTTCTGCTGTTTTCCTCTCTACAGATACTATGTCCGATGGAACCCAAAAAGGGTCGTCGATTATCCTTGGTAAGCGTTTATATAAATCGTTTGCAGACGATGATATTGACGTCGTTTGTGGTTACCCCAATAAGAATATTCGGAGAATTCGCGAAAAAGGCTTGGGCTGGACGCTTGATGGAAACTTGTTTTTGTATGTCGGCATACCGTTTTTCTGGCGGTTTTTTAGACAGTCAATCAAAGAAGATGGTTTATGGAAAGCCGTCAGGCCCACAGGGGGATGGTTCACGAGGAAAAAGCCTCTGCTTATCAACCTGCTCGGTCCAGATGGGTTGTACTCTTCTAATATTGGGCTGGTGATTACCCTATCCGCATATAGACCCGGCCCGTTTTTCATTAAGATTCCTGGCTTTCTTTTCGAACCGAGAAGTTTTGGATACAAATGCCTCACCGAAGACGTAGAAAGGAACACCCTGTTTCTTAAAAAAATAAAACGCCTAAATCTCGACACCATTGATATACCCTAATTTCGGGAGGCCCTGCATGAAGCCCACGTCTGTATTTTTTATGCCTCACCAAGATGATGAGTTTGGTTTATTCCATCAAATCGAACACGAGTTAGCGGCCGGCCGAAGTGTGCGTTGCATCTACGTAACCGACGGCTCCGCAACTGCTGACCCAGATCTCCGAGACCGTGAGTCTCGAGCAGTGCTGCAAAAACTGGGGGTTGCAGTGGATGATATCTTTTTTATAGGCCGGCAGCTGTCAATTACGGATGGTCAACTGCATCAGCATGTCGACGTATTTGTCGACTGGCTCGATGCGTTCCTTAATGATCACCCAACGCTTCAGGCCTGTTTCGTACCCGCCTGGGAAGGCGGACACCCTGACCACGACGTACTACATGCTATTGTCGTTGAGTTGATGAGCGCACGCGCGCAGCCAGCCACAGTCTGGCAATACCCACTCTACAATGCTCGAAATTGTCGAGGTCCGTTTTTTCGTGTGATGTCGCCGCTGCCAGAAAATGGCCCCGCTGAGCGACATCCCATTGCCTGGCGAGCACGCTTTCGCTACATCAGACTTTGCCTCTCCTATCCGTCTCAATGGCGCAGCTGGTTAGGTTTATTTCCCTTTGTGGGAGGGCACTATTTTTATTACGGCGTTCAGTCTTTACAAGGGGTGGACCGGCATCGCTTACAACAGCCACCACATCAACAGCCTCTGTATTATGAACAACGGGGCTTTTTAGACTGGCCTACTATGTGCCTTGCAGTCGCGCAACTTCATAAAAAGTTGTCGCACCTGAATCAAGTTCATCATTAATTGCCTCTAACAGACCTAAGCTAGAGCATTTCGAGGCTCCTGTTTATCAGGTTGCTTACCCGTCCCGGATTGGCAACCTCGATAAAAATGCAGCCCCTGCACCGTCGTCCAAGCCTGCAAAATTCACTGCTCCTTCATGAACCAGCGACTCGATTATCCCTTACGAGAGATCTCCTCGTAAAATCCCCTCCAACGCCTGCAAGGTGTCAATTTTCAACAGACCAGCGCTCCGTCACAGCCACACCTTCCTCTCGACCAAATGATCAAGCACTCTGACGCCCGCTGCCATTTACAAATGAGTAGACCCTATTCTCGTTCAATCAAGCGTTGTATCAGACGACAACCAATTTAATCACACCCAACGGTTCTTCATCACAAGTGAGTATGCTAGTCTCACTTTTATTTTTTACATGAGAGATGGAGCACTCGCGTGTCAGATCAAACGACGAAAATAGCGGTTCTGATTCCCAGCTATAAAGTAAAGAGCCACATCTTAGAAGTTATTCGGTTGATCGGGCCGGAAGTTTGTAAGATCTACGTCGTTGACGACTGCTGCCCGGATGGATCAGGCGACTTCGTCATTCAACACTGCACAGACGAACGGGTAATCGTGTTGCGTAACCCTGTCAACTTGGGCGTTGGCGGTGCAGTCATGACGGGCTACCGGACCGCTATCGCAGATGGAATTGATATCATCGTCAAAATTGACGGTGATGGCCAAATGGACCCAAGCCTGATCAGTGACTTTGTATCCCCTATCATCGCAGGCAACGCCGACTACACCAAAGGCAATCGTTTTTTCAATTTGGAAAAAATATCCGAAATGCCGAAAATTCGGCTTTTCGGAAACGCTGTACTGTCATTTATGACAAAACTGTCCTCCGGCTATTGGGAACTGTTTGACCCGACAAATGGTTACACGGCTATACATAGCGAAGTAGCCAAACACCTTCCGCTTGACAAGATTAGCCAGCGCTACTTCTTTGAAACCGACATGCTATTCCGTCTTAACACATTGGGCGCTGTGGTGATCGACATCCCTATGGACGCAAAGTATGAAGATGAAGTCAGCAACCTTAAAGTGTCTAAGGTGATTGGAGAGTTTTTAATTAAGCATATTCGAAACTTTGGAAAACGTATCTTCTACAACTACTATCTCCGCGGCATGTCGCTGGCATCGATAGAGTTGCCTTTCGGTCTTATCTTGCTGACCGCCGGCTCAACGTTTGGAATTAGCCACTGGATAGAGTCGTTGCAGCAAAATGTCCCGACCCCTGCCGGCACGGTCATGCTGTCTGCACTGCCTGTTATAATCGGCTTCCAGCTTCTACTGGCCTTCATAGGCCATGATATTTCTTCTTCGCCACGGCGAGCCTTCCACGTGTTACGCAAGAAACACATACTGCCTAAAAGGGACCAACGCTCATGATTTACCTGATAGCGTTTGCCTGTGTCATCGGCATTGCGACCGGACAAATCCTATTTAAACTTAGTGCCCTTTCCGTTCATCAAAGTGGCAGTTGGTTTGATACCAAAACATTGATCACCTTGTTTTCAGCTTTTGCACTGTACGGAATCACTACAATAGCCTGGATATGGGTATTGCAAAAAATTGATTTAGGCAAGGCATACCCGCTGATGGCGCTGGCATTCGTCTTAGTCCCCATAGGCAGTCACTTTGTATTTGGAGAACGCTTTCAACCACAGTATTTCGTCGGCGTAGCAATTATTATGCTAGGCATTACTGTAATCGTGAAGTCCTGAGCCCGCGCCACATTATCTACGCCAACGCGCGCTCATCCAGATAAGTCATCACCGTAGAAACCACCGTTGCTACATCATCGTTCAACGTGTTGAGGTGTATATCTGGCGCAAGAGGCGCTTCGTAGATAGAGTCGATACCGGTAAATTTCTTGATCAATCCCTTACGGGCTTTTACATAAAGCCCCTTCGGGTCACGGCGTTCGCACTCGGAAAGCGGCGCATCAATGAATATTTCCATAAATGCATCCGCACCGATAACTTCGCGCGCAAGCGCTCTATCCCGCTCGAATGGCGAGATAAACGAGGTAATCACAATCAGTCCTGCATCGACGAACAACCGTGACACTTCCGCAACACGCCGGATATTTTCTTCACGATCAGCGTCGCTGAAGCCTAGATCCCGACATAACCCTAGGCGAACATTGTCGCCGTCGATCAAGAAAGTGTGTCGACCTCGTTCAACCAAAGCAATTTCAATTGCGTTGGCAACGGTAGTTTTCCCCGCGCCACTCAGGCCGGTTAACCACAATACTAAGGGCTTCTGCCCTTTCATCGTGGCTCTGGCGTCGGCACTGACGCTAGACGCTTGAAACACCAAATTATTAACCATTAAAAAGGACTCATTAAAAGTTGATTATTCATGTGCTAAACGCTTTCACTGCTGGAGATTAGTACATCAGAAACACATTTAAAATCTATGACGCCTGTTGCTAACTGCTCAGTCACTGGCAGCACTCGGAACAAGCATGCATCCAGTAGCCGATGGAGGTATGTTTCCTCCCCGTTGACTGATCCCAACACGCCTGCATTCACAAAATACGTCCCTGGGTTCAGATTACACTCAAAGGCAAACTCAACCTGAATGATGGTTCCGGGCGATACATAGCTGACCGCGTCTTGAGGACTGGTCGCGGTGGCCGCGCCCCCCAACTCGACGCCAGCCAGTGTTTTAATCATCATGCCAAAACGCACACCGGTTGCCGCAACGGAAAAATCAGTTTTATAGGTATAGCGATAGGTTCTCCCTCGCGCCAGGCAATTAACCGGCTCGCCTGCCAGATTAACAATCTGCGGCAAATTAATGACTGCACCATGGGATTCATAGGCGAGTTCACTTTGGGATTTCAAATGGGGGTCGTAAAATTCCTCAACGTCATCCGTAGTATTCTTCGAGGAGGCGTGTGCATTCGCCCCTGCGATTGAATTCAACGTCGACAGCGATACATCCCCTTCAGCGCTCACCGCTGCACGAATACCCTCAACCTTCTCGGCAGGAGCATAAAGCAACTTTTGATATTTCCCGATTACATTCTTGGGAGCACCTTCCGTAAGCTTGTCACCATTGTCCAAAAGAATAGCGCGATCACACAGCTCAACAACGGCACTGCCGGAATGCGATACAAAGAGGATTGTCGCACCGTTGGCTTTAATCGCTTCAATTCGAGCAAAACACTTACGTTGAAACAGCTCATCGCCCACTGACAATGCTTCGTCAACGATGAGAATTTGCGGATCAACATTAATCGCCACCGCAAAAGCAAGGCGCACCATCATGCCGCTGGAATAGCTCTTGACCGGCTGATCAATAAAATTGCCTATTTCTGCGAATGCCTCGATTTGGGAAAATCGAGCGTCTGTTTCCTCCCGCGACAAGCCAAGCACTGCGGCATTCATATAGACATTTTCGCGCCCACTGAAGTCTGGATTGAACCCTGAACCTAACTCAAGTAATGCAGCTACTCGCCCAGAAGTCTGAACATCTCCAGCGGTCGGCGTTAGCGTTCCGCAAATAATTTGCAGCAAGGTAGACTTACCACTGCCATTGCGACCAATGATGCCAACGGTCTCACCTTTTCTTACAACAAAAGAAATATCACGCAGCGCCCAGAACTCTCTGAAATATTGTTTTCGTCGACCATTAAACATTTGCAGAAAGCGATCACGCGGATTGTCATAAATGTGAAAGCACTTACTAACAGCATTTACCTTTATCGCAATATCAGAGCACATCAGAAAATCCTTTTCGCATTTTCTGGAACCAGATATACCCTGCCCAGAACATCACCAGCGCGACAATAAAGTAATTAAGCAACCCCATGAAATCCGGCATTTTCCCCCAGATTAAAACATCGCGAGATTGTTCAATTATAAATGTCAGGGGGTTCGCCATGATAAGCGGTTGAAATTCCGGCGGGAGGTTTTTGACGGGAAAGAACACCGGCGCCAAAAACATCATCATGGTGGTGATAATGGCCACTGTTTGCCCGACATCCCGCAAGAAAACGCCAAGGGCTGCAAGAAACCATGCAAGTCCTAACGCAAGGACCAATAACGGAAATAGCACAAGAGGAAGAAACAGCACGTGCCAGTGAGGCACACCAATAAGTAATGTGTATGCCATTAGCCAGACCGTCAGGCTAACCAGTGCATGAAAAAGCGCCGCACAGGCGGCAACGACGGGCAAGATCTCAAGAGGAAAAACTACTTTTTTCACATAATTGACATTACCGACAATCAAGCTGGGTGCGCGATTAAGTATCTCAGCAAACAAGCCATACACGATCATACCGACAAATAGCACAACGGCGAACATCGCCTTGCTTTCCTCGCCGCCACTCTCCGCTATCCCCCAGCGTGAACGAAATACAACAGAAAAGACAAAGGTGTACACCGCGAGCATTAGTAAGGGATTGAGAAACGACCACCCCAAACCAAGGAATGATCCCTTATAGCGACCGATCACCTCTCGCCTTGTCATTTGAGCAATAAGCTGGCGATTCACCCACAAACTACGTAGCAGTGATCCAATCGTAATCGGTTGGGGGGCATGAGGATTCATGGCCTACCTCTCACGTCGCCCTGCAGATCGTATTCCATATAGGTATTGATAATGGCTCTCCTCAAACCTGACGTTTAACCTTTCCGAGCGGAGCTTGGATAGGCCGTCTTGGGGTCACACGTATAAGACAGCCTATGGCCGAGATTAAAAGACCCAGTGATTTGACAAAACCGCTGGGCGGGCTGCTCAGCAATGAGAAACCGAATTGATATTCATCTTAGGCAGACTTGGACGTTTGAATGCACAGTGCGTTGCCATCGGTTTGTCATTCACCTTCCGCGACTCTCTTTTCACCGGCACCGAACAACAGGATCAAGCCCAACATCATGACTAACGGTATCGTCGCAAATAAATACCTGAAATCCGAAGCAATGCTCGTCGGTAGAAAGGACCCGTACATCAAGACTGTGGCCAGTGCAATCACGCCACCAATCGCTTTAACTGGCCCCGGAGAAATCTTGAGCGCGCCCACAGCCACAATCACTATAAGCGACAACATCCAGAAAGCGTGACGGTAAATCGGCCAACTGAAAAAAGACACGGCCATGTCATAAACTACTTGAGCTCTTGACGTGGTTCCTGGCCTCACATGGGCTGCAGTCAGGTACTCAGGGTTGCCTTCAACTCCGACAAAGACCGGCAGAGTGCCATTTAGTCCTCGTAGCCCCAGCAAAGTCGCGTAGGTCGTTAAACGGTGCTCCAAATAGGCGCCCGGATTTTGCTTCACCATCACCCACCATTCATGCCGGAGCGTTTCGCTGGGTATGGAAGCGAACCAAGCACGAACAACCGGATTCAGATCAAGAAAGTCAATCCTGGCCGGGTCGTAGGCGGACTTGATTGCAGAAAGCTGCTCTTGCGTCACAGGGAGTGCCATCTCGGCAGGGGGAAGCTTTGAGTTACTGACAATGCCGGCAAGATCAAACTGTATGATGCTGCGAAAGCCCACAGAACTGGCGCGATCACCGGCGCCTTTCACCGACGATGCGACCTGGTGCTGAATGCCCAGAACAACACTCACGAATAAAACAATGATCACTGACGAAGCCAGAACTTTCTTAGTCGGCCTGAAGGAATAAACGGCGACCATAAGTGACAGTAAGAGGATCGGTGCCATGAAAACCCCTTGCTGACGAGCCTGGTATCCGGCAGCTAGCAAGACTATCGACAAGCCGATACAGCAATAACGACGCAGAGGCGAACCTACGGTTGCCGCGATCGCAAATGCACACGCCGCTGTTAACAATGACGCGAAAAGCACATCTTTCCAGACAATTCCCACATAAATGAAAACAATCGGATTCATGATCAGCAAGAACGCAATAACGACCCGCCATGTAGGGATAGTATTAAGGCCTTGAGCAGCGCGCACTTGCAGCATTGTTAAGGTGACAACGGCAAAGGCCCCATAAAGAAGAACCGAATTGATCATCACAAACAACGCAGCCGAAAGCTCCCCACCCCCCATCCACCTGAGCAGGGCCGACATGAACGGCGGCCCCCAACTTACGGACTGCCCGAGGCTGGCTTCGTAAAGTTGGATGCTCGTGTCCATCGACATCTGCCCCGGGGCATGTATCGCAATGGCAGCGCATGCAAGAACGAAGGTGAGCAAAACAACGAGGCGGCTCACAGGGCTCGAATTGACAGTCACCAGCGCAGACAACTTGCTTTGACTTGTCACGGCGCGCCGTTGGTTAACATCTATAATTGACATTGCGTCCAGTCCTGTTCAGCGGGCAGAATCATCGGGAAATACGCTTCATGATTCCTGGAACACCTTCCGTGCGAAGCACTTCCCACGCACGCTTGGCCAACAACACTCCGTGACGAGGGTCGTCCAGTACTTGACCCAAATGCTCACGCACACGGCTGGAACTGAAGACAACCGGTACCCCACCTGCTTGATAACCCGGCGTCAACGCAGACGTCACCCGAAGCATCTCCGCTGCAGAAGTGGCTGGATCAAAAAGTGCCGGGAACTCCACACGCCCCTGGGATTCCCACCACGCGAGGTAACCGCCGCCTTCGGTTGCAAAAGGATCAGGAAAGGTTTGCTGCAGGTCCAGTCGCTCTCGATAAATGAGGCGTGCGGCCTTGGGAATAGCAGTACCGTCTGCAAAACGAGAGAACGCCCACGGCACTTGGCTTAAAGGATCCTTGCCCAGGTCAGCAATAGTCTCCGTATACCAATTGATCAACGCATGTGCCGTTGGCTGGTTAGCTGCGTTTTTCCACGCCATGGTCCGATGCGCACCACTGTCAAACCCTGTGAAGTGATAGAAGCCGAGAGGCTGTCCATCCACCATGACGTTATCCGGTAATTCACCTGTAATTTGTCGAGTCGTAATGTTCCACGGGGCGACGTTCAGACGCGAAGTTCGCAGGATGCATACACCCTCGAAAAAAGCCGGTACCAGATCGATCCAACGCTGATCAGTAAACAAGCCGTTGTGAATTTCAGCGCGGCAGAAATAATAAAGACGGTCTGACCACCATCTCGCGAACTGTTTACCTATTTCCGTTGGCGCAACGGCAAGGAAGCCCAGGTTATAAATGCCGTGTTTCAGGCTGGAGATCTCGTTATCCATGATGGCGGCTAACGTTGGCTCTGGAGTGACCTGGTGAGGCGTCAGAGCGATATTTGAATGCTGGATAGCTTCCAGCACATCATGCAGAGGTGAAAAAAGTACAGTATCTGGATCAAGGTAGATGACCCCGGCACAATCTGGACGATCAAGCAGTCGTGCCAGGAGGAACGGCTTGATGGCTGTCGACAACTCTACGATCGTGTGACAAAACGCCCAGCCATTTGCATTCGTAATATCCAGGCTGCTGATCGGGTGAATTTCATCAAACGGCTCTGCGGAAAGATCCAGACCGGCGGGCACTTCATCCGACAGAGCCAAATGCACGACCCAATCAGGATGGAATTTTTTGATCGACTCTACCAATGCTCGAACTTTCGGAATGTAGTTACAGGCGGCACTGGTGTAAACGTGTATTTTTTTCAAGAAATGACCTTAATACTTAAAGGGTGAAGAGAACGCTCAAAAGCCAGGATATCCTCAAGCAAGCTTGGGCCATCCTGCCGCGTCGCGATATAGCCGGTTTCAAGACTGCGAACCAGGTCAGCTTGAGCCCCCAGGTCCAGGCAGATCAGCGGTAGCTTCATCGACAGTATTTCATGCGCGACAAATGAGAATGTTTCAGGGCAAATTGAAGGCAGAAAAGCCATGCTGATGCCATGCTTTTCAACGATTTTGGGTAAATCGTCTTGTGCATAGGGGCCTGTTTCTTTCACCACTTCCGGGTGGCATGGCGCGTCGACACTTCCCACGACGACGATTCGCACCGGCGCGCCCACTTGATGAATCGCCGCCGCCAGATCTTGCAGGATGCCTGCGCCCTTGTGGTGGGAGATCGAACCTATTACTCCAATCGTCAGATACTTTCGCGGCGGTGCGGGGACGCTAACTTCGCGAAGGGGCTCCACATAATGAGGAAAGAGCTTCGCGCGTCCCCCTATCCCCGGGTAGGCACGCTCAAGTAACGTACAAGAAGATTGTGAAAAGCAGCGAATTTCGTCGGCCGCATCCAGCAGCTCTCCCCACATTTCACGCCAACGTACGATCGAGCGCTCCCCCGTTAGGGAGACGAATCCGTCCGGATGATTGCTCAAACAGGCATTGCAGCGCGACACAGACGGTATACCGCAATATTGCCCACCATCGTCGAGCAGGAAATGCGAAGGGCAAACAAGGAAGTACTCATGTATGGCCACGATCAGGCTGGCATTGGTCCGTTGCTTCAACGCCAGCATGAACGTTCTAAGGCTTTGCGGATGCGGAAAAGATACGGCGCAGTTGAAAAACACTTGCTTAAGATCCATGCGCACCAGCAACTCGACAAAGCTGTCCAAGCTGGGCAATTGGCATGAATAGGTTCCGCTGCGGTCTCGTACTTCCACAAAAGTCTGCATGGAAGAAACGCGAAAACTAAGCAATATCACGGTATCGCCCGAGGATCGCCAATCAGTAACGACGCGCTCGCGAAACAGATTGGCTCCGCCTCCCATCGAATGATCGATCACCAGGCGGCATGGGCGGTTTTTCAGACGTGCCGCAAGAGCAGTCTCGTCGGAGTTTACCAGCGTAGGGTTTCGCCCACGATATCGAAGGCACTTTCTGACCAGCGTCTTGATACTTCCTCGACGCAGATAGGCCCAGGCTCGCTTAGCGAGATACAGACTCTGCGACACTTCAGTACTTTGCACTGCGTCGTGTGCTGGCAAAGCAAGCTCATGACGAGCTATCACGCCAGCGCGCATTTCAAAAACGAGTTCACACCTTTCGGGCGCCTCAGCTCCCCACCCGGCGATTACCATATAACCAGAGTTGGCCGCCTGGGCGTTACCAGGGAACGCTGCGGCAACGTCTTCCCGCGACCGGCCCAAGGATACTGCAACGCGCTCAAGCCGCCCCCCCGCAAAATGCATATGAAGGTAGGCCTGAACAATTACATGTTCATGATCCAGAGCCCATCCGAATCCGAACAGGCCATGGGGATGGCGTACGAGATGGTCTGTCTGACAGATTAACGTTGTCGATAGTACTTCTTGGGTGCTGCCATACTGCAGGCTGGGATCAACTACATCCATGTATATCGGTTCCACTATCAACTCACTACCACAACGGTTCTTTGACATAAGCCAAAGCCACCTACTTAATTTGAGGGTCCAGCGTCGCGTTTTGCAATGACTCCGCTACACCTACTGGCGTCATCTCTCTACGCGACACCAGTAAATATGCGCGTTCCAACGCGTCCTGTTGCTCCTGTACGATTCGTTCAGCGTGAGCCAGAGCATCCGAGGTTTGGATAAGCTGAGCATTGAGTTTCTGCATCTCTGCCAAACGCTCAAAAGCAAGTCTCTCTGCTTCCAGTAAGCCTGCTTGCATCGCATCTCTTTGCTGGAATGCCTGCTGTTGCTCAACGACGATGCCTTCGGCGCGGGAAAGCGCGGCACTCATTTCGATCAACTGAGCATCGAGCTTTTGTATATGTTCCAAACGTTCAATCGCGATCAACTCAGCCCCACGGAACAGAGCATAGGCGTCGTTTTGACGCTCGAGCGCAGCCTGTTGATCCGACACGATGTGCTCAGCACGGTCAAGCGCGGCACTGGTTTGACTCAATTGGGCATCAAGCCTATTTATGTGCTCCAAACGCTCAACCGCAAGTGTTTCGGCGTCGCGAAGACGGCAATCAAGCGCTTCTATTTGCGCTGATGCTTCTCGCTGAAATTGAGATTCAGCCAACGGCGAGTGCGCGCCCGTGGCCTGGTCGACAGGCTCGCTACCGAGCTGCTCGTTTGCACACTCAAGCGTCGACCGCTGTTCCAACACAATCAGTTCAGCGCGGGCCAGAGCATCACTGGTCTGAATAAGCTGAGTATCGAGTCTCTGCATCTCATCCAGACGTTCGACTGCCAATTTTTCAGCCATTGCCAATCCCTCACTCAAAGCAACAATTCGGGACTCTAAGGTCGAAAGCTGCCGATCATCCTTGTAAAACGCTTGTACTGACAAAAGTTTCGGGATGATATCACGCTGAAATTCAGATGTTATACGAATCCACTGAGCACTCTCTCGAAAGGCCCTGGGGGTCATGCCCTCCTCGATAGCACCATGCACAGCCTCATAAGCTCTCAGAACTAGCCCCGGGAGGCTCAGATGTCGGGCGTCCGAGCCATGGGATAATGTTGGTGCAATGAAGTCGCCGGCGAAGCGCTCAACGGTGTCTTGGGCGGGTGTCAACTTAAGCCAGCTCGCGACGTCTGAAAGAAAGTCGGCCGGTTGCAAAAGCAAATGATCGAATGCGAAAAATCGCATGTCTTCAGCGTTATCTAAGTATTCCAAGGCCCCAAGCAAATGTGTCATCCACAGCCAGGCCCCACGCTCAACGGAAATGCCATCACGTCGAGCCAGCGAATGCACTACCTCAGCTGGATGACGCACCACTAACATCAGCTGCGGCTTGACCTCCAACTGCGAGAACACTCTCCCCCAAAAAGGGGCCAACTGACACATCCGTGGGTCTTTGAATCCCCAGGCAGGCGCGTCGCCAAACAAACCTCGGACCAGCTCGACAGCTTCACCGACATATGCCTCCCATTGCCCTCCACTCCCCAACACTGGAGGCAAGGGGGAGTCCCAGCGGCAGTTCTGCAAGGCAAGCAGCCTGTTATTGAACTCGACAACCTGGCGCTCTTCGAAATACCCCTTGGGATTCCATTCGTCGCCTTGATACAAAGAACTTCCCATACTCAGGCCGAGCTGCTCAAGCCCCGCAGCGATAGCGCTGGTGCCACTGCGATGCATCCCCAGAACGATCACTACATTTTTATTCGCGTCAACTGGATGCATTATCGAACACTCTAATATTGGCTAACTTGAAAACAGGGACCGGGACAGTTCTAGCACTCAAGTGCCTATCTATGATCGCAAAAGCAGAGCGTAGCGCCCTCGAAAATCACCGAAAATTGGCCGTCGCCAACGACGTGCTGACCAAAGCTCATCCGCTGAATGTGCGGATTTACGCTCGAGAGAATTCAGAGCTTCTTCATTATAGTTGCCAGCAGAAGCCCCAAATTCCCCAGCAGGGTTTGCCGGTAAAGTCCCGCCAACCAGACACCAGAGATTCTGCGAAAGACGGTCTGCGTCCGTGCTTGCTTGAAGCACTCAAGCGTCCCTTGATTTTGCTTGCACAAACGGTGTTGCATGGCATCGAGGGCCCGGATGTTCTGGTCATTCCATTCATGGAAACGCCCTTGAAAAACCATCCGCAATCGAACTAATCGTGCCGCCCAACCAGCATTACTACCAATCACATTCTCAGCATGCTGACGATATTTCATCTTAGGCTGCGGATCATAGTGAACACGTCCGCCTGCCCCCGAGATCAACTGATAAAGCCACCAGTCGTGAGCAGGCACACTCAGGTCGTAGCCCGCCTCGCACAACAGCGCACGAGCGGCTTTGTTGAAAACCATCGTGTTCCCCCCCGCAATACTCTGAACCAGTGCATTGCCAAAACCGGGAGCGAGTCGAAAACGCGGCGAATAGCCGAGATGCACGCCCGTTTCGCTGATCAACTGAGTACGACCGCAATAAAGCGCAGGCACATGGGTTGGCACGGTTCGCAACCACGCCAGCGCCACCTCCAGCTTGTCCTCGCTCCAGATGTCGTCTTGATCGGACCAGGCAAAGAAATCTGCATCATCCACTCGATAGGTCAACGAGAGGAAATTGGCAGCGTATCCTCTCTTAGGCCCCATCATTATTCCCAGGCGAGCATGACCCCAGCGGCGACCGTAGTCTTCCAACAGCGAAAGGGTTCCATCCTGAGAACCGTCGTCCGACACCATCAACGTCCAGTTGGAATGGGTCTGCCGTTCAAACGAGTCAAGCTGCTCTGCAAGGAATGCCTGGCCGTTGTACGTACACATCAATACGACAACTTTTGCTTCGCAAACATCGCTTGGTTGAAGACGAGAAGGACTATGCAATGTAGTAATAGACACAAATATCCCGCTGCAACGCACTTACTCGCCTGTAGGAATCTGCGGTATGTGCCCTAAGAAAGCTGGAATTATTGCAGTTATATTCAGAACGTACAATCTTGTATCACAACCAATGGTCGGGCGTAATAGTCAGGCCTGGCACGGCCCGGAAGGCTGCATGGCACACACCTTGAAGCTAGAGCGCCTGAAAGGTGAAAATCGCCAGCTTAACCCACCCAGAAATATCCATCGGGTTATTACTAAGACGTTACTCGTGAAAGAATTTTTGTGCTATGGGCTATATGACTAACTTGGCGCCAAGGAACAGTGACAGCATGGCCTGTAAGAAAGTTCACTAATTATAGCCAAGCACGTACTTAACTTTTGATCGATATGGCTCATTAACATCATTCGAGCTTCTGAGTTTTAATTCCCTATATAGTCGCACGCCCATTGACCCCTATCAATAAACGCTCGAGCCTACCCGTTGAGCACTGGAATGGTGCCGCCATCCGCGTCACTATGCGCTCATCGCTTGCAGGACCACCCGCCCTCAAAAAAAATTGGACGTCTCACGTTGTCAGGTGAGCCCCCCCATCCACACTGGAGCAAGGATGAAGACCCAGACCATCGCAATTATTGGTGCAGGCTTTTGCGGCTCGACGCTAGCAGTGCGTTTACTGCGTAATCCAACCGGCGCGCGACAGAAAATCCTGTTGATTAGCCGGCCTGGCGCAATTGCGCGTGGCATTGCCTATGGAACCCGCTCTTACGCGCATCTACTCAACGTCCCCGCGGGCAGAATGAACGCCCTGAGTGACGATGAAGACAGTTTCTATGCGTTCGCCAAGAACCATGATTCCAACATCACGTCCGGATCCTTTGTGCAAAGACGCCTTTACGGTGACTATTTGGAGTCATTGTTGAGCAACGCCTCGCAAAACGCAGCTAAAGGTTGCGAACTGCACAATGTCATCGGCGAGGTTGTTGAGGTGATACCCAACGCAGAGCGTGATGGGGCGCGCTTAATCATGAACAACGGCGATCATTTGGAGGTCGACAAGGTCGTCTTGAGTATCGGCAGCTGCGCCCGCCAAAAACCGTCCAGCGCAGCAGGGCACCAACTGTTTTACGCAAACCCGCGCTACATACATGACCCCTGGAAAGCCGACGCACTCAGCAATGTCGGCTCGGACGCCCCCATTTTTCTCATCGGTAGCGGACTGACGATGCTGGACGTCGTGCTTGACCTGCGTGACCGTGGGCATCAGGGAATGATTTATGCCGTATCTCGTCGAGGCCTCGCCCCACAACCTCATCGGGTGCTGAACGCACGCCCTTCTTATGATGAACACCTGTCCCGACGAATGTTAGACAACTGCACGATCCGTCACTATCTGCGCACAGTCCGTGACGCAATCATGCACCAAGCGCGTACCGGGGGGGACTGGAGGGACGTCATCGGCGGGCTCAGGTCAACCACGGCTCAACTATGGCATGCACTGCCCATTATCGAGCGACAGCGCTTTTTGCGTCATGTGCGCCCGTACTGGGATACTCATCGCCACCGTTGCGCCCCACAGCCAGGAGCACGCCTGCAGGCCGAGATCGCCAGCGGCAAACTCAAACTTTTTGCGGGACGGGTAACCGGCTACACCCCCAATGAAGATCATGTCAGTGTAAGTTTTCAACGCCGGGGCACCTGCATCCAGGACAGCATTGAAGTCGGCGCAGTGATCAACTGTACGACACCGGCATTTGACCTGCGAGAATTGGACGACCCCTTACTGGAATCACTGCGAATCGGCGGCCTGCTGATTCCGGACGCACTTGGAACAAGCATGGCCATCGCCCCTTCCGGCGCCCTGGTAGGGTGTGACGGGACAGAATCAAGCTGGCTGTATTACGTCGGCCCCTTCCTCCAGGCACGTGACTGGGAAGCGACGGCTGTACCGGAATTACGCGAATACGTGAAATCCCTGGCCGAGACACTGAGCCAGTAGCCCCTCCGGCCTGGCCCTCCTGCGCCCACAACGACGCAGGAGGGCACGCGTCCCTAACCTTTGCGAAACACAAACACCAACCCAACAATGATCAACCCCATCCCCAACACGCTCAGCATCGCGAGCCTGTTGCCAAAGATCAGGTAGTCCATCACCGCCGTCACCGCCGGTACCAGGTAAAACAGACTGGTGACGTTCACCAGGTTGCCTCGGGCGATCAGGCGGTACAGCAGTAGCGTTGCCAGCAACGATACCACCAGCCCCATCCACAGCACCGGCAGGTAAAAGCTGCTGCTGTATTCAAAGTGGAACGGCTGAAAGGGCACGAATACCGAACACAGCAACAGCCCCGCCAGGTACTGCACCGGCAGCGTGCCCAAGGGGTTGTCGGTGATGCGCTTCTGCATGATCGAGCCGAAGGTCATGCTGGCCAGGGCCAACAGCCCGAACAGCATGCCCGCCAGGGACATGCCGGACAGACCGATGCCTTGATACACCACCATGATCAGCCCCGCCAACCCGAGGCCCAGCCCGAACACGCGGCGCAGCGAACGCTGGCGTTCCATCAGCACCACGGTGAGGATCGGCTGTACGCCCATGATGGTTGCCATCACGCCGGGGGTGACGCTCAGGTCCAGGGCCAACAGATAGAAAATCTGGTAGGCCCCCAATAACACCAACCCCGTCGCCGCTGCGTACAACAGCGGCTTGCCGGGGCGCGGCAGTTTCAGCTTGAGGATCGGTATCAGCACCACCAGGCCCGCGAGAGCGATGGCAAAGCGGATGAGCAGAAACGCGAAGGGGGACGCGTGGGCCAGGCCCCATTTGGAGAAGATCGCCCCGCTGCTCCACAGCAGGACAAACAGGCTCGTCGAGGCCGCCGCGGCCACGGATTGTTTCGAAAGAACAGACATGGTTACCACCTGTAATCAGGCAAAAAAGCCGACTCAGCAAAAGCTGAAGTTCAAGGTTTTTTCAGGCGGGCAGACGGGAACAGCAATCAGCTGATCAGCCCGAAATACCAACACCCGGCGGTGATACGACTGCGTACACCGGCGTGCTGCTGACAGGTGGGGGGGTAGTGACTGATCTGCACAGGCTGCTTTTCTCCGCACGGCTCGACTGCAGCGTTGACCGCTGAATCGACTACTGCTGTGCGCTGGAGAGCTGACATGGGCTGATCATGTGTGAAGGGATAAGAGGCTAGGACTATAACCAGCCGGCGATAGGTTTTGCAATCTTCATGAATGGAGGAGTTTTAACGTGGGCCCAGTAGGACTGGGTCGCTATAATACCGCCCAGATTTTTCCAAGGATTTCCCATGATCGCATTGCCCTGGCTGTACCTGGTGCTTCTTTCCATCGGCTATCTGCTGGCCTTGATCTACGGGCAGCTGGGGGCGCTGGCGGGCGTGTCCGTCGCCCTGCTGCTGATCGCCGCCTACGCCGTACGCCAGCAACGCACGCCGTGGGCGCGCTACCTGGGTCACGGGCTGTTTATCGTATTGGCCCTGGGCCTGGCGATGCACTGGTTGCCGGGTTTCTACAACGGACGTGGTATTGCTCCGCAACGCCTTACCGACGATGCCGTGCCCTTCTCGATGTACCTGAACCAGGACAAACCGCTGATTGGCTTCTGGCTGCTGCTGGCCTGCCCGTGGATTGTGGCGCGGCGTTCGCTGCGCTTATCGATCTGCGTGGCCGCCCTCGCCTTGACGCTCACCGCCATCGCAGCCTTGGGCGGCGCCGCCTTGCTGGGGATGATCACCTGGGCGCCGAAATGGCCGGAACAGGCCTGGTTATGGGTGCTGAATAATTTGCTGCTGGTGACTCTTGTCGAAGAAGCGCTGTTTCGTGGTTATGTCCAGGGCGGCTTGAGCAGGCGCTTCAAGCACCTGCCCTATGGAGAAAACCTCGCGTTGCTGCTGGCATCCCTGCTATTTGGCCTGGTGCACTTTGGGGCAGGCTGGCATTGGGTACTGCTGGCGAGCATTGCAGGCGTCGGTTATGGCCTGGCTTATCGCTTTGGCGGACTGGGTGCAGCCATTGCCACGCACTTTGGCCTGAATCTGCTTCACTTCGGGTTGTTTACCTACCCGATGCTGGCCAGCTGATTATTACAAAATTAAGCTAAATAAAAGCCCGCTGCGGCCGACAACCCTTGAAAGCCTTGCGGATTGAACAATCATGCGTAATAACCAACCCGTTACCCAGCGCGAACGTACCTTCCCCGCTCAGCAACGGTTGATCTCCACCACAGATGCCAAAGGCGTGATCACCTACTGCAACGACGCTTTCGTCGAGATCAGTGGGTTCTCCCGCGACGAACTGGTGCGTGCCCCGCACAACCTGGTGCGTCACCCGGATGTGCCGCCGGCGGTGTTCGCGCACATGTGGTCCACGCTCAAACAAGGCTTGCCATGGATGGGCATCGTCAAGAACCGCTGCAAGACCGGTGATCATTACTGGGTTAACGCCTACGTGACGCCCGTTTTCGAAGGCAATCAGGTGGTCGGCTACGAATCGGTGCGCATCAAGCCCACCGCCGAGCAGATCCGCCGTGCCGAAGCGCTCTACCACCGCATCAACCAGGGCAAGTCGGCGATCCCCCAACGGGACAAGTGGCTGCCGGTGTTGCAGGACTGGCTGCCGTTTATCCTGGTGAGCCAATTGAGCTTCATGATCGGTGCGTCGCTGAACTCCCACTGGGGCTTTGCCCTGGCGGCGGGGTTGTCGGTGCCGTTGGGCCTGCTGGGCCTGAGTTGGCAACAGCGCGGCCTCAAACGCTTGCTGCGCCTGGCTGAGCAGACCACGTCCGACCCGTTGATCGCGCAGATGTACACCGACAGCCGTGGCGCCCAGGCGCGTCTGGAAATGTCGATCCTCAGCCAGGAGGCACGTCTGAAGACTTGCTTGACGCGCTTGCAGGACACCGCCGAACACCTCAACGACCAAGCCGCGCAGTCCAACACCCTGGCGCATAACAGCTCCAGTGGCCTGGAACGCCAGCGCGTCGAGACCGAACAGGTGGCGACCGCAGTCAATCAGATGGCGGCCACCACGCAGGAAGTCGCCAGCCACGTGCAGCGCACCGCCGATGCCACTCAGGAGGCTAACCGCCTGACCGGTCGCGGCCGCGATATCGCCGGGGAAACCCGCGAGGCGATCCAGCGTCTGTCAGTGGCCGTGGGCGAGACCGGTGTGACCGTCACCCAACTGGCCAAGGACAGCGATGAAATCGGCGGCGTGGTCGATGTGATCAAAGGCATTGCCGACCAGACCAACCTGCTGGCACTCAACGCCGCCATCGAAGCGGCCCGTGCCGGCGAGATGGGCCGTGGTTTTGCGGTCGTCGCCGACGAAGTCCGTCAACTGGCACAGCGCACCGCTGAATCAACCGGGCAGATCCATGCCTTGATCGCCAAGCTGCAGCAGACCGCTGCCGCCGCCGTGCAAACCATGGACGCCGGGCATCGCCAGGCCGAAGAAGGCGTGGCGCGGGTGATGGAGGCCGATCAGGCGTTGGTGGGCATCAGTGAAGCGGTGGCGCATATCACCGACATGACTACCCAGATCGCGGCAGCGACCGAAGAACAAAGCTCGGTGGCAGAAGAGATCAGCCGTAATATCAGCACAATTGCGCTGTTGGCGGACCAGACGTCGGAACAGGCGATGAACTCGGCGCAGTTGAGTGAAGAGCTGACCCATACGGCGAATACCCAGTATTCGCTGGTAGAGCGGTTTAACCGGTAGACCGCTTTCGCGAGCAAGGCCGCTCCCACATGTTGATGTGTGAATGCATTCAAATGTGGGAGCGGGCTTGCTCGCGAAGGGTCCCTAACAGGCGCCGAGAAACTCAGCGACCTTCACCGCCGCAGCCGCCAAATGCTGCTCATGCGTAAACCCCGAGGCCTTCAACGGCTTCAAATCATGATCCCCCGCCACCAACCACATCACCTCGATGCTCGGCGATAACACATACCCCTCCACCGTCGCCCGATTCCCCAGGGCATCGCGCTCGCCCTGCACAATCAAGGTCGGCGTCTTCAACCCAGCCAGATGCTCAGTGCGTGGTTTCTCCGGTTTACCCGGCGCATAGAACGGATACCCGAGGCACACCAACCCATCGGCGCCCACTTCATCAGCCAACAAACTGGCCATGCGCCCGCCCATGGACTTGCCGCCAATGGCCAGTGTCCCAGCGACATGACGTCGCACCTCGGTAATCACCTCGCGCCAGGCTTCCAGCAGTTTCGGTGCCGGGTTCGGCGGGCGCTTGCCGCCGTCGACACGGCGTTGAGCCATGTAGGGAAACTCGAAGCGCAACACGCTGACCCCATGCCCGGCAAGGCGTGCAGCCATGTCGTTCATGAAGGATGAGTCCATCGGTGCACCAGCGCCGTGGGCCAGGATCAGCGTCACAGGTTCACGTCCCGCAACCGTCGACGCGACATCCCACAACCAGCCGTGTTCCCGCACACACTGCGCCCATTGATCCCCGTCAATACTGGCCTTGTGCTCTTTGCCCATGCTTGCCTCGCTATTCAGTCTGCCTATAACTCCAGCCCAAGTGCCGCACTTGCTTGGGTTGAAC
>Ga0308165_1001429_pt1 | contig 33418 bp, 31 predicted proteins | sample PhyWR2_FD_201032 | JGI IMG/M metagenome (GOLD analysis project Ga0308165, IMG submission 201032) | Phyllosphere microbial communities from UC Gill Tract Community Farm, Albany, California, United States - DLSLW.R2 | ecosystem: Host-associated > Plants > Phyllosphere > Unclassified | place: USA... | reverse complement strand
CTCTAAGGTCATTTTTCAATCCTTTTTGGGGCGAGGCATTTGGGTTGGCGCTGACCGACTGGTTCTGGACGATAGAAGCGGCTGGCAGCGCCTCGCTTCTTGGTTTCATCCTCGCATGCGTGGGGAACCTTGGGTACTGGACATCGACTGGCACTCTAAAAATCTCTGCCGATCGTTTAGCCCGATACCCGGTACGACCACTCTTGGCCAGATAGTGATGCTGATCGTGCACCGCCAAGCTGGCCTCCGAACCGGCTAAGTTGGCCCATTTCCCGCGTTGAGCTCGCGAAGAATTTTGACTGCCAGGGCGCCGTACCCCATACCTGTTCCGCGGTTATGTTCGCAGAGATTCTGCTGGCTCGACACGTCGTTCCACGTTTCCAGTTGAGCCGAGTCCCCCTCCGAGTCAATTGCAAAATCGATGAAGCGCTCTTCCTGCGTGAGAAGTAGGCCGAAATAGCCTGGCATGCCCGGGAAATCTACGTCAAGGCTCAGAATGATTGAACGGTCCCACTGAACGCCCATTTGCTCGCCGATCTTGACCAGAGGGAGTGGCGCGCCGCGTACGCGCCAGTAAAACGCCTCCGCACGCAATCCCGCCTCGGTTCGGGCGTTCTGCTGCTGCACGCTCAACTGACGCGATGCTCGTTGTGCCATCGTGGGTGCCTGAAATTGGGTGACTGCCGCACAGTCACGCATACTCGAATTTTGCCTTGACTGAACGTCTTCGAATTTATGGAATTTTTCGAGATTGCTCGGGACGACATGGGGCCACCCAGAATTCCATCGAAAGTGCAGGGCAAAACAAGATTTTTAGGAATTTTGCGAAATGGGTATGAGGCTCGACCGGTAAATGAGTCCGTGAGGATCGGCTAAAACTTGGACTGTTTATGAAATGAGCCCCAAGCTTCGCCGGTAGTCCAGCGGGCTGCGCGCTTCAATCCCACCAGCAGCCGACTGCCTTTAGGCCCTTTGGCACCGAGTAGCTCTCATAGCTTTGGTCGCTGGAAAAGCCTTCCCAGGTATTATCAGGAGCAAAGTCTTCCTCAAACCATGAGGCCACTTCCTCGGCTGACGCTGAAGTCATGATGTAGACCACGTCCGAGAATGGCCAATCAGGATCATCAAAGGCCGTGATTGAAACTCGAATGTCAGCCACTTCCGGACGCTTGGATATTGCTTGGAAGATTCTATATAGCTCTTGCGGGCTCGGCTCGGTGGGCAGATTGCAGCCAATGCTGCCGATCACGTCATTCCCCTCGAAAAACTCTTCGAGAGAAAGAAGCGGGCGAGGAGTTTCGGCGTCGTTGGGATCGCCGTTTCTCGACACACGCTCGGATACGCGTTTGAGCGACATGCTTACTCCTTGTGCAGCTAACGTTAAAGATGATGCGGCGCAGTCCGTACTGATATCCAAGAACGCTTGTTTTCCTGCCTCGAACGTCTCCTCATGGCGGCGGCCACCCCGATAGCATGCTACCTCCAGATCAAGCTTCGCTCTATTTCACGTGAGTGCGATCAAAAGACGGCCTAGTAGCGCCTGGTAACGCGGGGCACTTGCTCGACACCTGAAGCTGGCCGCATCTCCCTTAGACTCACCCCCTTCGAATCCCCCCAAGGCAAGCGCAGCCATGACGCCCACGCCCGGAGATATCTTCGCCTCCTACAACGCTCGCCTGGACGCTTACACCGCCGTTCAGGTGACCCAGCTGAAAGTAGACAGCAAACGCCCCCAGGTGGCCGTGCTGACCCTCGACTGGATCGGCAAGGCGCTGCCTACCGAACGTGAAGTTGAAGCAATGAAGCCGAAGTCTTTTGATTTCTTCTTCTGGAACGACCACATCGACCATTGCTGGGTGTCGCTGCCGGTGCCGCCGGCCTGCACGCTGGTCGGCAATCGCGAACCGATGTATCAGGAGGCCGTCAACAGCTACAGCGGCTGGCCGCGTGGGTACACCCTCTACTCGCAACAGAAGTGGGACGCGCGGCCGAAGGAGAGCCGCGATCGTTTCAAGGCAGCCGCCAAAACGCGAGACAAGACCCCCGTCGTCACCTTGGGCGATGTGACCCTCAACCGGTCGTCGCAGCGGATTAACGGCGAGTCTCTGGAGATGGCTGGCGATCTGTCGGTTTTCGACGCCCTGCCCTTGCTGACCAACGTCACCACGGATCGCCCGATTCCGGGGCTGTTCGATTTTCTGCGCAAACACAGCTTCGTCTACGAGGCGGACCTGCGCAATCACGGCGAAACCTGCGTGGACCTGCGCGGCACTTACTTGACGCGATTGAATATCGACATCACGGGCGTGACCGAGCTGCGTCTGAATGACGGCCTGGATTACCTGTCGTTGCAGGGCGAGCCGAACCCGGGCTTGCGCATCCACGCCGAGGCCGACGGCCGCTGGTTGACGCTCGGCACGGAGAACCCTGACATGCCTTGGTCGGGACTCGATGCGCTGGACGGACTGCACGTGCGGCAAGGGCGTGAGATTGATGTGGCAAAGCTGGTGACGCGCTTCCCCGCTTTGTCGGAGTTGCGGTGCTGGGGTGCGCCAGGCCACGTGCGAAACATGGCTGCACTGACCGCGCTGACGGGCTTGCAGACCTTGACGCTGTACGACATCTTCGGCTTTGAGCCCGAGGACATTCCCGCACCGTCGAACTTCCCCAAATTGCGCATGTTCTGGCTGACCAGTATTCCTGCAGATACAGCCGCAGCAATCAAGAAAATCTACAAACCGGCGACCATCAACGGGCTTGATTTGCAAGTGCGCCAGCCGCGCAAGCCGGAATGGCTGGCGGCGAATCTGGACAATCCGTTCCGCAACTGGGATGACACCGAGGGCATCACCTCGGCGCAGGCAAAGAAGGCGGCAACGCTGTACAAGACGGCGCGCACCGATGCGTTGAAGCTCGCGGGCGAGACGGACGCACTTGCGGCGCTCAGCCCGGTCGTGCTGGCGTATACGGAGGCCTTCAACAAGATGGACAGCCGCGGCAATTTCATCCACACCGACGAGCGCGAGCAGATTTTCGACGCGCTGATGAATATCCTTGAAGCAGTCGATGAAAAACGCGTGGCAACAGGCGCGGCACCGGTGGATCGGGATGCCTTGATCGAGGTGATGGATAAGGTGCGGGACTTCTGATCCTCAATCGTCTCCAAGCAAAAGACCAGACTCGACACTCAATCAAGGCAAGCTTATCCATGACGCCCGTCCCTGGTGACATCCTCGTTTCTCACAACGCTCGCCTGGATGCCTACTTCGCCGTCCAGATCACCGGCAGCAAGATGGACGGCAAGTATCCGCTGGTGTCTGTGCTGACGCTGGACTGGATGGGCAAGGCGCTGCCGACCAACGCAGAAATCGCCGCGATGAAGCCCCAGTCTTTCGACTTTTTCTTCTGGAACGCGTGCTTCGATCATGACTGGGTCCCGGCGCAGGTACCCCCGTCGTTTCAGCACGTCGGCCATCGCCCGGTACTGGTGAAGACCGAACTCAACAGCTACAGCGGCTGGCCAGACGGCAGCACCTTTTATTCGCAGCAGCAATGGGATGCCCGGCCGAAGGCCTTGCGAGACAAGTCCAAGCATGCGGCAGCGCGCCAGGACGAGACGCCTGTCATCACCGTGAACGGATTCACGGTGACCCATTCGACGGATCGATTGACCGCTTGGCTGACGGCAGCAGTGGATGACTTGTCGATCTTCGATGACTTGGCCTTGTTGAACAACGTGGCGACGGACCGCCCGATTCCTGGCCTGTTCGATTTTCTGCACAAGCACAGCTTCATCAACGAGCTTCAGTTGTTGAACCACGGTGAAACGCGGCTGGATTTACGCGGCCTGCAGGCAACGCGGCTGAGCATCGATGTCACCGGCCTGACCGAGCTTTATCTCAACGAGGCAGTGGATTTCTTGTCGCTGGTGGGCTCGGCGGGTAGCGACCTGGGCATCCACGCCGACGCGGATGGTCGTTGGATCTCGCTTCACACGACTGAGGCCTCAGCACCGTGGTCGGGCCTGTCAGCACTGGATGGATTGTCGGTGTACCGGGTCAAGGAAGTGGATGTGGCAACCGTCGTGCGGCGCTTCCCCAACTTGCGTGATGTCAGTATGTCGGGCGCACCGGGTTTCGTGCGGAATCTGGCTGCGCTGTCTGCACTGTCCAGCCTGGAGACCTTGAGTTTGAACGATATGTTCGGGTTCACGCCTGAAGATATCCCCGCCCCATCGAACTTCCCCGCACTGCAAAGCCTGCACGTGACCAGTTGCCCGGCCGACGCCGCTGATGCGGCGAAAAAAATCTATAAACCTGCGGCAGCGGCCGGCCTGGATCTGTCCGTGCGCCAGCCGCGCAAACCGGAATGGCTGGCGGCGAACCTGGACAATCCCTTCCGCGATTGGGACGACATCGAGGGCATCACCTCAGCCCAGGCGAAGAAGGCAGCGGCGTTGTACAAAACGGCCCGTACCGACGCCTTGAAGGTGGCAGGCGAGGCCGATGCGCTGGCGGCGCTGAGCCCGATCGTGCTGACTTACACCGAGGCGTTCAACAAGATGGACAGCCGCAGCAATTTCATCTTCACGGAAGAACGCGAGCAGATCTACGAGGCGCTGCTGCAGATCTTCAATGCGGTGGATGAAAAACGGCAAGCGGTAGGCGCCGATCCGGTCGACAGGAACGCCTTGACCGAGGTCATGGACGAGGTACGCGACTTCTGAGGAGTGGTCGCGCCCGGACCGGCTTGCATCACTTGCGGGGCGACTCCTTGCCAGGCGCCAGGAAGTCGTCGAGCCGAGACTGGTAAGCCTCGGTCAGGCATTGCCGATCGGTGCAGCGGTCCCGGACATCCGTCAGCCAGTCGCGCTGGACGGACTTCAGCAGTTCCGGCTTAGGCCCCGTTGCCAGTGCCTCACGGTAAACCTTGTTCAGCTGTTCATCCATCGAGGAGAGTTTTTTATCGCCGCAAATCTGGCGCTCGACTGAGGTGGCTGCCTTTGCGCAATCGAAGCTCGCGGCATGCCCGGACAGGGGGACCAACGCGGATATGAGCACGGATGCGGCAAGCGCGATGACGGGTTTCATGTTTTCCTTCCAATGACATGCGATATCGAGGTTTTAACCGCAGCCCATCGCTCCCATACCCGAAAGAAATCAATCGATACGCCTTGGCCACCCATGCTGACGGCAATCGCGTATTCAAACTTTACGGTCCTTGTCGGCGTGCCGTGTCGCCGCTATGTTCACGCCACTCTGTCACGAGACTTGACCCCACATGCGCTTCCGTTCGATGGCTTCGTTCTTGCTCGCCTTCACTGCCCTGCACCTGCCAGAGATCGCCGCTGCACAACGAACCGCGGACGAATCGATGCAAGGCATCACCGCGCAAGCCCACTTCCGCATCCACGCATCCGAGATGTGCGGGCAGCCGGATGAGGCCGAGCGGCGGGAAACAGCATCGAAGATTCTGGGCTGGATCAGCGCCGAATCGACGCGCGTCGGCGTGTCGCCGGCAGCACTGGTCGACGCCGCCAGGCAAGGTGAGCAGCATGCCGCAAGCCGGATCGGCACCCCGCCGTCTGCGGAACAATGCGAGGCCAGCACGCGCCAGTTCAAGGTATTCCTCAATAGCATGATCAGCCAACGCGAGTCGCAGCAACGCAGCGTGCTGGGCATGCACACGCGCACGCATGCGCAACTGCGCGTCGCAGAACTGTGTGGCGATCCCGACGACACCAGGCGCAAGGAAATAGCGGTGCGGATCAACGATGCGCTGGCGGCCTACGCGGCGGAAGCTGGTGTGTTGCCGGACCTGCTTGCCACCAACGCCGCAGCGGGCGCACGCGCCGGCGACTCGGCGTACGCGCAAGACCCTTCTGCCGATGCATGCCGAAAGAATGCGTCGTCCTTGATCAGCCTGGGCGGCGGTTGAGCCCCGCCAGGCGCATTCGATTTATCTGAAGAGCTTATCTGGACATGCATCGTCGATCAGCCGCCCTGGTTCTACTGGCACTCGCTGCCCCGCTGTTGCCAAACAGCGCCGCCGCTCAGAAAACGGCAGAGGAGTCGATGCGAAGTATTGCGTCACGCGCCCAGGTCCAGCTACGCATGGCCGAGCTTTGTGGCCAGTCCGATCAAGCCACGCGACAGAAAGCTGCGGCGATCCGCGCATGGGTAAATGACGAGGCGACAAGAGTTGGGGTGTCGCCTGCTGCGCTGGCGGAAGCTGCCAACCAGGCTACCCAGCAGGTAGACAGCAAGTACGCAAAAGCCCGGTCTGCGGATGAATGCCAAGCCAACGCACGCAGCGTTGCCACCTTGATTGACGACATGATTGCCGCGCGCGCGTTCAAGCAAAACATCGTGCAGGGATTTATTACGGACGCACACGTCCAGATGCGGATGGCCCAGCTTTGCCGCCAACCTGACGAAGCCAGGCAGAAAGAAATCGCGTCGCGGCTGGAAGCTGTGCTGAACGCCTACGCGGCCGAGGCGGGTGTCTTGCCTGATCTGCTGCACAAGCAGGCGGCGGAGGCCGCGCAGACGGCCGAAGCCGCCTATGCGCAAGACTCGTCCGACCAAGCCTGCCGAAGCAACGCTGCTTCCTTGTTGACCTTGTCAGGCAGATAAAGCAGGCAGCACAGGTCTGACGATAAAGCGCTTACGCGTCGTCGGTATCCGCCGAGTCGGCAGCAGCCGCAGCAGCCGCCCGCAACTTGTCCTTCTTGCTTGGCCGGCGCCCCTTGATGCCGCCGGTGGCAGCCTGGGTGGCGGCTTCGTCTTCCTGCGGCGTGAGCACGTCTTCCGGCTCGAAACCTGCCACCTGTTCGCGCCCCAGTCGCATGCCCTGGCGCTTTTCGATCACACGCAAGTGCGCCTCGGTATCGGCGCTGACAAAGGTCACGGCCAAGCCGGTTTCGCCTGCGCGGCCCGTGCGGCCGATGCGGTGCACGTATTCCACCGGCGAGCGCGGCAGGTCGTAGTTCACCACTACCGGCAATTGCGCGATGTCGATGCCGCGTCCGGCCACGTCGGTGGCAATGACGACCTTCACACGTCCTGCCTTGAAGTCGGCCAGCACCTGCGTGCGTTTGCCCTGACTGAGTTCGCCGTGGAAGGGCTCAGCGGAAATGTCAGCGCGGCGCAGCTTGGTGGCGACATGCTCGCAGGCATGTTTGGTGGCGACGAAGACCAGCACGCGTGACCACTTTTCGGTGGCGATCAGGTGGCGCAGCAACATGGTGCGGCGTTCCGTATCGACCTGGATGGCACGCTGGGTAATGTCGGGCGTCGCGGTCTCGGATGCCGGGATGTCGATGACCACCGGATCGCGCATCAACTGCGCCACCAGCTTCTGCATGGCGGCCGGGAAGGTCGCGGAGAAGCACAGGTTCTGTCGCGTGGCCGGCAGCAGTTCAATCACATTCGCCAGTTCGTCGGCGAAGCCCTGATCGAGCATGCGGTCGGCTTCGTCCAGCACCAGCGTGCGCACCTGGTCTAGCGACAGCGCGTTGTGGTCGATCAAGTCCAGCAAGCGGCCGGGCGTGGCCACGATCAGGTCGGCACCGCCGCGCAAGGCCATCATCTGCGGATTGATCGACACGCCACCGAAGATGGCAATCGATTTGATCGCGGCCGGCAGGTGCGCGGCAAAGCGGGCGACGGTGTCCTGCACCTGGGCAGCCAGTTCGCGCGTGGGCACCAGCACCAATACGCGAACCGGACGGCGCTTGGAACCCGAGATGGCTAGCGGTGCGTCGTCTTGCAGCAGCATTTGCAGCAAGGGCAGGCAGTAGGCGGCGGTCTTGCCCGCGCCGGTCTGCGCACCGCCCTGCACGTCACGCCTGGCCAGGATGGCGGGGATCGCCTGAAGCTGGATGGGGGTGGGCGTGGCGTAGGCGTTCTCGGCAATCGCGCGCTGCAGCGCGGCGGACAGGCCAAGGGCGTCGAACGTGGGGGTGGTGGCTGAGTCGTTGATGGCTGATGTCATGCGGCGAGAATGCGTGATTACGGCGCGGGCATCAAGCCTTGATCTCGCCTGATCGTCGGCGAACCGGCATCAGGCAACAAGAACATGCGCACCGCAACACTAGGCAACGTACATGGACCCACTGGAGCATCTCTGCTTTCATGGGCGGTTCTTTCCCTGGCGATGCGCAACGCACGCGCTGCCAGAGCAAACGTGCCACACCATAAGGACCAGGATTCATGCTCAAGAGATATCGTTCGTCGCCAGCCCGGACACTGAAGAATCTGGGCTCGTGCATCGGACGATTATCTGTCGGACTGTTATCTGTCAGCACACTTGCCCAGGCCGAGCTTCGCGATGCGGAAGACAAGCCCTCGTGGGAAGTATTCGTGTCGCCCTATTCCCTGCACTGGAGCCACGATGACCGCCATCGTCACGTGTATGCAGCAGGCGTCGAGCGCATCGACCAGGACGACTCCCTGTGGGGCACATCGCTGTTCCGCAATTCCTTCGGCCAGGCGTCGGGCTACGTGTACTACGGCAAGCGATGGGACAACGTTCTGGGGCAGCCGGCCTTGTACGCCAAGCTGACCGGCGGCGTGATGTATGGCTACCGAGGCGAGTTCCGCAACAAGGTGCCCTTGAACGCTGGTGGGTTCTCGCCCGCCATCGTGCCGGCGGTCGGCTACCGGTTCACGGATCAAAGCGCGGTGCAGGTCAACGTGCTGGGCCTGGCGGCGCTGATGTTCTCGTACAACCGCCAGTTCTAGGCCACAAAACAAAAAACCCGTACAGCCAAGGCCGATACGGGTTCATCGTTTCTTGCTACTGCGCTGGTCGTGCGTTGGTACAACAGTGTTTGCGTGCCGACTGCGGGTTAGGCAGCTGCTGCGCAAACGTAGTCGCTGGTTAGACGACTGGCGGACAGAGAGGGATTCGAACCCTCGATAGGCTATTAACCTATACACGCGTTCCAGGCGTGCGCCTTCAACCGCTCGGCCACCTGTCCGTGTCCACCGAGCTGCACTTGATAAATCAGGCATCTCGACAACAGCCGCGCATTCTATCAGAGTTAAACGCGCTCTGCTTTCGTCTTCGGCCCGAATGTGTCGTTGCGATGCACGGACGCGCTTTTCAGCTTGCGTCCCAACCGTCGCCAGCCGATCACCACGCTGGTCAGGCTGAGCACCGCGCCGCCCAGGCTCAACACGATCATCAGCACGTCCCACAGCGGCCGGCGCTCCAGCAGCGGCAGCCAGTCCCAGCTGTGCAGCATCGCAAACAGCCAGCGGCTGGTGCGCCGATGGCTGTCGCTGCGGTCCAGCACCGCGCCGGTGTGCGGGTCCAGATGCACCCAGGTGCCGACGGCATCGTCGAACACCACGCGCCAGACCGGCAGCGGTTTGTAGCCGCCGCCCATCATCGCGCTTTCGACGCGGGCGTAGTAGTACAGGTCGTAGTCGCGCAACACCTCGATGCGGGCCACGGGCGCGGCGACCAGCCTGGCTGCTGCTGCCTTCAGCCCATCGGGGTCGATGCTGACGGCCTTTCCGGTATCGGCGCTCAGCACCGCCGGCGCGCCGCCTGCGTGGCGGGCCAGCACCAGCGACTGGCCGGCCACGTGCACCCATCTCAGTTCACGCACGCCCTTGCCCGCCGAGATCAGCAAGCTGGCGGGCGTGGCGTCTGCCGCCTTCGGTAGCAAAGGCCCGCCGTTCATGTCAGCCAGCTTCAAGGCGGGCGCACCCGCATCGAAGATGCGCCAGGGGTTCATGGACATCAGGCCGCTGAACATCCAGGTAAGCGTGATGGCCGCGAACAGCAGGCCGCTTACGTGATGCCAGCGCATCATGCCGCTGGCATACGGCGATCGCGAGCCGTTCTTGTAGGGCCGGGTGAAGCGCCAACGCATGATGCCCACCACGGTGCCGGTCAGGATCACGCCCACGCCGACGATGGACAGCCAGTTCACGATGTCGGTCCAGTAGGCGTCCAAGGCACCGCCGCGAAACGGATACAGCCAGTGGATCCATGCGCCCGCGTAGTTCCACAGCCGCTCTGCACGCGGTGCATCGCGCACCACTTCGCCGGTACTGCCGGAGACGTACAGCAACGTCGACGCGTTGTCGTGCAACTGCACACGATGCAGTGGCCGATGCGCATCCAGGCCACGCGAGTGGGTGAAGGCGTCTTCGTCGATGGTGTCCAGGTAGGTCGCCGATACCCCTGGCGATGCGAATGCGGCCGCACTGGCGAGGGCAAGCGTCGGCGTCACCTGATCGGTCATGGCGCCGGTGTTGGCGTCGATCACGAGGGTCTTCGCAGGGCTTGCGCGACGCGGCATCGGCGATGTGGATGGCGTGGAGGCGGTCGATGGCTGCGAAGCAGCTGGGGATACGGCTGGTGATACGGCTGGCATCCCTGCCGACGGCGCTGATGTCGCCCCGCCCTCTACGGGCACCACCAGGTAAACCGCCCTGCCCCCGCTCGCCGCTGCAAGCCGCAGCTCACGCAGCGGCCCCTTGATGCCCGCCACATCGAGCGCCTGCCTGGGCGTGAGCCCCACGCTGCCCAGGACCGGAAGCTGCGCAAGCCGCTCGCGATCCGTGAGCTTGGGGTAACCCACGTACATCATCACCACGCCGGAGACGAACCACATCGCGAAGAACCCACCCAGCGCGATGCCCAGCCAGCGATGGACCAGGAACAGCCAACGTTTTGCCCGTTGCATGTGCCGTCAGCCTAGAACGCGACGCGCAGCGTCAGGTCGGCGGTACGCGGGGCGCCCAGGTAGGCCGAGGTGCTGCTGAGGTTTGCCGCATACACCTTGTCGGTCAGATTACGGATGCGCGCGGTCAAGGTCATGGACCGGTCGATGCGCCAGCCCAAGCCGACATCCACCAGTGTGTAGGACGGCCAGTACTGCGTGTTGGCGCCGTCTGCATACGCGCGGCCGACGTGACGCAAGCCCAGCGTGGCCTGCCAGGCGGGCGTGAACGCGTAGGACAGCCACAGGTTGCCGACCACGGCGGGCGTGTTGACAGGACGCTTGCCGGCCAGGGATACGCCGCCCTGCTGGAAGCGTTCGTATTGCGCATCGACATAGGTCAGGTTGCCCTGCACCGACCAGCGCGGCGCGGGCTGCAGGCCGACCGCCAGCTCCACGCCCTGTGCGGATTGTTCGCCGACCAGGGTCGTGAGCGCACTGTTGTTCGGGTCTTGCGAGGCAATGTTGTTGCGCGTGATCCGATACGCGGCCAGGGTGGCCGTGCCCTTGTTTTCCCAGAAGTCGAGCTTGGCGCCGACCTCGGCCTGGCGCCCGGTGGTCAGTTCGCTGTTGTTCATGACGTCGGAAAAACTGGCAGTGGACAAGATGCCCGACGGGGGATCTGCGGCGGTGGCGTACTGGGCATACAGGCTGGCGTTCTGCGTGACGTCCCACACCAGGCCGATGCGGCCAGTAGCGGGCGAGTAACTGCGCGAATAGCTGGCCGGGCTGGCAGCAGTGACCGCGCGGCGGTTCGTCAGGTCCAGGTCGATGCGCTCGTAGCGCAAGGCGGTGATCAGGTTCAGGCTGGGCAGCAGGGCCGTGCGGTTTTCCAGATAGGCGGCTGCGGTAGTGATCTTGTTGTCGCGGTCCGGCACGAAGCCGGGGCGCATGCCGGGCACGTTGAAGAAGTTTTCGGTGACGAAGTTGTAGGGATTCACCGTGCTGACCACCGCCGGCAAGCTGTTCGGGAAGCGCGTCTGTTTGTTGACGCTGTAGTCCACGCCGAAGGACCAGTCGCTTTTCAGCCCGCCCAGCGTGCCGCGATACAAGCCTTCCACGCGGTTGCCAATCAGGTGCTGGTCGTGTCGTTGCAGCAGGGCCGACGAACGAATTACGGCGCTGTTGGTGGGGTTGTAGCGATAGCTCTCCACATTGCGGTAGTCGCGCAAGGCGTCGTAGACGTACAGCGTGTTCTTGAAGGACAAGGCATCAGACGCCTTCCAGTCGGTGACGGAACGCAGCCACTGCACGCGTTGCTGGTAGATGCCGTCGGCGCTGTTGTAGTTCTTGTCGCGAATACCATCGTCGACACGCAGCGCGCCAATCGCCGGGTTCAGCACCGGCGTGCCCCAATAAGGACGGTCGACGTCTTCGTCCTGGAACTCGTAGGCCAGGGTATGCGACAGTCCGCCACCCAGGTCGGACAGCAAGGACGCCGCCACCTGGGTGGAGCGCCTGCCGGTACCGTCCGTCCAGCTGTCGGCGTCGCGGTGGTTCACATCCAGCCGGGCATAGTGGTCACCTGCGCCGCTGCCATCGCCTGCGACGCGGCGGTTGATGCCAAAGGACGTTTCCTTCAGGCCGTAGGACCCCAGGCGCACTTGCGCTTCGCCGAAGTTCTGCCGCTCGGCCACTTTGGTGATGTAGTCGATAGACCCGCCCACCGCACCCGAGCCGAACAGGAAACTGGACGGCCCGCCAATGGCTTCCACGCGGTCGTAGATCCAGCTGTCGATGGGGCGTGCGGCGATCGAATACTGCACGTTGACGCCGTTGAACAACTGGCTGATCGAGCCGCTGGAGAAGCCGCGGTAGAACACGCCGACCGACCCCGGCGCATCGTGCGCGGTGACGCCGGGGATGCTGCGCAGGATGTCCTGCGTGTTCTGCGCACCACGGGCGTCGATGGTGGCGCGGTTGACGACCGTGACGGATGCGGGGGTTTCGCGTGGCGTCAGGCCCAGGCGGCTGCCGGTGTCGGCAGGCGTATCCAGATCGAGTCGGCCGTTGGCGGCCGGGCTGGTGTCGACGACCTCGATCTGCGGCAGCAAGGACGCATCGGTCTGGGCGTAGGTGGGAACAGCAACAAGCAAAAGCGCGCAGCCAAACGCCGCGCGACGCGCCGAAACGGCGGCGTCGTGAGAAATGCCGGACATGAAAAAACCTCGGGGATGTAGGTAGTAGCCGGCCCGTTCAGGACCGGAACAAAATCATCAACCGAGGTGGGTGGGCGGGGCGCGTGAGCCCAGTGGCGGGCCTTGCGCCGAGATGGGCGAGGGGCCGGTGTAGACAGCAAGCGGCACGTCGCTGACAGCCAGTGACGCGACATGCAGCACGATGTCGGCCGTGGGCAGCATGGCTTGTGCACTGGCCAGGCAGTACGGGCAGTGCTGCGCCGACATACCTTCATCTTGCGTGTGATCGTCAGCCTGGGCGAGCTCATCGCCCAAGTCCAGCGTGAACGTGTTCTCCTCGCCCGCCGGGTTGCACAGCATCAGCACGACCTGATTGCCGTGGTGCGCATCCATGCCCGGCATGAAGCCCATCGGCACCAGTGCCCGCAACACGAACGCCAGCAGCGCCAGACCCAGCAGATACTGCCGGACGACGCGAACAGGACGAAGGATGCGAACCAGAGACATGCGCAGAATTCTAGCTGCAAGCGTGCGCATGCGAGTCGAATTACGCGAAATAAGCAAGGCGCTCATGGTGCTTTCTGATCGGCATCAAGCGACGGCGGCCTGGGCAGCGCCGGCACCCGAATGAAGTCCACCAAGGCAAGCGTGGCGGCATCCGGCGGACGGGTCAGCAAGGACACAATGATCACGGCGGCAAACGCGGCCGGTACGCCGAACACCCCGGCCGAGATCGGCTGGATGTCCCACAGCAGGCGCACCGGTTGGCTGCGCGGAATCTGCAGCAGCAGTTCGCGCAGCAGCGGATGGGTGGCCACCATGTAGGCGAAGGTCACACCCAGACCGGCCACGAACCCGGCGACCGCGCCCCACTTGTTGGCGCGCTTCCAGAAGATGCCCAACACCAGCACCGGGAAGAAGGTGGCCGCCGCGAACGAAAACGCCGCCGTCACCGTGAACAGGATGTCGGCCGGTTTGCGCGCGGCCACGTAGGCGGCGGCCAGCGCAACGATCAGCAGCAGCAGCTTGGACACCATCACGCGCCGCCCCGGCGAGGCCAGCGGCGAGATCACCTTGTAATAGGTGTCGTGCGACAAGGCGTTCGAGATGGTCAGCAACAGGCCATCGGCGGTCGACAGCGCGGCAGCCAGGCCGCCTGCCGCGACCAACCCGGAAATCACATAGGGCAGCCCGCCGATCTCGGGCATGGCCAGCACCACGATGTCGGCGCCGATGCTGATCTCGGCCAGTTGCACCAGACCGTCGCGGTTCACGTCGGTGATCGACAAGAGGCTGGCGTCGACCGAGTTCCACGCACTGACCCAGGCTGGCAGCCGCATGAATTCAGACCCGACCACCACGTTGTACATGTCGTACTTCACCAGCACGGCAAGCGCGGGCGCCGTGACATACAGCAGGCAGATGAAAAACAGCGACCACACGACCGACCGCCGCGCCTCGCGCACCGAGGGCGTCGTGTAGTAGCGCACCAGGATGTGCGGCAGGCCGGCAGTGCCGAGGGTCAGGCAGAACACCAGCGCCAGGAAGTTGCGGCGCAGCGTGTCGCGCGCAGCCTCGTCGCCACCAGGGAAAGGTTCGGCATGCGGCAGCGGCGGGCCAGCACGCGCTTCGAAGGCGGCGCGCTCCTCGGTCCAGCGCACGCGCGCTTGATCGGGGCTGGCGGGATAGGTGTTGAGCGCACGTTCCGCGGCCTTGATGTCGGCCAGCGGCGCGTTGGTCTGGTTGTATTGCTGCAGCGTCTTCTGCAAGGCCACTTTTTCGCTGACCCAGGACCCGGGCAGGCGCGACAGGCGGTCGCCCAGCACATCGGCATTGTGCTGGTAGATGCGGCGTACCTCGAGTTCGGCCGGATCGTTTGCCAGTTGCTTTTCGCGTTCGCTGACCTGTTCCAGCACCGACCCGTAGACCATCGGCGGCGCCGGAATGCCCGTGTGTTTGACCGACAGCCAGATCACCGGGATCAGGTACGCAATGATCAGCACGATGTATTGCGCCACCTGCGTCCAGGTGATCGCCCGCATGCCGCCCAGGAAGGAACACACCAGCATGCCGCCCAGGCCGATGAAGATGCCCAGCTCGAAGGCCACGCCCGTCATGCGGGTGGCGATCAGGCCCACGCCGTAGACCTGAGCAACCAGGTAGGTGAAGGAACACACCAGCGCGCACAGCACGCCCAGCAGGCGCGGCAGGTTGCCGCCGAAGCGCGCACCCAGGAAGTCGGGAATGGTGTATTGGCCGAACTTGCGCAGGTACGGCGCCAACAGCAAGGCCACCAGGCAGTAGCCGCCCGTCCAGCCCATCACATAGGCCAGACCGCCGTAGCCGCTGAGGTACAAGGTGCCGGCCAGGCTCAGGAAGGATGCCGCCGACATCCAGTCGGCGCCGACGGCCATACCGTTGAAGATGGCCGGCACCCGGCGCCCGGCCACGTAGTATTCGGCGGCGTCCGACGTGCGGCTCATGATGCCGATGCCGGCATACAGGCTGACGGTGGCCAGCAGGAAGATGTAGCCAATCCAGTCGCGCGGCAGGCCGAAGCGTTCCATGATCGCCAGCAGGCCGACGAAGACCAGCACGCTGAGCGTGAACCACAGGTAAATACGCTTCAGAGAAGCTTCATACGCCCGCTGTGTTGCGCCGCCCGCCATCAGTCGTCCGTCTCCGCCACGCCATCGCGAATGTCCATGGCTTCCATCCGGCGGGCGTACCACCAGACGATGCCGACATACACGAACAAGGCGCCTTGGGCTGCCACCCAGAACGAAAAGGGCCAGCCAAAGAAGGAAAAACGCAGGGATCGCGCGAAGAAGCTGATGCCGAAGCTGACTGCGGCGCCGAGGGCCAGCAAGACGAGAATGAGTCTGAGATGACTGCGCCAGTGCGCGCGCAAGTCGGAAGACGACACGGCAGGCAAAATGGGGGTGGGTATCTGATCAGGTGAAGCGTCGAGGAGACTGCACTCGGCCACGCCTGGGGGTGCTTGAGTCTGAATGCCAGTCCGGCATTGTCAGATGACCGGGACGGGATTCAGCGCTTATTTGCTGGCGGCCGGCACTCTGTGTTGCCAAGCCGCCTGCAGTTTGTTCTTCTGTGCCAGCAAGGTAGATGTCTCCTCCACCTGCATGGGCGCAATTCTGCATAAGGTTAAGCCAAATGACATCGGGAATCACCCTCATCGTTCAAAAAGATGAGGGCAAATAGGCACACAATCCGAAGCAATTGTTGAGAACGAATATCAATTACCTTACGATGCACGGCCTTCAACTTGCATTCAGGCCGCCGTCATGACGAAGCGTTTTGCGCTCAGCCCGATCCTGCGTGCCTTGCCCTACCTGGTCATCGCCGTCCCCCTGCCCTTTGCGGCCCACGCCCAGGAAGCAGCGCAGCTCGACACGGTAGTCGTGTCGGCCAGCCGGTCCAACGTGACCACCGGCAAGGCGCCGCAGACCGTGCAGGTGATCACGCAGGAACAGATCGAGCAGCAGTTGTCGATTTCGACCAATGCGTCCGATGTCCTGAGCAACCTGATTCCGTCTTACACCCCGAGCCGAGGCAAGATGAACGGCAGCGGCGAAACGATGCGCGGCCGCACGCCGCTGATCCTGATCGACGGTGTGCCGCAGTCCAACCCGATTCGTCCGACTGGCCGTGAAGTCCACACCATCGACTACAGCATGCTGGAACGCATCGAGGTGATCCAGGGCGCCAACGCGGTCAACGGCCTGGGGGCGACCGGCGGCGTGATCAACCTGGTGACCAAGCGCCCGGAAGACGGTGCGCTCAACCAGCACATCGACGTGCAGATGACCATGCCCACCGAGCGCGTGGACGGCGATGGCCTGAGCTTTCGGTCGACCTATGGCCTGAACGGCCGGCAAGGCGCATGGGATTACCTGCTGTCCCTGAGCTACGAAGACCAGGGCACCTACCGCGACGCCAGCGGCCGCCTGATCGGCGTGGACAACACGCAAGGCGATCTGATGGATTCGCGCAGCCACGATGTGCTGGCCAAGCTGGGTTATCAGATCGACAGCAGCCAGCGCCTGCAGATGTCGGTGAACCGCTACCGCATCAAGAACAACGCGAGTTATCTGAGCGTGCCCGGAGACCGTGAACGGGGCATTCCGACGACATCGCGCGAAGGGACGCCGCCTGGGTCGCCGCCGTGGAACGATGTCTGGACATCCAGCTTGAGCTATCGCAACACCGACTTCGCCGGCATGGACTTGTCGGTGATGGCCTTCAACCAGGAATTCGAGGGCCTGTTCGGGGCGACCAACACGTCCACCTTCCAGGATCGTCGCCTGGCGCCCATCGGTACGCTGTATGACCAAAGCCGCTCGGTGGCGTCCAAGTACGGCACCAAGGTGACTTTGACCAAGGCGGACCTGGTGGACAACCGCCTGAAGCTGACCGGCGGTTTCGACACCTTGTTCGACAAGGGCAAACAGGACTTGTACGGCACCGGTCGCACCTACGTGCCCGAGTCCAAGTACCGCAATCTGTCGCTGTTCGGCCAGGCGGAATTCCAGTTGACCGATGCCCTCACCCTGCACGGCGGCGTGCGTCGCGAAGACGCCGACCTGACCGTCGGCACCTACCGCACGCTGGCCGCCAACAACAGCGTGCTGGTGCAAGGCGGCAAGGTGGACTTCAAGGACACGGTGTACAACGCCGGACTGGTGTTCACGCCGATCAAGGGCATGAGCCTGTTCGGCAGTTATTCCGAAGGCTTCGGCATTCCCGACGTGGGTCGCACGCTGCGCTCGATCAACCGGCCGGGGCAGCGCATCGACAACCTGTCGGCGCTGCAACCGATCATCACGGAAAGCAAGGAAATCGGCGTGCGCGGCGAGCGCGGTGCGTTCGACGGCAGCCTGAGCTACTTCCAGTCGGATTCCGACCTGGGTTCCCGGGTGGTCGCGAGTGGCGATGTGTTCCTGACCGCACGCGAAAAAACCCGTACTCAGGGTGTGGATGCGTCGGTGGGCTTCAAGATCAACCCGCAGCATCGTGTGAAGCTGTCCTATGTGCACACCCGTGGCCGCTATGACAGCGACCAGAACGGCAGCCTGGACGCCAAGCTCGACGGCCTGAATATCGCCCCCGATCGCGTGGTGGCAAGCTGGTCGGCCGACTGGTCGCACGAGGTGTCCACCTACGTGCAAGTACAGCACGCCATCAGCCGCAACTTCGACGAACCGGCCAAGCGCTTCAGCGGCTACACCCTGGTGGATGCAGCATTGCGCTATCAGTTGCCCAAGGGCGAGCTGAAGTTTGCGATCGCCAATCTGTTCAACGAGGACTACATCACGTACTACTCGCAAAGCGCCCTGGTCGAACCCGATCGTTATTTCGCGGGCCGTGGCCGCACGCTGACCGTTGGCTATTCGCTGTATTTCTAAGGGCCCGCAGCTTGCGCCCAACCCCACACGCCGCCGGCTGATGGCCGGCGGCGTGCTGCTGTCCGCCTGTGGTCGGGTGCGGGCGGCCGATGCCGGCGAGCGGGTGGCCACGCTTTACCAGGGTGCGACCGATATCGTGGTGGCACTGGGGGTGCAGCCTGCGGCAGTGGTGGAATCCTGGAGCGAGCGGCCGGTTTACCGCTACCTGCGCGATGCCCTGAAGGGCGCAGCACCACTGGGGCTGGAAACCCAGCCCAGTCTGGAAGACCTGGTTTATCTGCGCCCCACCTTGATTGTGGGCTCGCGCTTTCGCCACGCCCGCATCGAACCGCTGCTGACGCGCATTGCGCCCACGGTGATGCTCGACGACGTCTACGACTTCCGTACCGGCATGCGGGAAATCGGGCGGGCCATCGGCCGCTCGGCCCTGGCAGACCGCCTGCTTGCCGAGTTTGCCGCGCGCACCGCGCAACTGCGCGCGCGCCTGGCAGCGACCTACGGTGCACGTTGGCCGCTGACGGTCTCGGTGCTGGACTTTCGCGACGACCACGTGCGTGCGTATCTGGAAAACAGCTATTCAGGCCTGATCCTGAGCCAGCTTGGTTTTGCTCGCATGCCGGTACAACGCGGCCCGACGCGCGTGATGGAAAAGCTGGTGTCGCCCGAGCAGATCCCGGTCGCCGATGCCGATGTGTTTTTCGTGTTGCAACGCTCGGGCAGTGCCCAGGTGCAGCGCACGCTGCGCGCCTGGCAGGCCCATCCTTTGTGGGCTGCCCTGCGCGCCCCGCGTGGCGGTCAGGTGTTCCCGGTGGATAACGTCAGCTGGAGCCTGGCAGGCGGTTTTCAGACCGCGCACAAGGTGCTGGATGACGTCGAGCGGGTATTGCTGACATGAACACTGCACGCATCCACCCTGGCGTCTGGTTGCTGTTGGCTGCTGCCTTGTGGGTCGCGCTTGCGCTGGCAAGCCTGTGCACCGGGCCGCTGCGCATTGCGCCGGGCACGGTGATCGATGCGCTGCTGAATCACGATCCGACGATTGCCGAACACGTGGTGGTGACGACCACGCGCCTGTCGCGTCTGGTGATCGCCACCCTGGTGGGCGCCGCGCTGGCCGTGGCGGGTGCGCTGATGCAGGCCATGACCCGCAATCCCCTGGCCTCGCCGGGCCTGTTTGGCGTGAACGCGGGCGCCGTGCTGGCCATTGTGCTGGTCACCTTGTATGTCGCACTGCCTCCGACTGCACTCATCACGGGTGCTGCGTTTGGCGGTGCCGCGCTGGCGGGGACGGCTGTGCACCTGCTGGGCAATGCTCGCCACGCCGGTCCCACGCGCTTGGTATTGGCCGGGGCCGCCACCACTGCGCTGTGCGTGGCCATCACTCAGGCGATTCTGGTTGTCGACCAGGAAAGCCTGGACAACATTCTTTTCTGGCTGGCGGGGTCGACGGCAGCGCGCGACATGCGGGAAGTGCTGGGCTTGGCGCCCGTGTTGTGTCTGGGCCTGCTGGGCGCGATGCTGCTTGCCCCGCACCTGGATGTGCTGGCCGCAGGTGATCAGGTTGCCGCCGGGCTGGGCCAGCGCATGGGTCGCATCAAGGCAGCAACCGGCCTGGCGGTGGTGTGTCTGGCGGGTGCGGCGGTGTCGATGGCCGGCAGCATCGGATTTGTCGGGCTGATCGTGCCCCACCTGGCGCGTCGTCTGGTGTCGCCACGCCATGGCTGGCTGCTGCCTGCCTGTGCGCTGTTCGGCGCGGTGCTGCTGGTGGCCGCCGACGTGCTGGCGCGCGCCACGGGTGGCACGCAGGAATTGCCCATTGGCGTGTTGACCACCGCGGTGGGCGTGCCGGTATTCATCGTGATGTTGCGGCGGGGTCGGCATGGCCGGGGCTGACATGATCCGCCCGTCGCGCGCCTGGCGCTTCGGCGCATTCTCGCGTCGGCCGCCCGGGCCTGCGCTGGGGCGGCTGGCCGTATTGATCGGGCTGCTGTTGGTGGTTGCTGTCCTGTCCCTGTGCGCGGGTCAGCACTGGCTGTCTCCCGCCGAGGTGCTGCGTGCCCTGACCGGGCAAGGCCGCGAAAGCGATGCCTTGGTCATCAACTTGCTGCGGCTGCCGCGCGTGGTCCTGGCATTGCTCGCGGGGGGTGCGCTTGGCGTCGCTGGCCTGCTGCTGCAAACCCTGGTGCGCAATCCGCTCGCGTCGCCCGACCTGCTGGGCGTCGGACCCGGCGCAGCCGCTGCCGCCGTGCTGTTTCTGGCTTACGGCGCCGGGGTGGTCTCACCGGGCTGGTTGCCTGTCGCCGCCATTGCCGGTGCGCTGAGCTGCGGCGCGGCGGTCTATGCGCTCGCCTGGAAAGGCGGCGTGACGCCCTTGCGCCTGGTGCTGACCGGCGTGGCAGTGGCGTCCCTGGCCAGTGCCGTCACCACCTTCGTGCTGGTGCGCGGCCCCGCCAACGCGACCCTGTCGGCCTATGTGTGGCTGACCGGCAGCGTGTTCGGCGCCACCTGGACCGACATAGCACGCCTGGCGGCATGGCTTGCGCCATTGGGAATCGGCATGGCGCTGCTGGCGCGTCACGCAGCCATCGCCGGCCTGGGCGACGAACTTGCGCAAGGCCTGGGCCAGCGCGTGGAAGCCATGCGCGCGTTGTTGCTGACGCTTGCCGTCGCGATGGCGGGTGCAGCGGTATCCTGCACCGGTCCGCTGGCCTTCACCGGCCTGATCGCGCCGCACCTCGCGCGTCGTCTGATCGGCCATTCCTTCGGCGTAGCCGCTTGGGCCAGTGCAGCCATCGGCGGACTGCTGGTGATGGTGGCCGATCTTTCCGGCCGCGTGCTGTTCGCCCCGCGCGACCTGCCGGCCGGCATCTTCGTGGCGGCGCTGGGCGCTGCTTTCTTTGTGCAATTGATGATCCGCGCGCGTCACCGCGCCGACTGAGCCCGCTGCTTCCCATGACCGTGACGCCCGCCCCGCTTGCCTGCCAGAACCTGCACGTGCGTTACGACTCTGTGCCGGTGCTGCGCGGCCTTGACCTGACGCTGCCTCCCGGTCGCATCACCGTCTTCGTCGGCAGCAACGGCTGCGGCAAAAGCACCTTGCTGAAGAGCTTTGCGCGCCTGCTGGCGCCTGACCAGGGCACGGTGCTGCTCAATGGCCGCGACATTGCGCAGCAATCGTCCGCCCAGGTGGCACGGGCTCTGTCCATGCTGCCGCAATCCGCCACGGCGCCAGAGGGCCTGACCGTGCATGACCTGGTGCGACTGGGCCGCTACCCGCACCAGAACTGGCTGCGCCAATGGTCGCGCGAGGACGAAGCGCAGGTGGATGCCGCACTGCACGACACTGGCCTGTCCGCGCTGCGCGACCGTCCGGTCGACACCTTGTCGGGCGGCCAGCGCCAGCGCGCCTGGATCGCGATGACGCTTGCGCAGGATGCCCCGGTGATGCTGCTGGACGAACCCACCACTTACCTGGACCTGGCGCACCAGATCGAGGTGCTGGACCTGATCGACCGCCTCAACGTCGAGCGCGGCAAGACGGTGGTGATGGTGCTGCACGACCTCAATCTGGCGGCGCGCTACGCGCATCACATGGTGGCCTTGCGCGACGGCGCCGTGGTGGCGGCCGGTGCGCCTGCCGAGGTCATGGACGTCGCGCTGGTCAAACGGGTGTTCGACCTGGATTGCCAGATCATCGCCGACCCCTTGTTCGGCACCCCGCTGTGTGTCCCCTTCGGCAAAGGCCGGCGGCCGCCTGCCAGCAGCTGATGGGCTTTCCGCCAGACCTGACTGCCGCGCAGTGGGCGTCGCTCACCGGCCGCCTGGCGCTTGCGCACGCCGATGCGGCGTCACCCGGCCTGCTTGCGGATGCGCTGTTCGACCCCGCACGCAGCACAGCATTTCTGGACGAACTCGGCCCCCGAATCGGATCGCCTTCGCGTGCGGTCACGGCCTCGATGCTGGGCAAGCGCCACAGCTTTCTGGCGACCGGCGCCAGCCTCTACGCGATGTCGGTGCACAACCACGCCCTCGATCTGTCGCCTGGCAACGTGCGGGTGGACCCGACCCACGACGGCAAGCTATGGCGCTCGCGCTTGCTGCTGCAGGACCTGCATACCTGTCCGGCGCCCGACGATGCACAGGCGCGCCACGCCTGGCGCGACGCGATGATCGCGCAGCTGTTCGGCGCCCACCTGGCGCCGCTGTGGCGCACGATGTGCGCGGTGTCCAAGCTTGCGCCGCGCATCCTGTGGGAAAACGCCGCTGTGCGGGTGTATTCACTGTATGAGAACCGCATGCCGGGCGATGCGACACCCGCCCAACGCGCGCGCATCGATGAGGATTTTGCGTACCTGGTGGGCGATGCACCGGGCGCGCTGTTCGGGTTGGATCACAACCCGCTTGCCCGCTACTTCTTTCCGGTGACGCCGGTAGCGGATGACGAGGACGGCATCCGCTACCGCAAGACCTGCTGCCTGTACGACAAGCTGCCCGCCGGCGAGCTGTGCCGCGCGTGCCCGCTGATGCGCAAGAAGCGGTAAGCCGGTCGCATTGCGCGTGCAATGAAAAAGGGCGTCGCCCTGTTCGGTGCGACGCCCTTCTGCAAACCGCGAAATTCCGCGCTTACAAGGCCTTGCCCAGCTGATCCAGAATTGCCGGGTTTTCCAGCGTCGACACGTCCTGCGTCACCGTTTCGCCCTTGGCCACCACACGCAGCAGGCGGCGCATGATCTTGCCCGAGCGGGTCTTCGGCAGGTTGTCACCGAAGCGGATTTCCTTGGGCTTGGCGATCGGGCCGATTTCGCGTCCCACCCATTCGCGCAAGGTCTTGGCAATCGCCTTGGCCTCGTCGCCTTCGGGGCGTTCCTGCTTCAGCACCACGAAGGCCACCACGGCCTCACCGGTCAAGTCGTCGGGACGACCGACCACGGCGGCTTCCGCCACCAGCGGGTGCGCCACCAGCGCGGATTCCACTTCCATGGTGCCCAGGCGGTGGCCCGACACGTTCAGCACGTCGTCGATGCGGCCCATGATCCAGAAGTAGCCGTCGGTGTCACGGTTGGCGCCGTCACCGGCAAGGTAGTACTTGCCGCCGAGCTCTTCCGGGTAATAGCTTTTCTTGAAGCGCTCCGGGTCACCCCAGATGGTGCGGATCATGGCCGGCCACGGGCGCTTGATCACCAGGAAACCGCCCTTGCCCAGCTCGACGTCGCCACCGGCTTCGTCGACGATGGCCGCAGCAATGCCCGGCAGCGGCAAGGTGCACGAGCCCGGCTTGAGCGGCGTCACACCCGGCAGCGGCGTGATCATGTGGCCGCCGGTTTCGGTCTGCCACCAGGTATCGACGATCGGGCAACGCTCCCCACCGACGTGCTTGTAGTACCACATCCAGGCTTCGGGATTGATCGGTTCCCCCACCGAGCCGATCAGGCGCAGCGAGCTCAGGTCGTACTTGTCGGGATGGTGGTCGGGCTGGTTGTCGGCCGCCTTGATCAGCGAGCGGATCGCCGTGGGCGCGGTGTAGAAGATCGACACCTTGTGCTTGGCGATCATGTCCCAGAAGCGGCCGGCGTTCGGGTAGGTCGGCACGCCTTCGAAGATGACTTGCGTGGCGCCTGCCGCCAGCGGGCCGTACGCAATATAGGTATGGCCGGTGATCCAGCCCACGTCGGCCGTGCACCAGAACACGTCGTCGGGCTTCAGGTCGAAGGTCCATTTCACCGTCAGTTGCGCCCACAGCAGGAAACCGGCGGACGCGTGCTGCACGCCCTTGGGTTTGCCGGTGGAGCCGGACGTGTACAGGATGAACAGCGGGTGCTCGGCCTCGACCGGTACGGCGGGTCCGGTTTCCGGCTGGCCCTCGATCACGTCGTGCATCCAGCGATCGCGGCCTTCGTTCCAGGCGACAGTGCCGCCCGTGCGGCGATACACCACGACGTTGGTGACGGCATCGCAGCCGCCCATCGAGAAGGCTTCGTCAACTGCCGGCTTGAGCGGAATCGTCTTGCCGCCGCGAACCTGTTCGTCGGCAGTGATGACCAGCGTGGCGCCCACGTCGGCAATGCGTTCCTGCAGGCTCTTGGCCGAGAAACCGCCGAACACCACCGAGTGGATCACGCCCAGGCGCGCGCAGGCCTGCATGGCGACCACGGCCTCGATCGACATCGGCAGATAGATGATCGCGCGGTCGCCCTTCTTGTAGCCCAGGGCCGCAATGCCATTGGCGAACTGGGCGACACGGGCGTGCAGCGCGCGGTAGGTGACGCGCTCGACGCTGCCGTCGTCGCGCTCGAAGATGATGGCGGTCTTCTCGGCGTTGCCGTTTTCCAGATGGCGGTCCAGGCAGTTCCAGGACACATTCAGCGTGCCATCGTCGAACCACTTGTAGAACGGCGCCTGGCTTTCATCCAGGGTGCGCGTGAACGGCGTGGCCCAGCCCAGGTTTTCGCGTGCCATGCGCGCCCAGAAATTCTCGGGGTCGTTGGTCGCTTCGGCGCACAGCGCATCGTAAGCGGCACGGCCGGAAATATTGGCTTGCCCGACGAAAGCGTCAGCGGGCGGGAAGACGCGGGTTTCCGTCAGCACTGAGTCGATGGTTGACATCGCAGCACATCCTTCTTCTGTGGTGAATATGAGGTTACGGCTGCGGCCACGGTATCGGCAGCCGCTTACTTCAGGCTTACCAATCCGCCGGCCGGTCGCCGTCTCCTGGAAACCCCCAAGGGTACCGAAACCAACGCCTGTCGCGGACTGCAACGCAATATTCTTACTGCGGATAAACCCTGCCAACGTACAATCCGGGCCGCGCCGGTGCTTACATCGGCCTGACTCCGGTCGCCGGGACACCCTGAACACCCGGCGCCTTGTGCGCTGCGCTCGTCGTCACCTTGGAAATTTCTGTACATGTTGAAACCGTCGGCCCCCGTTGATCTGACGCGACCCATGCGTCCCCTGCCCCGCCTGATTTTCATGAGCCGCTGGCTGCAGCTGCCGCTGTACCTCGGCCTGATCCTGGCCCAGTGCGTATACGTCTTCCACTTCTGGGTCGAACTGGTCCACCTGATCGAAGCCGCTTTCGGCAACAAGGAAGCCGTGGCCCTGATCGCCGAGGCCGTGCTGCCCACCGGTCCCGGACAGACCGCGATGGCCATGCCGACCAAGCTGTCGGAAACCACCATCATGCTGGTCGTACTGGGCCTGATCGACGTGGTGATGATCTCGAACCTGCTGATCATGGTGATCGTGGGCGGCTACGAAACCTTCGTGTCGCGCATGAACCTGCAACAGCACCCGGACCAGCCGGAATGGCTGTCGCATGTGAACGCCTCGGTGCTGAAGGTCAAGCTGGCCACCGCCATCATCGGCATCTCGTCGATCCACTTGCTGAAGACCTTCATCAACGCCGCGCATTACGACGTGAAGACGCTGGTGGCACAGACCAGTATCCACGTGGTGTTCCTGATCTCCGCCATGGCGATTGCGATGTGCGATCGTTTGCTGGCAGGTGACAAGCACTGAACGTCATCTGATGCAGCAGGACATGCGCGCTGCCAGCGCCATGTCCGGCAAGCAGAGAAGCCCGCTCTTGAGCGGGCTTCTCTCATTTCAAGACGCGGGCTGATCGATGGATGACAAGCCCGCGCTGTGCTGCTTACCGCACGGGGAGCTCCAGCAGCTGTCCGCCCTCTTGCTCCAGACGCGCCAGGTAGTGCGCCGCATCCAGGATCTGATAGGGGAAGTACAGGCCGGGCGCCACCGGCGGCTTGCCATCGAGCCCGACCAGGCGTTCCAGGACCAAGGCGATCCCCATTGCCGTCAGGGGCGCCGCGCCGCCCGGATGCACGACCGCATGGCGGGTACGAAGTGGCTGGCCCGCAGGGTCCAGACCGGCGAGCTCCAGGATGATCTCGGTCGAAAACGCCCCGCCTTGGCGGCGACTGGAACTCACCCCCGAGCCCAGGTTGAACTGCACGCTGCGCGCGCCGGTTGCCGAGGCCAGGCCGGCCACATCAATGGACGAGAAGCCGGTGGCTGCGATGTCGGTGCCGTCGAGGGCGCGGAATACGGTCTTCGCATCATCCCCCTCGCGCCACAGCCAGGCACCCTCGCGGCGCGTAAGCGAAGCAGGCATCAGGTGATTCATATGCGCAAAATCAGCAACGACTGCCGGACCGACGGCATCGTCTTCATCGACCAGCGCGCCGATGAGGATGCTATTTACCTGGCCAAACGCCTTGGCCAAGTGCAGCGCCGGCACTGTCGTGGCGCCGACCAGCCACTCGTAGCCAAGCACCACCGCCGATGCGTTCGGACGCTGCATGAAGCTGGCGATTTCCGGGGCGATCTCGAACACTCCCGTAGAGATGCTCAGGTGTGGCACGCCTCGCGACTGGGCGAAACGCAAGCCGGCAAGCAATTTGTCGTGGTAGAGCACAACTACGGTGCTGACCTTGTGGTCGCCGAGACCCAGATCGGCGCGGGTCAGATCGACCGCGACGCCTTGAGCATGGCCCGCTTGTGCCGCAGCGACCTGTGCCTTGGCCAGGTCGCGGCCGCCGATCAACAGCGGCACATCAGGATAGGTAGCGCGCAACGCGCGCGCGGCCTGTTGGCCAATTGCACCGGAGCCGCCGAGCAGAAGAATGGGATCGAATGACATGGATGCTTCCTTTTCAATGATTAACCTACCATTAGTAGGTAAGGTAGCACAGAAACATGCGCGAACCTACTTAGGGTAGGTTTCCCGTTCGCAGCACTTGCAGGCGCACCAAGCTATAGAGGGCCGCAACTCGACATACATCTTCTAGCGCCTTACTATCTAGCACACAAGACAATCAAGCACTAGAAGATAAAAGATGACCAAACCAGCGCAGCACATCGGCACGCAGCTTTCCTTTGCCCTGTATGGCGCCGCCAACCGGATGGTGCGCATGCACAAGCCGCTGCTGGAACCGCTGGGGCTGACCTTCCCGCAGTACCTCGTGATGCTGGAACTGCTCGACGGGGCGCCACTCGCGGTAGGCGAACTGGGCACGCGCCTGGGCATGGATACCGGAACCATCACGCCGCTGCTGAAACGGCTGCAGGCGGCCGGCATGGTCACCCGCACGCGGGACAGTGCCGACGAACGCCGGGTCCTGGTCGATCTCACGCCAGAAGGCCGGGCGCTGGATGCGGCGCTTCGCGGCATCACCGGGCAGATCAGATCGGCATGCCAGCTCTCGGAATCCGACGTGGATGCACTGCGGCGCACGCTGGATGCGCTGGCCCACCCGCAAGCAGATTGAACGCCCCCCTTCAAGGAGATATGCACATGAAGATCGGAATTCTTGGCACGGGCAACATCGGCAAGTCACTGGTGCGCACACTGAGCGCCGCCGGGCATGCCGTCAAAGTGGCCAATTCGCGCGGCCCCGACACGATCGACGCAAGCTTGCTGTCCTCGGGCGCAGTTGCCGTCACGACCGCGGACGCCCTGGTCGACGTGGACGTCGTGATTTTGTCGATTCCGCTCAATCGCATCCCGGCGCTGGCGCCGCTGATGGCGAGGCTTCCGGAACAGACCGTGGTGATCGACACCTCGAACTACTACCCCTTCCGAGACGACCGCATCGAGGCCATCGAAGCCGGCCAGGTTGAAAGCCTGTGGGCGGCAGAACAACTGGGCCGGCCGATTGCAAAGGCGTGGAACGCGATTGGCTCGGCCTCGCTCGCCACCAAGGGCAAGCCAGCCGGCACCCTGGGCAGGATCGCCCTGCCCGTTGCCGCCGATCGCGAGCGGGATCGAGAAGTCGCCATGGCACTGGTGGAAGATACCGGGCTGGACGCGTTCGACGCAGGCAGCCTCGCCGACTCATGGCGCCAGCAACCTGGCGCACCGGCCTATTGCACCGACCTTGCACGAGAAGAAATGGGCGCAGCCCTGGCCGCGGCGGAAAGAAAACGGCTGCCGGCACGCCGCGATCTGGGCGTGGCAGTGATGCAGGAACGCCTGGGCGACGGCACCACCAACCCGGACGCGGATTGGGGTGTCCGGCTGGTTCGCGCAATCAATATGTAAGACGGGGCCCCGGTGGAAAACCGGGGCCTTGAAGACCCGGTACGGGCGCTGTCTTGAGACTGCTTCTCAGTACCGATTCGCGATGCTGCCACAGCGCCTCTTCAGGCGCGCTGCAGCACCGGGCCCCCATCCCAAACCGGCTTACACTGTCGCCCGTCGCTCATTCCCCCGTCAGCCGGACACCGCCATGACCACCGTAATCAAGGAAGAAGACCTCATCCAGTCGATAGCTGATGCCGTGCAGTTCATCAGCTACTACCATCCTCTGGACTACATCCGCCACCTGGCGCGCGCCTACGAGCGCGAAGAAAGCCCCGCCGCCAAGGACGCGATCGCGCAGATCCTGACCAACTCGCGCATGTGCGCCGAGGGCAAGCGTCCGATCTGCCAGGACACCGGCATCGTCAACGTGTTCCTGAAAGTGGGCATGGACGTGCGCTTTGATTCCTGTAGAAGCATTCAGGAACTGTGCGACGAAGGTGTGCGCCGCGGTTACCTGAATCCGGACAACAAGCTGCGTGCTTCCGTCCTGGCCGACCCGCACTTCGAGCGCAAGAACACGCGTGACAACACGCCTTGCATCGTCAATGTGGAACTGATCCCCGGCCATCTGGTGGACGTGCAGGTCGCGGCCAAGGGTGGCGGCTCGGAAAACAAGAGCAAGTTCGCCATGCTCAACCCCAGCGACTCGCTGGTCGACTGGGTGCTGAAGACCGTGCCGACCATGGGCGCCGGCTGGTGCCCGCCGGGCATGCTGGGTATCGGCATCGGTGGCACCGCCGAGAAGGCCATGTTGATGGCCAAGCAGTCGCTGATGGAAGACATCGACATGTACGAGTTGCTGGAACGCGGCCCGCAGAACAAGCTGGAAGAGCTGCGCATCGAGCTGTACGAGAAGGTCAATGCACTGGGTATCGGCGCGCAAGGCCTGGGCGGTTTGACGACCGTGCTGGACATCAAGATCAACATGTTCCCGACGCACGCGGCGTCCAAGCCCGTAGCGATGATCCCGAACTGCGCCGCCACCCGCCACGTGCACTTCGTGCTCGATGGTTCGGGCGTTGCCCGCCTGGACCCGCCGTCGCTGGAAGAATGGCCGGACGTGCAATGGGCGCCGGACTACAACAAGTCCAAGCGCGTCGACCTGGACACGCTGACCCGCGAAGAAGTTGCATCGTGGACGCCGGGCCAGACCCTGCTGCTGTCGGGCAAGATGCTGACCGGCCGCGATGCGGCGCACCAGCGCATCCAGCAGATGCTGGCGCGTGGCGAGAAGCTTCCGGTGGACTTCACCAACCGCGTGATCTACTACGTGGGTCCGGTCGACCCGGTGCGTGACGAGGCCGTCGGCCCCGCCGGCCCGACCACCGCCACCCGCATGGACAAGTTCACCGACATGATGCTGGCGCAAACCGGCCTGATCTCGATGGTGGGCAAGGCCGAACGCGGCCCAGTCGCGATCGAGGCGATTCGCCAGCACAAGTCGGCCTACCTGATGGCCGTGGGCGGCGCCGCCTACCTGGTGTCGAAGGCCATTCGCCAAGCCAAGGTCGTCGGTTTCGAAGACCTGGGCATGGAAGCCATCTATGAGTTCGAGGTCCTGGACATGCCCGTGACGGTGGCCGTGGATTCGAACGGTACCTCGGTGCACAACACCGCGCCGAAGATCTGGCAGGCGAAGATCGGCAAGATCCCGGTCATCGCCTGAGACCCGTCATGGCGCGCACACCGCGCGCCATGACAGCGCCGCACCCGCGGCGCCTGTTCCTCTTTATTAGGCATTCCGATGAAAGACCAAGTCGCGCAGGACCTGCTGGAAGTCTCCAAGGAGCTGGCCAAGACCGTTGAATTGCTCAACGCCACGGTCGCCCGCAACGACGCACTGTTGTTCGCGCTGGCCGATGCGGCCTTCAGCGTGGACGACGATGTGTTGCCGAAGACCCTGTCGTGGCTGCGTCGGCATGCCGACAGCGAACCCGAGGGCAGCTTGCTGCGCGAGGGATCGATCGAGGCGATCAAGGCCCTGGGCTTCCAGCCCTGAAAGCAAAACGGGGTGACGCAAATGCGTCACCCCGTTTTTTTTGCCCCCGCCTGACGCCGCCCGGTTGCCCGGGCTGCGCGTCAGACGTTCAGCAGTGGATCAGACCCTGATCAGGCGCTTGCCACCGGCGGCTTCTTCTTGCCGGATGCGCGGCGCGCAAACAGATTCAGCATCTCGACCAGGCCCGAGAAAGCCATGGCGGCATACACGTAGCCCTTGGGCACGTGGGCGCCGAAGCCCTCGGCGATCAGCGTCATGCCGATCATCACCAGGAAGCTGAGCGCCAGCATCACCACGGTGGGGTTGCGCTCGATGAAGGCCGACAGCGGGTTGGCGGCCAGCAGCATCACCATCACGGCGAAGATCACGGCAATGAACATGATCGGCACATGCTCGGTCATGCCCACGGCGGTGATGATGCTGTCGATCGAGAACACCAGGTCAAGCACCAGGATCTGTGCGATAGCGGCCGCGAAACTCGGCACCACAGCCTTCTTGCCCTCGAACATGTCACCTTCTTGCGGAGGATCGACGTGATGATGGATTTCCTTCGTGGCTTTCCACACCAGGAACAGACCACCGGCGATCAGGATCATGTCGCGCCAGGACAGGCCCTTGCCGAAGATCTCGAACACGGGTTGCGTCAGCTGGACGATGAAGGCGACCGTACCCAGCAAGGCCAGACGCAGGAACAGCGCCATGCCGATGCCGAGCATGCGGGCGCGCTTCTGCTGTTCGACAGGCAGCTTGTTGGTCAGGATCGAGATGAAAACCAGGTTGTCGATGCCAAGCACGACTTCCATTGCGATCAAGGTCGCGAGCGCTACCCAGGCAGCGGGCTGCTGGGCAAGCGAGATGAGGTAATCCACTATTTACTCCGGGGCAGATACAGCGTGGACGCTGCGAGCATCGGAGTGTGCCTGTCAGCTTGCAGTCAGGCTAGCGCTGCCTGCGCAATTGGCTGTCATAGTGGTAACAAAGCCCGCAGCAGCGGGCTTTTCGTCACGTTTGCCTGGCCAGTGCGGCGCCGCGCAGCATATCGATCTTGCGCAAAACCAACAGGCCGAACACGAAGAAGATGCCGGTGATCAGAATCGCCAAGCGGTGATTGCCGCCGGTCACCCACGTCACCATCCCGTAGGTAATTGGCCCGATGATCGAGGCCAGGCGGGTGGCAAAGCCCCACAGGGCAAAGAACTCGGACACTCGCGCAGTCGGAGCCAGCGCGCCGATCATTGCCCGCCCGGCGCTCTGGCTGGAGCCCATGCAGATACCCGCCAAGCCGGCCGCGATCCAGAAACCTAGGTCGGCCGTCGCGAAGTAGGCCATCAAAACCATGGCGATCCAGCCGAACAAGGTCAGCGCCAAGGTGGTGCGGTGACCGATCCTGTCCTGCAGATACCCGAAGCCGAAGGCGCCCAGCGTGGCACTGATGTTCACCAGGAACACCAAGGTCATGATCTGGGGCGCGGTGAATTTCATTTCCTGCTCGGCGTAAACCGCAGCCAGGGTGATCACCACGGCAATACCGGCCTGATACCAGACGCCGCAGATCAGCAGGCGACGGAAGTCCGGGAAGTTCCTGGTGTCACGCCAGGACGCCAGCAATTGCCGGAACACGCCTTTGACAGGCGCCGCAGCCCCCGGCGCACGTTGCGGGCTGGCCCGTTCACGCAGCACCAGGAACACCGGCAAGGCCGCCACTGCAAAGATACCGGCCGTCAGCAACATGGTGATCGGCACGAAGTCCGCCGGCCCGCGCCCGACTTCCTGTGACGACAGCACCACGGCCAGCGACAGGCCCAGCGTGAGCATGCCGCCCAGATAACCGAAGCTCCAGCCCCAGCCCGACACCCGGCCCAAGGCCTCGGGCCGCGCCAGTTCAGGCAGAAAAGCGCCCGCGATCGACTCGCCGACACTGAAGGCCACGTTGGAGACAATGATGGCCACGACCGCCAGCCAGATGTCGCCCGGCCCCACCAAGGCGAGCGCCGTGGTGGCAATCACGCAGCCGGTGGTGCTGATCAACAGCAGGCGCTTCTTTGCCGCCCGGGCATCGGCCCAGGCGCCAAGCGCCGGCATGGCGATCATCACGATCAGATAGGACACCGACAGCGCGGAGGTCCAGGCCAGCGTGGCCCAGTCCGCATTGCCCGCCACCACACCCACGAAATAGGCGTTGAAGACCGCCGTCAGCACTACGGTGGTGTAGCCGGAATTGGCGAAATCGAACAGCGCCCAGGCGCCGACTTCACGCGGGCGCACGCCTGGATTCAGGGCGTCGCGTATCCAAGGTCTCATGCAATCCAGCCAGTCATGGTCGTGCGTGCGACGGTCCCGCGCACCGAGGCGGAAAGAAGCGGGCAGCAGTCAAAAGACTGCCTTCAGAAACTGCTTGAGGAAACGCACCACGCAACGGTGTCACGCCGTCGCGCCAAGCAGCCTTCATCAGGCTGCGCCCGCTCAAGCCTTGGTCAGCGCCTCGATGCCAGCCTTGGCGATCTGGGCATCTTCCACCGACTTCACGCCCGACACGCCCACTGCGCCGACCACGTGACCATCGATCACCACCGGCACACCGCCTTCCAGGAAACCGTTGAAAGGCGCAGTCAGGAATGCATGGCGACCGTTGTTGATGATGTCTTCATAGACCTTGGTCTCCCGGCGGCTGACGGCCGAGGAATTGGCCTTGGCCTGGCAGATCTGCGCAGACATGGCCGACGCACCGTCCAGGCGCTGGAACGCCAGCAAGTGACCGCCGTCGTCGACGATGGCAATCGACACCGCCCAGCTGTTGCGCAGCGCTTCGGCTTCGGCGGCATTGGCGATGATCTTGACGTCGGCGGCGCTGAGGTAAGGCTTGGTCGGCATTGAAGGCTTCCTGGAAATGTTGGGAGTCGCGCACGGGTGTGCGCGAGAAAGGCGATTCTACCGGGAGCTTGGGTGGGTGGAGCCGCGCTAGGCGCTAGACAGATAGACAAAAGCATCCTGCCGACACGACATGAACACTAC
>Ga0308165_1001428_pt1 | contig 33419 bp, 34 predicted proteins | sample PhyWR2_FD_201032 | JGI IMG/M metagenome (GOLD analysis project Ga0308165, IMG submission 201032) | Phyllosphere microbial communities from UC Gill Tract Community Farm, Albany, California, United States - DLSLW.R2 | ecosystem: Host-associated > Plants > Phyllosphere > Unclassified | place: USA... | reverse complement strand
GGGCACCCCTCACAGCTTCTGTCGATATGCGGCTCTTTCGGTGAGTACGCAATCTGTGGCGGCTCACGCCTGTGGCGCGAGGACGAGCTCGAGGTACGAACGGACGATGGCTGGCACATCCACCGCGTCGGGTCGGTAGAGCCATTGCACCTGTGCGCCGTCTTCCAGCGCGATGAGGCTTTGCGCGGCGACTCTGGGATCGACACCAGTGCGCAGCCGGCCCACCTGCTCCGCCCAGCGGAAGAAAGAAAGAAGTAGTCCGTAGACAGTGTCGTACTGCTCGATAAATCGATCGTGCGCGGGGTGGTCGGGGTCGATGGCGTCGGCTGCAAGCCCCGAGAAGAGTGCCACGTATCCGGGAGTTCGCTCGTTCTCCTCAGCGAGGGCTACGATCCGATCGGGGATCCCCTCCGGGTCGTGGTCGGCGATCAGCCGATGTCGTTCGGCTCGCTGACGCCAGGAGTCCATAACGGCGAAGAGTAGCTCTTCCTTGCCTCGGAAGTAGTGCGCGAGCAGCGGGTGCGTGATGCCCACCTCGGCAGCGATGTCCCGCAGGGAGACGGCGGCATACCCCCGCTGACCGAACAGCCGACCGGCGACCTCGATAATCTGATCGCGACGGGCGCGGCCCTTCGCGCTGAGGGTGCGGTCAGCGTCGGTCAATGAGGACCTCCAAAAAGTTTACCAGTCGGTAAATTGTGGTGTTATGCTCGGGTCGCCCCGCGTTGAGAGCGGGTTCCACCCGAGTCTATGGAGTCAACGATGACCGCTCCCGCCCCCGGCACACGTCCGCCCGCCGTCCCGATTACCACCACGTCACCGACGATCGACCGCGCACCGCGTGGGTACCTGCCGTCGCTCGGTGGAGCTTCATTCGCGGTATTCCTCGCACTACTCACGCCGGTTCTCGTCGGCCTCCAGCTCAAGCTCGTGAGCCTGGTCGGCGTCGATGCAGCGCCTGGTGCGCTCGGCCTTGTCGCCGGTGTAGGCGCGATCTTCGCTCTGTTGGCCAACCCGATTGCCGGGCGACTGTCCGACAGGACCATGTCCCGCTTCGGTCGCCGTCGACCGTGGATCATCGGCGGCGCGGTCGTCGGCACTGCATCGCTCGCACTCGTCGGTGTCGCGAACAGCGTCGCTCTCGTCCTTGTCGGATGGTGCCTCGCTCAGGCCGCTTACAACGCGAGTCTCGCAGCGGTCAACGCGACGATGCCCGACCAGGTCCCAGAGCGTCAGCGTGGCCGCGCGTCGAGCATCGTCGGCATCGGCACACCGCTCGCCATCCTGGTTGGATCGGCAGCCGTGGCGGTCCTGCCGACCGACGCCCTGCGCTTCACGGTGCCGGCCGTAATCGCGCTCCTCGGTTGCGTCATCTTCGCCGCGCTGTTGCGAGACCGCCGCGCGAACCCCGACACTCGGCCGCCGTTCGACGTTCGTGGGTTCTTCGGGTCGTTCGTATTCAACCCCCGCAAGAACCCGGACTTCGCGTGGAACTGGGTGAACCGGTTCATGATCTTCTTCGGATACGCGGGGATCAACACCTACCTCGCGTTCTTCGTCATCGACCGATTTCGTATCGACCCTGCTGAGGTCGCTGGCATCCTGCTCATTGCGAATCTCTGTGGCGTGGCAGGCATGGTCGTCGCGAGCCTCGTCGGCGGTGCGCTGAGCGACCGGCTGCAGGTCCGGCGTCCATTCGTCACCGCTGCCGGTCTGATCATGGTGGCAGGGCTCGTTCTGCTCGCGTTCTCTCAGACTCTCCCCACTCTCTACATCGCTGAAACGTTGATCGGCGTGGGTTTCGGCTCGTACCTGGCGGTCGACATCGCTCTGGCCATATCGGTCCTGCCGAACGAAGCGGACCGCGCGAAGGACCTCGGCGTTCTCAACATCGCCAACGCACTCCCGCAGTCGCTCGCTCCGGCGATCGCTCCCGTGGTGATCGCGGCCGGCTCGGCCCTGCCGATCGGCGGGTACAGCACGTGGTTCCTCCTCGGAGCCCTCGTATCAGCGGTCGGCGCCATCCTGATCTACCGAGTAAAGGGCGTCCGATGACCACTCCGACCGAGCAGGCAACCACCATGGCCGACCACACCGTTCCCTACCGCGACCCGTCCTTGGACGTTGAAAGCCGCGTGGACGACCTTCTCGGCCGCATGACGGTGGAGGAGAAGGCCGGGTTGATGTTCCAGCACATGATCGTCGTCGGCGAGGGCGGTCAGCTCGCCGGTCCGGTCCCCGGAACGAACATCCCGGGCACAGCCGAAGCGGTCGATGACCTGCATATGACGCACTTCAACCTGCTCGGTCAGGCTCCTGACGCGCGGACCCTCGCCGAGTGGCACAACCGTCTGCAGGAACGAGCCGCGGCGACCCGCCTCGGCATCCCCGTGACACTCTCCACGGACCCGCGCCACCACTTCACCGAGAACTTCGGCACCGCGGCCAGCGCCGGGGCGTTCTCGCAGTGGCCCGAGACCCTCGGTCTCGCCGCCCTCCGCGACCCGGCTCTCGTTGAGCGGTTCGCCGACATCGCCCGACAGGAGTACCTGGCGGTCGGACTTCGAGCGGCCCTGCATCCGCAGATCGACCTCGCGACCGAGTACCGGTGGTCGCGGATCAGCGGCACCTTCGGTGAGGATGCCGTCCTCACGGGGGACCTAGTTGCGGCGTACATCCGCGGTTTCCAGGGCTCCGAGATCGGTCCAGGATCCGTTTCGACCATGACGAAGCACTTCCCCGGAGGGGGACCCCAGAAGGATGGTGAGGATCCGCACTTCCCGTACGGCCGTGAGCAGGTTTACCCGGCCGGCCGGTTCGAGTACCACCTGGAGCCTTTCCGGAAGGCCCTCGCCGCTGGCGCATCGCAGATCATGCCCTACTACGGCATGCCCGTCGACACCGAGCTCGAGGAGGTAGCGTTTGCTTTCAACCGGCAGGTCATCACCGGGATCCTTCGCGAGGAGCTCGGCTTCGATGGCATCGTCTGCACCGACTGGGGCCTCATCTCGGACGCAATGCTGTTTGGCGAGCCAGCCGTCGCACGGGCGTGGGGAGCCGAACATCTCGATGAACTGTCCCGTGTGCAGAAGATCATCGAGGCCGGCTGCGACCAGTTCGGCGGCGAGGCTCGACCTGAACTCGTGGTGCAGCTCGTCCGATCCGGTCGCGTCGACGAGGACCGCATCGACGTGTCGGTTCGCCGGCTACTCCGCGAGAAGTTTCGTCTGGGGCTCTTTGAGGAGCCGTACGTGGACATCGAGACGGCCTCGTCGATCGTCGGCCGCGCGGACTTTGTGGCCGAAGGTCGCGCTGCACAGCGCGCCGCACTGACGCTGCTCACCAACGAGAACGGCGTGCTCCCCTCGCGGGAGCGACGGCTCTGGGTCGACGGTCTAGTCACGAGCCGATCGACCGCCGCAACCCTAGCCGAGGCCGACCTCGCGGTGGTTCGACTGCGCGCGCCTTACGACGCTCGTCCGGGGAAGTTTGAGTCCATGTTCCACGCGGGATCGCTCGAGTTCGCTGAGGATACAATCGCGCACGTCCGCGCGCTCGCACAACAGCTGCCAACGGTCGTCGTGCTCTACCTCGATCGCCCAGCGATCGTAACCTCGCTCATTGAAGTCGCGCACGCCGTCGTCGTGGACTTCGGCGCTGACGACGAGGCCATCCTTGACGTCATCACCGGTGCCGCGGAACCTCATGGTGCGCTCCCCTTCGATCTCCCGAGGTCGATGGCGGCAGTCGTGGAGAGCCCGTCCGATTCACCGTTCTCCACTCGAGACCCAATCTTCCGGTTCGGGCACGGCCTGCGCTACTAGACGACCTCGTCAAGGACTTCGGGAACGAGGACGTCTTAGAAAGCTCTCTCATCCTCAGTTCGTTGCCGACACTGCGAGTTCCTTGTCGGCGTCCGCGCTGGTCGGCCGACGCTTCGATCTGGGCGAAGAGCGACGCGTTCGACGACGGGCTCGTACCCGCAATCGGCCTGGGCGGCGAAGAAACTGAGTAGCAGTTGACCTGTCGGTGTGGACGGGTTCATCTCGTCCGCGATGGATCGTGCATTTGTGATGCCTGTGTCGTGCAGTCTTTGTCGCTGCCGAGGACGTAGATCAGTGATCGCCTGCACCTGTCGACGCGACGTACGACGGCAGCGTCTCTGGGCTCGGCGCATTCGTGGAGGTGCTTGCTCCATGGTCCTTGCACATTCAGATGTCACTCTTCGCTTGTTGCTCCGATCGGAGACGATTGCTGTCGCGCCGTCCGTGCGGTTCCCCGATAGACCGCCACAACTCTCTCGCCTGCTTGAACGGATACATCGACGACGGCTCGCCGTTGGTCGGAATACGTGACCTGCGCTGAGGCGATCAATTTCTCACCGATCGGGCTCGGGGCAAGATAGACAATTGAAGCGTCCGCGGTGGGAGCGCCGTGCAGCACGGAATTGGCTGCCATTGCGAACGCCGTGTCGGCGAGAGCGAAGACGACCCCTCCGTGCGCGACGCGGTGACCATTGCCCATGTGGGGACCGACGCGGAGCTCGGCAGTCGCGAATCCTCCTTCTGCGTGAGTCACCGAGATTCCCAACCATTCAAGCGACTGGTCAGCGTCGAGAAGGTTCTGTACGAACGGGTCTATCGCCATCGTGTGCTCCGCTTCAGTTGTCCGGGTCCGAAGTTCGGCCCTTTAGTTTTGTTTCTTAGCGCAGCCGCTCGATCGCGAGCGCCATGCCCTGCCCGCCGCCGACGCAAAGGGTCGCGAGGCCAAGGTCGCCATCGTGTTCCTGCAGCCCGTGGGCGAGTGTGCCGAGAAGGCGCACCCCCGAGGCGCCGAACGGATGTCCGAGAGCAATTGCGCCGCCGTGGACGTTGACCCGCTCGGGGTCGGCTTCCAACTGCCTGACCACCGGCACAACCTGCGCGGCGAAGGCCTCGTTCAGTTCGATCAGGTCGAAGTCGCGCAAGGTCATTTTCAGTCGGCTTAGAAGTTTTCGGGTGGCTTCCACCGGTCCGAGACCCATGATCTCGGGTGAGAGCGCACTCGCTGACGTGCCCAGGATGCGCGCGAGAGGGGTGATGCCGTGAGCTTTTGCGTAGCGGGCGCTCGTGATGATGGCTGCTGATGCGCCGTCGTTCAGTGGGCTTGAATTGCCTGCGGTCACGCTGCCGTGTTCGCGGAACGCCGCCGGGAGCCCGGAGAGGATTTCGAGCGAGGTCGACGGGCGGGGCCCATCGTCAACGGACACGATCACACCATCTCGTCGCTTCACGGGAGTGATCTCGCGATCGTAGAAACCGTCTTCGCGCGCCCGGACGGCGCGTTGATGCGATGCCAGCGCCCATTCGTCCTGATCGCGTCGGCTGGTGCCGGTGAGCTGGGCGACGAACTCGGCGGTCTTGCCCGTGGCGATGTAGACATCCGGAACCAGGCCGTGTTCGCGCGGATCCGTCCATGGCTCGGCCTCGTTGAAGAGGTGATCAGCCTGCATTTGTGCGGCTTCCGAACCAGGATAGGGAGAGACGGTGAGTGGGGGAGTGGACGAGGTCGACTCGACCCCGCCGACGAGGACTACGTCGGCGTCGCCGGCCTTGATCGCGTGGGCTGCCATTGCCGCAGCTTGGAGTGAGGACGCGCAGAAGCGGTTCACCGTTGCGGCGGGAAGCTGGTCAAGGCCCGCAAGCACAGCGACTCGACGTGCGATGTTGTCGCCCTGGGCTTTCTCTGGAACAGCAGTGCCGAGGTAGAAGTCGTCGAGGTCGGCAGGGCTTAGCTGAGGGACGCTGGCCAGTGTCGCCCTGACGGCGGCTAGCGCGAGATCCTCAGGCCTTTCGGTGGCTAACGATCCCTTCCGGGCGCGACCGAATGGCGTCCGGCGGTAGGTGATGATGACGGCGTCGTCGGGCGTTGGGCGGTGAATCACGGCTCTGTGTCCTCTCCCTATTCGATACTGATCGTATCGTATGGTATCGTCCCGGGGACACCTCAGCGAGGTGGTGTCGTGATCGAAGGAGGTACCCCGTGACGAAGCTGGGAAGAATCGCAGTATCGACTCCCGACGGCGAGCAGATCAGGCTGGTCGCTGTCGAACCCGAGAACTCTCGCGTCATCGACCTGGCTCAGGCGCATCGGCTGATGCAGCTTCGCCGGAGCGCGACTGAGGAGAGCGCAGCCCGGATCGCGGGTGCGATCTTCCCCGGCAGCCTGTCGTCAGCGATCGGCGCGGGTCCGGTGTTCCGCGAGCAGATCGATGCGGCCCTCGCGGCCGCCGACGACGCGTCCCTGGCGATCGACGAGGTCGTGTGGCGCGCTGCCGTCGATGCGCCGGTGATCCGTGACGGCCTCACGTTCGAGGGCCACATCACGAACTTCTTTCGAGACGTCGTGGGTTCCCCGCCGAACCCGGGAATCTACGTGCGGCCCGGGTACTTCAAGGGATCGACAGGCGTCTCGTTCGGCAACAACGAGGTCATCCCGTACCCCGGCTACACGGAGCAGCTCGACTACGAGCTCGAGCTCGGCTACGTCATCGGCAAGCCGGGCCGCAACCTGAATCCGGACAATGCGCTTGAGCATGTCTTTGGCTTGACGATCTTCAACGACTTCAGTGCTCGCGACGCCCAGGGGTTCGAACTCGGTGTCGGCATGGGGCCGCAGAAGTGCAAGGACTTCGCCTATGGAATCGGCCCGTGGGTGACCACCCTGGATGAGATCGGGTCGATCGAGGGGCTCACCGGCCAGGTCCGGGTCAACGGCGAGGTGCAGTCGAACACGCGGGTCGAGAATTTCGTCTACAGCCCCGCCGAGCTGGTGGCCTTCGTGTCCATCATGGATTGGCTCCAGCCGGGCGACGTGATCGGCTCGGGCACGATGGGATTCGGATCCGGCATCGAACTCGGTCGGTTCCTCCAGCCCGGTGACGTCGTCGAACTCGAGGTCGAGGGCATCGGGACCTTGAGGTCGCCGATCGCACCGGAACCGGAGAAGGTTCCGTGGTGGCCGACCCCCAAGCACAACCCGCACGCCGAGGAGACGGCCGCATGACCGGCGGACCGCAGATCCGCCGGGTCGTCACCGGGCACGACGACGACGGACGCGCGATCATCCTGCTCGACGATATCGCACCGCACATCTTCCGCTCCGACTCGATTCCCGGGCTCGGCGCCACCGTTCCCTGGTGGACAGGCCCGGACGCAATCGATCTCGTCTCCGACGCCGACGCCGCTCCGGCACCGGGCGTCGTGCCGTCGTTCGCTGCACCAGGAGGGACGATCCTCCGTATCGCCGACTTTCCCCCGGACGCGTCGTATCCGCCCGACGCCGGCGCGACGATCTTCGCGGAGATCGACGACCACGGCGGTCACGAAGGCGGTGAGCGGGTGCAGTCCGCCCGGCACTTCTGGTTCCATCGAAGCGAATCGCTCGACTACGCGGTGGTGCTGGAAGGCGAGATCACCCTGCTGGTCGACGAGGGCGAAGCCACCCTCGGCCCCGGAGACGTCGTGATCCAGAGGGCGACGAACCATTCCTGGTCGAATCGCACCGACGCGAACGTGCGCATGCTCTTCGTGCTGATCGGCACCCCGCCGATCTCTCCCGACCAGATCGCCGAAGCGCGCCGGGGGGCTGCTGTCGGCGTCGAGACTCTCGCGTGATCGTCGACCAAGACGCGGCAGATGGTTCGGTCATCTGGCGTCCCGACGAGCTCACGGTGGCCGAGTCGAATGTCCTCCGACTCGCCTCATCCTTGCGGCGCGCGGGCGTTGCGGTGGAGGACTCCTACGAGGCCCTGTGGCGATGGTCCGTGGATCACCCGGAACAATTCTGGGACCATTTCACGGGCTTCGCGGGGATCCAGCTCTCCAACTCCGACGGTCCGGTCAGGACGACCGATCCGATGCCCTTCACGCGGTGGTTTCCCGGCCGCACACTCAACTTTGCTAGGCACCTCCTCGAAGGTCGAGATGGAGTGGCGATCGTCGCGATCGGGGAAGACGGCGATCGCGAGGAGTGGCATTGGGACGAGTTGCGCCGCGAGGTCGCAGCCCTGGCCGCCCAGCTGCGGCGGCTCGGCGTCGAACCGGGAGACCGGGTCGCAGCGATCCTGCCGAACGTCCCCGAAGCGCTAATCGGCCTACTCGCCACCGCAGCGATCGGTGCCGTCTGGTCGGTGTGCGCCCCAGAGTTTGGCTCGGGAGCGATCGTGTCGAGATTTACGCAGCTGGCTCCGAAGGTCGTCCTCGCCGCCCCTGGCTACCGTCTCGGCGGCACGGACCGGGATCGACGCAGTGAGATCACCGAGGTGATGAGTCGGTTGCCCGATGTCGAAGCGGTCATCTGGGTGACGCGACACAGCGCCGTGAGTGCCGCGGAGGTCGTACAGCACGCGATCAGCTGGGAGGAGGCGACCGCCACTCCTGCCGAGCTCGAGTACGCGCCGGTCGAATTCAGTCATCCCCTCTGGGTGCTCTTCTCTTCGGGCACCACCGGTGTCCCAAAGGGCATCGTGCATGGCCACGGTGGCGCGCTTCTCGAGAACGCCAAGCTACTTCTCATTCACGCCGACCTGCACGAGGGAGATCGATACCTGCTCGTCGCGTCCACAAGCTGGGTGGTGTGGAACGCTCTGGTCTGCGCTCTCGCTGTGGGGGCCACCGCCGTGCTGCTCGATGGCAACCCGACCTATCCCACTATCGACCGGGTTTGGCAGGTGGCCGCCGACGAAGGTGCGGCAGTGCTGGGCGTCAGCGCAGGCTTCATCCATGTCTGCGCCAAGGCGGGTCTAGTGCCTGGGCGGGACCACGACCTGAGCCGGCTCCGCGCCGTTCAGGTCACAGGATCTCCACTCTCTACGGACGGGTACCGCTGGGTCTATCGGGCGGTGGGCGACGTCTGGTTGTGCTCGATGAGTGGCGGCACCGATATCGCCTCAGTCTTCGTCGGCGGCGTGCCCACGGTCCCCGTGCACGTTGGAAGAATCCAGGTGCCGGCACTGGCCGTGAGTGTGGAGTCGTGGGGCGACGACGGGCAGCCCGCACGGGGCAAGGGAGAGTTGGTCATCACCGCGCCCATGCCGTCGATGCCACTGCGGTTGTGGGGGGACGACAGCGGAGAGCGCTATCACGCCAGCTACTTCGACACCTTCCCCGGCGTCTGGCGACACGGCGATTTCATCGAGTTCACCGACACCGGGATCATTATCCACGGCCGCTCAGACTCGACGCTCAACCGCAACGGTCTGCGCCTCGGTTCAGCCGACATCTACACGGCCGTCGAATCACTGGATTCCGTCGCCGAGGCGCTGGTGATCGGTGCGGAAATGGGTGACGACTACTACATGCCGCTGTTCGTGCAGCTCGCGGCGGATGCGGATCCGGAGGAGGCGCGGCGAGCGATCGAGGGTGCCATTCGATCCAACCTCTCCGCACGGTACCTTCCTGACGAGCTCGTCTTCATGCGGGGCATCCCGCACACCCGAACGGGGAAGAAGCTCGAGGTGCCCGTGAAGCGATTGCTGCAGGGAGCCGACGTGCACGACGTCGTCGACCTGGGCGCGGTCGACGATGCCGAACTCCTCTGGGAATATGCGGACTTCGCTCGCGCACGGAAGGATCGGGTGGAGAAGTCACAATAGAGTCGGACCATGGTTGAGCGGAGCGAGCAGAGCAGACAGGCGATCCTGAAGGCGACGATGGATCTGCTGAACGAGCGCAACCCCGACGCCCTCTCCGTTCGCAAGCTCTCGATCGAAAGGATTGCCCGAGAGGCCGGCGTCAGCAAGACGACCATTTACCGCTGGTGGTCTAGCAAGGCCGAGGTGGTGCTCGACACCATCCTCGACAACCACCTCGCCCGCACTCCGGTACGTACCGACCTCCCGGCCCTCGAGGCGCTCCGCGAGCATCTGGCGTCGCTCGCGGCGGTGTACGGCGACTGGGAGGGGCGGCTCATGGCGCAGCTGATCGCCGAGTGCCAGAGCGACCGTGAAGCAATGGCGATGTTCAATGAACGCTTCTTCCAGCCTCGATCGCACACAGCGATCTCGATCGTGGAACGGGCGGTGGATGAGGGAGTGCTGCGAAGCGACATCGACGCGGCGGCCGTCGCCGAGCTGCTGTATGCCCCCCTCTATTTCCGCTTGCTGCTCCACGTCGGAGGCATCGATCGTTCGTTCACCGATGAGATCCTCGACTCCACGTTGCGCGGGTTTGGAGTGGGCGGGGAGCCAGTGGGTCGGTAGCCACCGATCGACCAATTGCTCGGCGGGTCTATCTACGAAACGGTACGTCCAGTATCATATCGATGGCACACGAAGGAGTGAGTTATGACGAAGACGTCGATGAAACCCCGAGCAGCGATCATTGGGGCCGGACCCGCCGGCCTGGCAGCTGCCATCGGCCTGGGGCAGCGCGGATGGGACGTGCAGCTCTACGAGCGCTACCCCGAAGTGAAGGCCGCTGGCAACATCCTCAATCTGTGGCCGACCCCGCAGAAGGCCCTACGCGTCCTCGGCGTCGATATGACGGGCATGGGAGCTCCCGCCTTCACGCAGCTCCGCCGTCACGACGGACGCGTGCGAGCGGAGTTTCGCATTCCAGAAGATGTCGCCCGCGAGTACAACGGGGGATTCGTCGGACTGATCCGCTGGGGACTCTACAAGCGGATGCTCGACGCGCTTCCGCCGGGTGTGCTGCAGCTCGGGCGTGCGTTCACCGGTTTCACCGACAACGGCGATTCAGTGACCGCCGAATTCGCCAGCGGCGAACCGGTCGAGGTCGACCTGCTCGTCGGAGCCGATGGAATCGACTCGGCCGTCCGGAAGGGCCTTTGGGGCGATTCACCGAAGCGATACCACGGTCTGCACCTCATGGGGGGCTGGTTTCTCGGCGATGAGCCGAGCGGCACTCGAGGCGTCTTCGCCCACGACCGCACGGTCCAGGGCTCGTACACGCCGATCCGTCATGAGGGTCGGGATGGGTACGAGTGGTGGGTGCTGGAGAAATGGACGCCCAAGGCGCCCTTTACAGAGACCGATATCCGCGCCTACGCGCTGTCCAAGGTCGGCCATTTCGCCGATCCCCTGCCGCAGTTCATCCAGCGGACCGCCCCTGAGGACACCCACCGGTGGGAGATCGTCGACCGCGTTCCCATCAAGCAGTGGTCCAAGGGCCGCGTGATGATCATCGGCGATGCCGCCCACCCGACCTCCCCGTACGCGGCGTATGGAGCCGGGATGTCGATCGAGGACGGCTACTTCCTCAGGCGCTTCGTGCCGGCGGTGAAGGCCTCGTCGACTGCGACGCTTCGGCAAGCGCTGCAGGAGTTCGAAGATGCGCGGAAGCCCCACACCGGCCCGGTCTCGCAGCAGGCGTACTTCACCGGACGGATCTTCCATCACGTGCCGGCCCCTTTCCGTCCGATGCGCGACTTCTTCTTCGACCACACCAAGTTCCTGCAGAAGATGCAGGGTGACGGGACAGCCGATCACATCCTCAAGCAACTCGCGTTGGTCGAGGACGCGCCGGCGCCCACCGCGCACGCGTAACGGGTTCCGCTGGAGGAGGCGACTCCCGCCTGCGACAATTGTGACGTCGAAGGCGGGAGGGTGAGTGGCCACTATCGACTACAATCTCGTCCGACCGCTCAGAGCCCTGCTCGAGGAGCGGAACGTCACCCGTGCGGCAGAACGGCTCCACATGTCGCAGTCTGCGATGTCGATCGCCCTCGGCCGATTGCGCGCCCACTTCGATGACCCGCTTCTCGTGCGGAGAGGCAATCTGCACGATTTGTCACCGCTCGCGGAGCGGCTCCTCCACGATCTCCCTCGGGCGATCGCCGAGACGGAGCAGTTGTTCGCGCTCCAGTCCCGATTCGATGCCGCAACCAGCACGCGGGCGTTCACGATCGCCGGCGTCGACTACGCGATCGCCCGGATCATGCCGGCCCTCAACCAGATCGTGCAGCGAGAGGCACCCAACGTGCGCTTCGAGTTCCCCGCCGCAGATGCTGCATTGGTGAACAGCCTGCCGGATGCCCTCCGATTCATCGACGCCGTGATCATGCCGCACGGCTACGGAGCCGGCCAGGCGCACATCGATCTGTTTACCGACGCCTGGATCTGCCTCGTCGACGGAGAATCCGGGTTGAGCGACGAGTCCACCGCCGATGAGCTCTTCTCACGACCATGGGTGCAGACCATCTCACCGCGCGAGGGGATGACTCCCGCGATTCACCAGCTGCAGTCCCGAGGAATCGACGTCACGATCGCCGCAGTGACGCCGCACTTCTTCGTCGTCCCGGCGCTGCTGATCGGAACCAATCGCATCGCGCTCGTGCCCGAGAGTTTCGCTCGGATGGCGATGGCCATGCAGCCTCGGCTACGGACGCTGCCGGCGCCACTCGACCTCGATCCGGTACGGGACGCGTTCTGGTGGCACCGTGATCGCGAGCACGACTCGGAGCACCGATGGCTCCGGGGTATCCTGCGGCGGGTGAGTGACAGCGTCATACCGAATCCCGATGACGGTCATACCGAAGTGGCGATTCAGTAATAACCCGGTGGAGTACAGGATGGTGCCCAGAAGAGCGACACTTCGTGCCGCAAGTTCAGTGCAACGACGCAGTGAAGGACACCATCATGAGCAAGTACCTCTCCCACCTTTCCCACATCGAGATCTACGCGCCCAACCTGGACGCGACCATTCGCTTTTACGAACAGAAGGTCGGGCTGACCGTCGTCCGGAGGGAGGGTGACCGCGTCTTCCTCCGCAACTGGTGCGACTACTACGAGTACAGCGTGGTGCTGCGTCAGGGCGAGCAGGCGGGAATGGTGCGCATGGCGTGGCGCACGAACTCGGACGAGGACCTTGATCGCGTCGTCGCCCGTATCGAGGCCACCGACTACAAGGGCCAGTGGCTCGACGACGCCGACGGTCTCGGCAGGTCCTACGAGTTCACCGGGCCCTACGGCCACACCATGCAGCTGTTCTGGGAGGTCGAGCACTACGAGGCTCAAGGCGAGGATGCCTCCACCTACCCCGACCGGCCCTCGAAGCGGACCACAACCGGCTTCGCTCCTCGCCAGCTCGACCACGTCACGATCGCCTCCAGGGATGTCGAAGGCTTCGCGAACTGGTACAACGAGGTGCTCGACTTCCGCATCATGGCCTTCGCCAAACTGCCGGAGCCGCGGCTGACCTTCTTCGGCGTCATCACCACGAACGAGAAGTCGCACGACCTCGGAATCCTGCTCGACTCGTCCGACGTCCCCGGGCGGATCCACCACTTCGCCTTCTGGCTCGACACACCCGAACAGGTCACCGCGGCAGCCGACGTGCTCATCGAGAACGGCGTGCCCATCGAGTACGGACCGGGCTTCCACGGGATCGGCGAGCAGAACTTCCTCTACTTCCGCGACCCCAGCGGGCTCCGGATCGAGGTGAACTCCGGCGGTTACCGCAACTACGTGCCGGACTGGCAGCCCAAGGTCTGGGAGGTCGACGACGGCCCGAGCGACATGTTCCGTAACCTCACCGTCCCCGAGTCGATGCTCGAGGCGTCCCCGCCTGCATCGAAGCCCACGGCGACCGAGCAGGGCATCGTCGCGGGAACAGAAGACGATCTCGCCGCTGCGGCAGCCGCTCAGCGGGATGTCTGACACAGTGACGGCCTTCGCCCTCGCGACCTTCGCCATCGACGATGTCGCAACTCCGGTTCTCGTCGTCGCGGACGACGTGTACGACATCCGCACGATCCTGCCGGGCGTCGAGCGAACGGGTGACCTCTTCGGCGCGTGGGACGAGAACCTCGATACGCTCGCCTCCTTCCTGGTCGAGCCGACGGCGCCGCCGCTCTCCCGAGACCGACTTGAGCAGGATGGCCGCGTTCGAGTGCTGCCTCCCGTGCAGCCCGTCGGGCCGATTCTGGCAGCCGGGGTGAACTACCGCGAACACATCCTGCAGATGGCGGTGGCCCACAAACTCGGCCAGGACGGCGCATCCGATGAGCAGCTGCTTGCGGATGCCGCCGCCGAGATCGACCGGCGAGTCGCCACCGGAGATCCCTACGTCTGGACGGGGTTGCCCTCGGCGGTATCGGGCGCATACGACGACATCCAGTTGCCGGATATCGGCACCAGCGTGGACTGGGAGGCCGAGCTCGGAGTCGTCCTGGGTCGCCGAGCGTACCGCGTCGACACGGCGGGCGCCTTGGACTACGTGGCTGGATACGTCATCGTGAATGACGTCTCCGCACGTTCCCTCGTGCCCCGACCTGATGTGGCGATGGTTGGAACCGACTGGTTCCGAGCGAAGAACCATCCGACGTTCTTCCCGACCGGACCTCTGCTGGTGCCTGCGCGGTTCGTGGCTGATCCGATGGATCTCGACATCCAACTTCGGTTGAACGGTGAGCTCAAGCAGGATTCGTCGACGGCCAACATGGCTTTCGGTGTGCGCGAACTCATCAGCTACGCGTCATCCATCGCCGCCCTCGAACCCGGTGACGTCGTGATCACTGGGTCACCGGCCGGGAACGGATCGCACTGGAAGCGATTCCTGCAGGGTGGCGACGTCGTCGAAATCACCATCTCCGGATTGGGGACGCAGCGCACCCTGGTCAAGTCGCCGACGGGATCATTGCCGCCATGGCAGGCCTCGCGCGCGCGAGGGGAGGATGTGTGACTCTCCGTGTCTCGTACTTCGTCCCGCCGGCCCCCCTGCTCGCCGCTCAGGAGTCAGGTTCACTCGACGAGATCGACCTCGTCGAGACGAGGACGAGCGGCAGCCCCGCTCAACTCGATGGCCTGCTCTCCGGTCAGCTCGACATCGTCGTGACCGCGATCGACAATCTCTTCGCCTGGGTGGATGCGGGTGCCGATGCTGTGATCGTCGGGCAGGTCGAGGCGACGACACCGATGGGGATCTACGCTGGTGAGGGGTTCGGGACGCTCTCGGATCTCCGTGCTGCGCGCTTTGCCGTCGATGCACTGACCAACGGTTTCGCACTTGTGGGGCGCTATCTGCTGCTCCAGGCGTCGACCGAGGTCGAGTACGTCGAGGTCGGTGGTGTCGCGAAGCGACTCGACGCGCTGATCGATGGATCGGCGGACGCCACGTTGCTGGGCCCTCCCTTCGACGAAATGGCTCGCGCTGCAGGCATGCACGAAGTCGCCAACGTTCAACATGAGTTCCCCGCATTCCCCGGGCAGGGACTCATTGTTCAGCGCGCCCTGCTCGGCACGTCCGAACTCGAGGCCTTTCTCTCGGCGCTACGGGCGAATGGTCTGCTCGATGTGGATCCGGCGGGCCTCGATCTGCTCATCCGTATCCGGGATGAACTGGGGCTCTTGCCGGCAGGCATCGACCTTCACGAACTCTCGGTCTGAGCAGCAGGAAGGCCCCGGCTCATTGAGCCGGGGCCTTCCTGTGTGGAACGTCGAAGACGATCAGGCGATTGCGGCGCGAAGCGCGGCCGCTGCGGCGCCTACATCGGGAGCGTTGTAGATCGCCCCGCCGGCAACGGCAACCTGGGCACCCGAGCGCTGGACGTCGCCGATGGTCGAGACGCTGACGCCGCCGGCCACCGAGAACGGTACTCCGGAGGCCTCACCGTCGCGCAGCAGGTTGGCGAAGGTGAAGCCCTCTTCGGCCTGTTCGTCCAGCCCGGCATGCATCTCGACGAAGTCGGCGCCGAGGGCGACGACCTCCTTCGCACGAGCGGGCTTGTCGGCCACTCCGATGAGATCGACGACGACACCCTTGCCGTGCTTCCGGGCTGCCTTCACGGCGCCCGCGATGGTGCTGTCGCCCGCGGAACCGAGAACGGTCACGAGATCGGCGCCGGCCGAGAAGGCAATGTCCGCTTCGAGCTCACCGGCATCCATCGTCTTCAGGTCAGCGAAGACGATCTTGTCGGGATGGGCCTTCTTGACAGCCGTTATGGCGGAGAGCCCGGCGCTCTTGATGAGGGGGGTACCGAGCTCCAGGATGTCGACGTGCGGAGCGGCGGCGGCGGCCAGTTCGAGCGCAGCTTCTGTGCTGAGAGTGTCCATGGCGAATTGCAGTTTCATGTGGTCTTCCTTCATGTGGATAGGTACTTCGAGGGATCGGTCATTCGAGATTCGCGTGGCGAGGCCAGAGATCGTCGGCGGAGGCGCCGGAGCGCTGCCAGAGTGCGTGGAACAGGGCGTCGCCGAGCAGGGCGACGGTCTGCTCGAACAGGCTCCCGGCGTACTGAGCCGAGGCCGTGCCGCTGCGGTCGAGCTTCGCCGCTGCCGGCACCACGATCAGCGCGGCGGCCAGTTCTGCCAACGGCGACGATGCCGCCGTTGTGATCACCGCGACTCGGGCGCCCGCGTCCACGGCTGTCGCCGCGGCCTTGACGACCCCCGGAGTCGTACCCGATCCGCTTGCGGTCAGAAGCACGTCACCGGCACCGATCGCGGGCGCCGTGACCTCGCCGACCACGTGCACCTCCAGACCGAGGTGCATCATTCGCATGGCGGTCATCCGCAGCGCCAAACCGGACCGGCCGGCCCCGAGCACGAATACTCGTTGCGCCTCCGCCAGCAGGCTCGCGAAGGCGTCCAACACATCGGAGGAGCCGCCCTGCTGATCGCCGAGCAGGAGGTCGATCGTGGCGTGCAGCTCGGAGCGGATCAACCGCAAAGAGCCGCTGACGGAGTCTAGTGTTTTCGACATTGAAAACCAACCTTTCTCGTGGTGTTACGGGGTGGTGCCGGGCGCCTTCGACGGAAGGCTGTGGCCTGCGGCGATGGCACGCATGTGGTTGATGTCCGTCAGCTTCTTTCGCACTCGACCGCTTGTGGCCTGCGACGTCTCAAGGGCATCCACGCGCAGCCATCCGTCGTAGGAGTAGGCGGATGCCAAGCGGTCCTCGAGGTCCTGCGCTCCAGCCCGTGTGAAGGGGCCCTTCAGGTCGGTGGCTATGAGGCTTGCCAGTTGCTGTGCGTCCGACCGGTGAGACGGGATGGTTCCGCGAGGTCCCCGGCGCGCCCAGCCGGCGACGTAGAGACCGGGCGAGAGCCGACCGGTGTCGCCGGCTTCAGTGGTGTCCGCGGCCAGCCGCTGTTGCGCAGTGGCCGTGAAGCCGATGGCTGTGATGACCGTGTCCACCGGAATGGTGAGGACGTCATCCGAGTCGACTCGTTCGATGTCGATACCGGTGACCTGGCGGTCACCGCGCATGTCGGATGGTGCGTAGCCGAACCACCACTCGACACGGACGCGAGCAGACGGAGGGTGAGGAGCGCGGTCGAGCTCCGAAATGATCGATGACCTCGGATCCCCGTCCTGGCCGATATCAACTCCGTGGACCGCATGCTCGACAGTCGGCAACTCGATCAGCTCACGTGCCATCGCGGGATCGAATCTCGCGTCGACCGGTTGGGATCGTCCGATGATATGGATCGTTCGGACCTCTGACGTGAGCTGCGCGTGGATCTCATCGTCGATATCCGAGCCCACCAGATCGTTGCCGGACTTTGCCAGGAGGCGAACGAGATCCAGAGCCACGTTGCCCATACCGACGATCGCAACCGCCGCGCCCAATGACGGTGCCGGCCGTGTCTCGAGCGGGTGGCCGTTCAGAAGCCGGGTGATCCTGCCGGCGCCGAACACGCCAGGTAGGTCGGCCCCTGGGACATCCAGCCCGATGTCCCCGTGCAGACCATGAGCGATGACGACCGCGTCGAAGCATGCACGAATCGCCGCCAGCTCTATGTCTTCCCCGATCGTGACGCCACCGAAGAATTGCACCCCGTTCTTCTCGAACAGCCGCGCGAACTGCTTGGTGACGGCCTTGGTGCCCTGATGATCCGCAGCTACCCCGTGCCGGATCAACCCGAACGGCACTGGCAGAGCGTCGAAGATGCAGACGTCGGCATCAGGCATCTGCTTCAGCACCGCCTGAGCCGAGTAGCACCCGGAGGGTCCCGCCCCGATGATGGCGATCCTAGGTCGTGTCATGTCACTCGTTCCGGATCCGCACGGGGTCGAAGACTGACCCGGCGGGATAGTTTTCGAAGAACAGTTCCGAGCCCTCCGTTGTGAGCTGTGGAGAGGGATAGCTCCTACCATCGAAGAGGTCGACGGGCTGCTGCAGATCAAGCAGCGTACGTCGACCACCCGTGAAGTCCTCGTCCTCGACCGTCAGGACCATGCCCCGATCCGAGGCGCCAATCTCGATCTCAGTGATCTGCAGGAATAGCATTCCGTAGTGTCCCGAGAAGGTGACGCTGCCGGCGAAACGCCCATCGCCTGCCGAGGGGAACAGGAAGTTGTCCGCCTGACGTATCGCGCCGCCTGTGAGATCGATCTGCCCGTCGTCCATCCGTTCGACGTACGTGGTGAAGGACCGCTTGATTGGCCAGATGAGCGTGGACGTGGCCATGGCTACAGAGATGCGGATTCGAGGTCGGGAACGGTTTCGAGCACGTTCCGTGCCCACTCCTCTGCGAGGGCAGACGCGTCGTCGCGCGATGCGGCATCGTGTCGCCCATACTCCCCGACCCGCTCGGCCCCGGAACCGGCGAGGAGTTCATCGACATGCTCGCTGCCGCGGCTGTAATTGACGTAGGTGCTGTCTCCGAGGCCGAACATCGCGTAGCGGATGCCGGTGAGATTGACGCGAGTGTTCTTCGCTCCTTCCAGGAAGGGGAGGGCGCTCTGCGGAGGGTCGCCCTCGCCGTGGGTGGAGCAGATTATGAGGTGCAGCGCGGTCGGCTCGAGGGAGGCGACATCGACATCCGCGAGGTCCTCGAGCACAACGTCGTGGTCGTCATCCAGGGATTCGAACAGGTCGGTGGCGACCAGTTCGGAGTTTCCGGACTCCGTTCCGTACAGGATGCAGATCTTCATGTCGTTCCTTTCATCACGTCGACACGCCTCGGCGTGGTTTCGTCAGTGGCCGTCCCAGGTCACCGGGAGAGCCGTTGCGCCCCGGAACACCCAGCCTCGGAAGTTCGTCGCTCGCGGGTCTTCGACGGTGAGGCCGGGGAATTCCTCGTAGAGGGCCGGGAGGGCGATCTCGCCGATCATGGCTCTGGCGACCCAGTTGCCGGCGCAGATGTGGGTGCCGTTTCCGAAGGCGAGGTGGGACACGCTCTCGCGGTTGAGGTCGAACACGTCCGGGTGGTCGAACTGCGCGTCGTCCCGGTTGGCAGACCCGACCACGATGGAAGCCGTGGCACCCTCGGGGATCACCACTCCCGCGACCTCCACGTCTCGCGTGGTGCGTCGGGGGTACATGCCGATGGGGGAGTGGAACCGGGCGGTCTCCTCGAAGGCATCCTTAAACGATCGCTTTCCTGACAGGACGAGATCGCGCTGATCTGGGTAGGCGCTGAGGGCCCAGACTGCGCTGGCGATGACGTGGCTGGGCTCATTCATGCCCCCGGAGATGGTGAGACGCACGTTGGCGCGAAGGATGTCTTCCGGCAGGCCCGCTCGGACCATGGCTGAGATCATGGAGGGATTGTCCGAGTCGAACGGCTTCGACAGCACTCGCTCCACGGCGGCATCGATCTCTTCGCAGACGATCGCGGTCTCCGCCCACACGGCTGGGTCATCGGTGACGTTGGCACCTCCTCGGATGAGGGTGTGGGACCAGTTCTTCATGTCCGTGTGGTCGACGTCGTCAAACCCGAGTACGGCGCTGAGGTTGTCGGCGGCATAGGGGACGGCGAACAGCTTCACGAGGTCGGCGCCCTGGCCAGCATTTCGCACCACCGCCATGTGCTTGGCGGCGTTGCTGCGGAAGATGCCGGCCCAGTGCTTCTTGACCGCAACAGGTCGTAAGGCAGGGCTCATGGCGTTGCGTTCGACCTTGTGCTGCGGGTCGTCTTTCCGGAGCATGGGGCGGCCCATGGCTCTGATCATCGGGGATCGCTCGGCCCTCTCGAAAGCGCTGAACGTCGCCTGATCGAGCTCGGCGTCGAAGCACTCGCGGAAGGTCGTGATGAGGTAGCGGTCGATCTGCGGCACATACGCGACAGGAGATTCGCGTCGGAGTCGCGCGTAGGTGGGATAGGGATCGGCCAGTAGTTCATCGACACTGACCCAATCGGCGACGGGCGCCTCGATCGCATCGGGCATGAGTACTCCTTCGTGACTCGTGTGGATACACTGTCCAACGCACGTAAAAGAATGGCAACTGAGTTCTTTTGCCCCCACAGCGAAGTAGGAGTGCGTATGAGCAGCGGCGCCCGGTACACATTGAGACAGCTCGAGCTGTTCGTCGCCGCCGCTGAGTACGGCTCCTTCGCGGCAGCGGCGGAATCGATGTTCGTGACGCCCAACGCGGTCGCCCTCGCCGTCCGCGACCTCGAAGCGTCGCTCGGAGCTCATCTCGCCGTCCGGCAACGAGCCGTGGGACTCACTCTCACCCCGGCCGGCGTGCATCTGTTGCAGGGCGCGAGGCAGCTTCTCCGCGAGGCCGATGACCTCTACTGGAGTGTCAGCGACAATGGCGGTCCGTTGCGCGGCCCGGTCATCGTAGGTTGCTATTCGACCTTGGCGCCCACAGTGCTGCCTCCGCTGGTGGGGGGTGTGCGCGACGCGTTCCCCGATGTGGAGCTGTCGATCGTCGACGGCCCGGTGAACGAACTGCTGACAGCGCTGTTCGCTGGTGGTATCGACGCCATGATCTCGTACGACATCGCACTTCCTGCTGAGCTGGATCAGGTGGAGCTGTCCCGCACCCAGGTGCATGTGATCCTGCCGGAATCGCATCCGCTCGCAGGTCTCGACGTGATCTCGCTCGAGGACCTCGCGCAGGAGCCTCTGGTTCTACTCGACCATCCGCCGAGCGGCGACCATACTCTGCGGATGCTCGCGCGAGTGGGCGTGACCCCGGACGTGGCCTACCGCACCCCGAACTTCGAGCTCGTCAGAAGCCTTGTGGCGCGGGGGTTCGGCTACAGTCTGCTCATCCAACGGCCTGCGGTCGACGTGAGCTACGAAGGTCTCGGGGTGATCAGTAAACGGGTGGTGCCCACTCTTTCGGAGGAGCGCATCCTCATCTCCTGGCCGCGCGCGGTGCGGCTCACTGACCGTGCGCGGGCGGTCGTGGACCTCGCGCACACGATCGTGCCCACGCAGAACTGGTTTCCCGCCTCCGACGGACCTCAGGATGGTTAGGGTGTTCGACGGACTGTCAGTTCAAGGAGCAGTTGCGTGATGAGGTCGGGTTCGTCGATCATCACATCGTGGCCACCGGGGACATCGCGAACATTCCAGTCGGGGTCCGCGATGAGCTGTTCTCGGACGCGGTCGAAACGGTCGCTCCGATAGGACGGGGCGCGGACGTAGTTCTTGATCGGTACGAGGTCGCGTGCGCCGGTGAGTCGGATCGGTTCGAACGATGGCCCGATCGGGTGAGGATTGGTCTTGGAGTCGACCCATCGTCGATCTCGGGCAGCGACGACCCCGAATTCCGCAGCCGAGGGGGCCGGGCGGCCGGCGGCCCCGGAGCGGCGAGCCTCCTGCAGTGCAGCGGCGGCCTCCGGGCGGCCGAAGTCGGCCAGTCGCTGGCCGTCCTCCGGGAGGTGACAATCGATGAAGGTGACCGAGCGCACTCGCGGATGGATGATCTCGAGGGCTCCGGAAGCCACCCAGCTGCCGTACGAATGAGCGACCAGGTCGATCTCGTGAAGGTCTTCCCACAGCGCGAGGTTCACGATGTCCTGGATGTGGGTGCTGAGGTCGGGACGACTCTCGAGCAGGTGGGATCGATCGCCTAAACCAGTGAGGGTGGGCGTGAAAGCGCGGTGACCCTGAGTCTCCAGCCGTTCCCGCACACGTGAGTAGCACCAGCCGCCGTGCCACGCACCGTGCACGAATACGAAGGTGCGTCGCGTCGGGAAGGCCGGCGCCGAACCGGTCATCGTCCGTCTGCCGGAGATATGGGCTCGAGCAGGTGACCGGCGAAGAATGCGCCGATCTCGTCGTGCGCTGTCAAGGGGAAGATCCCCGCGACGTACTGATCGGGGCGTACCACTACCACGGCTCCCTCGCGGCTGACTTCGCGATCTCGGAAGATGTCGCGCCCATGCCCGGCCGAGAAGATCTGGTTCAGGTCGACGAGTCGGTACGGACCCTTGACGGGTTTGAAAGCGTTCGGCACGTTTGCCGGTTCTACCTCGGTGTAATCCTGCTGATAGATGACCTTGGTGTCGAACACCGCGTCGGGGTCCAGGTCTGGCGGTGTGAAACGCACCTGAGGAGACGCGGCGTCGGCCTCCCACCACCATGCGAAGTCTGCCACGGGCGATCCGCTCACCGTGGGTGCCTGGGAATCGGCGAAGACGTAAACGCGCCATCGGCCGTCGGCCTCATGGAGATGCCCTATGTGTCGCCAGCGGTTGTCCGCCCTGCGGATGGCCTCGGCCGACTTGAAGCGCTTCCCGATGGGGAAACCGGGGGCGAGGCTCTGGTGCTCGTCACTGGAGGTGATCATGGATGGCCCGTACTGGGTCATGAAGCCGGCGGGGAATTCGATCGTGGCGAGGTAGTAGCGTTCGACCTCGTCGGGATCCCCGAGGCCGCCGGCCGATCGCGCGAGCATGTCGGACCACTCCTTGTCGAAGTCGATGAGATTTTGCGCTATCACCATGCGCTCGGCCGCGTAGGTCGAGAGCAGCGACTCCGGGGATCGCCGTTCGAGCACGGCGGCAAGTTTCCATCCGAGGTTGAAGCCGTCCTGGATCGAGACGTTCATGCCCTGCCCCGCCTTGGCAGAGTGCGTGTGGCAGGCGTCGCCCATGATGAAGGCGTGGGGATGACGGGAGCCGGCCTCATCCTCGGGGACGTCGTCGAAACCATCCGCGATGCGGTGTGCCACCTCGTAAACCGACCACCAGGTGACGTGCTTCACATCGAGCACGTAGGGCGACAGGATCCGGTTGGCGCGCGCGATGATGTCCTCGACCGGGGTGGCACGCACCGAGCCGGCCACCGCGGCTTCGTCAACGTCGCCCAGGTCGACATAGAAGCGAACGAGGTAGCCGCCTTCGCGGGGGATCGTGATGATGCTCCCCGCATCCTGCGACTGGATGAGGCACTTGACCTGGATATCCGGGAAATCGGTGTTGAGCAGCACGTCCATCACTCCCCAGGCGTGAAGGGCGGCCTGTCCGCGCAGCCGGCGACCGAGAGATGTGCGCACCCGGCTGCGTGCACCGTCACCGCCGACGAGGTACTTCGCTCGGATGCTGCGCACCTCGCCCTCTCGGGGTCCGACCGCGTATCGGACTCGCGCCTCGACCGGGTGGTCCTGGTCGGGGTGGATGGTGCAGTCGAGGAACTCGATTCCGTAGTTGGGCACGACCCGTCCAGGTGCGCGGGCTGCGTCCCTGAAGAAGTAGTCGAGGACTCGCGACTGGTTGACGTAGATATGGGGGAACTCGCTGACACCGGTGGCGTCGTCCGGTGCGCGAGAGGCCCGGACGATCCGCGTGGGGTCTGCGGGATCCGGCTTCCAGAAGCAGGTCTCGACGTTTCGATAGGCCTCGTCCACGATCTCTCCAGCGAAACCGAACGTCTGGAAGGTCTCCATGGACCGGGCCTGGATGCCATCGGCTTGCCCGACCTCGAGCCGGCCGGGCCGTTGTTCGATCACATAGGTGTTGATCGACGGGAACCGCGACAGCTGTGCGGCCACGACGGTTGCGGCGGGGCCGCCTCCGACGATCAACACATCCATCTCGTCGGCCAGCTCGACAGGCCTGTCGACGCCATACCCTGCGGCCGGCTTCACGCGCGGATCGCCCGATTCGTAGCCTGTGTAGTGGATCTGCATGTTCGATGCTCCTTGATCAGCTGTCAGAGCGGCTGTTGTGCCCGTACACCAGGTCGACCATGCGGATGTCGCGGCTCTCGATCGGCATCGGTTCGCCGGAGAACAGTTCCGTGCGCTCTGGGGATGCCTCGTACTCGCGCATGGCCTCATCCCATTTCGGGTGCGATACAGCCCAGACAAATTCCGAGCCCACCCGGTCGGCGACCGCGAATTCCACGGTGAAGCCGAATCGCTCCCGCAGGGCGCGGATACGCTCGAAGAATTCCACGACTTCGTCGATGCCGCCCTCGGCTACGGCGTACCGCCGCAGTTGCGTGGCCACGTCAGTTGGAGGCTGTCGGAATGCCGAAGCCATCGGCGCCGATTGCGGCTGCGCGCTCCGACGCGACCTGTGTCCTGATCGGCACGGGGACACCGTCGAGGTCGAGAACCTCGGAGGACTCCTCGTACCAGGATGCACGGATGTCGTGCCCCCACCAGGATCGACGTCGGGGGTTCGACACATCCCAGCGGATCTGAGGATTGTCGGGGTCGCCTGTGTAGTAGTCCGACGTGTACAGCTCGATGCGGTGCCCGTCCGGGTCGCGCAGATAGAGGTAGAAGGCGTTGGTCACGCCGTGGCGGCCGGGACCCCGCTCGATGAGGTCCTCGGCCTGGTAGGAGCCGAGGATGTCGGCGGTGTTGAGGATCTGCTCGCGCTCCGCAGCCGAGAACGCGATGTGGTGCAGCCGGGGGCCATCGCCGCTCGTGAGGGCGAGGTCGTGCGTCGTGGGCTTGCGGTAGTACCAGGCCGCGTACACGTGCTCATCATCCTCGATGGACTCGGACATGCGGAAACCGAGGTCGGCGTAGTATTTCTGCCCCTCCGCGACGTCGGGCACCGTGATGTTGAAGTGGTCGAGGCGCGTGAGCCTGTTGGAGGGCATCCGGTGGTACTGCTGGTGCAGCCGCTCGGTGTGCTCGGCGTCGTAGAAGAACTCGACGGGATAACCCAGGGGATCGAGAACGAAGATCGCCTCGCCGATGCCTCGCGTCGTTCCCGCCGGGAGCCGGCGGACCTCGGCGCCGAGCCCCGTGAAGTAGGTCTCGGCCTTGTCGATGTCTTCCGGGGCGCAGACTCGGAAGGCTAGCTTGGCGAGTGCGGCGATGTCACCTTTGCGGAGCACCAGGCTGTGGTGCAGGAACTCATCGAATCCCTTGAGATAGATGGCTTCGTCGTTCTCCTCCGTGACGACCAGACCGAGCACGTCCACGTAGAACCAGCGGGAGCGCTCGAGGTCGGTACACACCAGTTCGGCGTATGCGGCTCGAAGGATGTCGGGGGCTGGATTCATGGTCTTTCTCCAATCGGGAGGAGTCGAACGGACAACGCCATCCCAACAGCCCAACTCCAATACAAAAAGATCGAATCAATTATGAATATGATCGGTATTACCGAAGAAGCCCACTCTGAGAGGCGACGATGCTGCGATTGACTCTCCGGCAACTCGAGTACTTCGTCACGATCGCCGAGTCCGAGACCCTGGCCGAGGCGGGCGAGAAGCTCTTGGTGTCGCAGTCGACGCTCTCCCAGTCGTTGACTGAGCTCGAGGTGGCCGTTGGATCGCAGTTGTGCATCCGGCGCCGGTCACGAGGCATCAGCCTCACCCCCAGTGGGCGCGAGACCCTGGTCCGAGCGCGGGACGTGCTCCGGCAGGCGTCTGACATCCAGTGGAACGCGGGCGGTTCGTCCGAACTCAGAGGCCCCCTAGCCATCGGGTGCTACATCAGTCTCGCTCCGCGCATCATTCCGACGCTTCTGGAGACGTTCTCGGCTCGACATCCGCTCGTCGACCTCGCATTCTCGGAGCAGACGCAGGACCTGCTGCAGAACGAGCTGCTCGAGGGCGCCATCGATGTCGCGCTGCTCTTCGACATGGAACTGCGTCCCGGTCTGCTCGGGCACGAACTCGCTCGGATACCGCCGCACCTCATCGTGCGCGCTGATCATCCGCTCGTTGAGCGGGGCCATGTGCGTCTAGCGGAACTCGCCGAGGAACCGATGGTTCTGCTCGACTCGCCGCCGAGCGCTGAGAACACGCTGGCCACCTACCATGCTCTGGGTGTGGAACCGAAGGTGGCGTACACGGCGCGCAGCTTCGAGACGGCCAGATCGCTCGTGGGTCGGGGATTCGGCTACGCGTTCATGGTGCAACGCCCAGCCGATTCCCTGACCTACGACGGGGGCAGTGTCGCGCGCCTCGAGATCGACGACGACATACCCCCCGCCCGCCTCATGCTGTTGGTGTCGAGCCGTGCCCGCATCAACGAGAGGACGCGCGCCTTCATCACTCACTGCGAAGCGCACTTCGCCGCGCTTGCTGCCGGCTAGCTCAGTTCCGGCTGGGGAAACAGCGGCTTCTCGGTCTCCCAGACCGTCCGGACTTCTGCCCGGGTGAAGCGCCAGCCGTCAGGGGTGCGGCGAAGATCCTGCAGGTACCATCCGCCGGCTTGAGCGGTGTCGGATGGCGTCGCGGGGTCGAAAACATGCGTTGCCACGACGTACGTTCGGGTGTGTGCGACGTCGCCGTCGATGTCTATCAGGATGTTGCCGATGAGGTGATGAGCTGCCCACTCAGGGGGGAACCCCGGGATCGAGAGGATCTGCTCCCTGCCCTTCAGATGAATGGCATGAAGAACCAGCTCTCCGTCTTCGGTGAAGTTCTCGGCGTACTTGATCATGTCCCGGTCGTCCACGCAGCGCGCGAAGTCCAGAACCAGATCGGTGATCTCGGCGCGGTCGACCAGCCACTGCAGTTGCGTGGCTTGTACCGTTCCCAGCTCGTTGACGGTTGGCGTTTCCATGTTTGCTCCTTTGCTTGACAGGTAAACGACGTGTGCGCTTGTCATTGTTCGCCAGTACCGCGATCTTGTAAATCGCCAATTTTTTATGCGTTTCAGGCGCAAGAATTGTGAGTTTCGACATGATCACAGGGAAAGATTGCCGGAATTTGTTCCGCCCCGTCGGGCGCTCCGATGACGATCAGATGTCATCCTGAAAAAGTCCGGCCGCGGCGTGCAGCATGACGGTTAGGTCCCGAGTATCGTCGTGGCCGGATCCCGTGAGAACGGAAACAGGCCCCTCAATTGGGCACGAGCACGTACTTCGTCTCCAGATATTCATGGATGCCCTCGAGGCCGCCCTCGCGGCCGAGACCCGACTGTTTTACGCCACCGAAGGGAGCAGCCGCGTTCGAGACCACGCCTGTGTTCAGCCCCATCATGCCGGTGTCGATCGAGTCGATGAGCCGCTGGCCGCGGGCGAGATCCTCGGTAAACACATAGCTCACCAAGCCGTATTCGGTCGCGTTGGCCTTCGCCACGGCGTCGGCCTCGTCGGTGAAGCGGGTGTTCGACACCACCGGCCCGAAGATCTCCTCGCCCAGGATGTCGCTGCCCGCCTGCACGTTGCCGAGCACCGTCGGTTCGAAGAACGAGCCCGGACCCTGCACCGCGGATCCGCCGACCAGCAGGGCGGCCCCACGCCGGACGGCGTCATCTACGAGCGAGCCGACCTTGGCCACGGCCTTGCCGTCGATCAGCGGGCCGATCGTCACACCCTCCTCGGTGCCTCGCCCGATCCGGAAAGCCTTCACCCGCTCGGCGAGGCGGCGGCCGAACTCGTCGGCCACCTTCTCGTGCACGATGAAGCGGTTCGCCGCGGTGCAGGCCTGCCCGATGTTGCGGAACTTCGCCAGCAGCGCGCCCTCCACGGCCTTGTCGAGGTCGGCATCGTCGAACACCACGAACGGGGCGTTGCCGCCGAGTTCCATGGAGGTCTTCAGCACGTTGTCGGCCGCTTGTTTCAGCAGCTGCACGCCCACCGGGGTCGAGCCCGTGAAGCTGAGCTTGCGTAGCCGGGGTCGGCGATGATCGCGCCGGAGACCGGGCCAGTGGTCGTCGTGGTGATGACGTTGACCACACCCTTGGGCAGGCCGGCTTCTTCGAGCAGCTTCACCAGGAACAGCGTCGTCAGTGGGGTGAGTGCGGCGGGCTTGATCACGCTCGTGCAGCCGGCGGCGATGGCGGGTGCCAGCTTGCGGGTCGCCATCGCGAGCGGGAAGTTCCACGGCGTGATGAGGAAGGCCGGGCCCACCGGGCGCTGGGTGACGATCATCCGGCCGCTGCCCTCGGGGTTCGTGCCGTAGCGGCCCGAGATGCGCACAGCTTCCTCGCTGAACCAGCGCAGGAACTCGCCGCCGTAGGCGACCTCGCCGCGCGCCTCGGAGAGTGGCTTGCCCATCTCGAGGGTCATCAGCAGCGCGGCTTCTTCCTTACGCTCCTGCAGCAGATCGAAGGTGCGGCGCAAGACCTCGCCCCGAACACGGGGCGGGGTGGCGGCCCACTCGGCCTGAGCGGCAACGGCCGCATCCAGGGCCCGGATGCCGTCGTCGACGCCGGCATCCGCGATGCTCGCAATCATCTCACCGGTCGACGGGTCGTCGACCGCGAAGGCCTTGCCGGAGGCGGGATCCACCCAATCACCACCGATGAAGAGCTTGGTCGGAACGCCGTCGAGCAACGCCTGCTCGCTCTGTGCGAAGCCGCTCACAGCGCACACCCCCACGGCATCACGTCACGCGTGAAGAGTGGGGCAGAAGCTACTTCGTTCGTCATATCAGTGTCCTTCATGTCGTCAGGTGACGTCGGTCTGCGCCGAAGCGGGGGGTGTGCACGGGGCCGAGGGTGATGTGCACGGCCTGCTGGTCGGAGTAGAAGTCGAGCGAGCGGTAGCCGCCCTCGTGGCCGAGACCCGAGGCCTTGACGCCGCCGAAGGGGGTGCGCAGGTCGCGCACGTTGTGCGAGTTGAGCCACACCATGTCCGAGTCCACCGCCTGCGCGAACAGGTGGGCGCGCTCGAGGTCGTTCGTCCAGATGTAGGCGGCGAGGCCGTACTTCACCCCGTTCGCGAGCGCGAGCGCCTCCTCCTCGGTGTCGAAGGGGGTGATCGCCACCACCGGGCCGAAGATCTCCTCCTGGAAGATGCGCGCATCCGCGGCCACGTCGACGAACACGGTCGGCTCGACGTAGTTGCCGGTCGGCAGGTGCGCCGGGCGGCCGCCGCCGGCGAGCAGGCGGCCCTCGCCCTTGCCGATCTCGACGTAGCTCATCACCTTCGCGAAGTGCTCCGGATGCACCAGCGCACCCACCTCGGTCCTCGGGTCGTGCGGGTCGCCCACCACGATGTTCTTCGCGCGGGCCGCGTAGCGCTCCACGAACTCGTCGTAGACGGGGCGCTCCACCAGGATGCGCGAGCCCGCCGTGCAGCGCTCCCCGTTCAGCGAGAACACCCCGAACAGGGTGGAGTCGAGTGCGGCATCCAGATCGGCGTCGGCGAACACCATGGCGGGCGACTTGCCGCCGAGCTCCATCGACATGCCCTTGAGGGTCGGCGCGCAGTTCGCGAAGATCAGCTGCCCTGTCGACGACTCGCCCGTGAACGAGATGAGCTGCACATCCGGATGCTTCACCAGCGCGTCGCCCGCCTCCTCGCCGAGCCCGTTCACCAGGTTGAACACACCCTCGGGCACGCCCGCCTCGCGGAAGATGTCGGCCCAGAGGCTGGCCGAGAGCGGCGTGAACTCGGCCGGCTTCAGCACCACGGTGCAGCTGGAGGCGAGTGCGGGCGCGAGCTTCCAGCTCTCGAGCATGAAGGGGGTGTTCCACGGCGTGATGAGGCCGGCGACGCCCTTCGGCTTGCGGTTGACGTAGTTCAGCTGACGCCCCGGCACCTTGTAGGTGTCGTCGCTCTGCGCCACGATCAGGTCGGCGAAGAAGCGGAAGTTCTCGGCCGCGCGCTGCGCCTGGCCGAGCGCCTGCGTGATCGGGAGACCCGAGTCGAACGACTCCAGTTCGGCGAGCCGGGCGTCCCGCGACTCCACGATGTCGGCGATGCGGTTCAGGATGCGCGAGCGGGCCCGCGGCAGCATCCGCGGCCAGGGGCCCTCGTTGAAGGCCTTGCGGGCGGCGGCGACGGCGAGGTCGATGTCGGCCTGCTGGCCGGCCGCGGCCGTGACGTAGGTCTCGTTCGACACCGGGTCGAGCACGTCGAAGGTCTCGCCGCCGACGCTGTCGACGAAGGCGCCGCCGATGTAGTGCCGGATGCGGTCGGGTAGCCCCTCGGGCACGTACTTGCCGGGCGTCACGGATGCGGCAGGGGTGTCCGATGCCGTCACGACCGCTGGCCTCTGTTTGCCTGATGGTGCAAGACGGCGTCGAGGGTTCCCGTGCGGTGCGCTCGAGCGGCGAGCTCGATGTCCAGGGCGGGAGCTCGAGACTCGATGAGCTGGAGCAGTCGATCGTGCTCCTCGACCGATTCGTGCGCGCGACCTGGGACGTACTGGTCATTCCTCAGAGAGATGCCGACCGAAGTCGTGCGGTTCGTATTGATCCGCAGAGCAAGTCTGCATTCTTGATCGTCGAGGCTAAGTACTGGACCAAACCCGTGGGGCTCGGAACGGGCCGGGAGTTCCTCGGTCTACGGCGAGACTCGTCGGCGAAGGCGCAGGCCTTCGTCTGCACAATAGCGGAGTCGTCGGCTATTGCTCTCCTCGCCGGATCGCCGGGTGTCGAGTACGACGATGGCGTGCTACCCGCTCTCGCAGGGGAGCAGAGTCTCCGAAGCTATTTTCATCGATTATTGCGAGACTACCGAGACCGACAGTAGGAGTTAGCCGGGTGTCTCCGCGGCCCTCGTTCGGTCGATTTTTGGACGCGTTCAGTCTTCTCGGTCCGCATCACCATCTCGCGCGAGACAGCGGCCCGAAATGCCCTCGGCAGACGCCGGGGGCGTTCTCCGTTGTCGCGGGGCCCGGCGGTTAGGCTGACGGCATGGATATCCGCGTCGCTGCATATGCCGTCATCGTCGACGAACGGGGCATGCTCCTCTCCCACTGGAACGAGAGCGGACACAGCGGATGGACGCTCCCCGGCGGCGGGATCGACCCCGGTGAGGACCCGGCCGACGCGGCCGTCCGCGAGGTGTTCGAGGAGACCGGCTACCACGCCGAGCTCGACGACTTGATCGGCGTCGACTCGCAGGTCGTTCCGGCGGAGCGTCGCCTCAGCACCACGGCCACCGGGCCGCTCCACACGTTGCGCATCGTCTACCGGGCGCACCTCACCGGCGGCACGCTGACCTACGAGGCCGACGGCAGCACCGACTACGCCGCGTGGTACCCGCTCGAGGAGGTCGGCTCACTCGACCGCGTCAGCCTCGTCGACGTCGGACGACGCTTCGCCGGCCTCATCTGAGCACAGCCGTCACAACACGAAGCCCCTCCCCGGTCGGAACCGGCGAGGGGCTGCGTCGTGCGAAGCGTGATCAGGAAGCGGCAGGCTCCTCGTCGGAGACCCACAGCTCGTCGTCTGCGCGGAACGTCTGCCAGACGGCGTAGGCGACACCGGCAGCGGCGAGGACGCCGAGGCCGATCGCGATGACGGTACCGGCGCTCGCGCCCTTCTTGGCGGGCAGCACCTGCTCGGGCACGTGGAGGCGACGGAGAGCCGCCTGCACGCGGGTGTCCTTGGCGATGTCGCCGATGCTCAGCACCGTACCGACGACGCCACCGACAGCGGGGACGACGCCATCCGAGATGCCCTTGCGCACGCCGTCGACGGCGTTGCGGGAGACCTTGATCCCCCGGTCGACCGTCGGGACGACGCGGTGCTCGTAGGTGTCGCGCACGACGGGGACCACCTGCTCCTTCGAGAAGTTCCCGAGCTGACGGCTCACCTCACGAGCGACTTCGTTGGCGTGGTTCAGGACATCCTGCTGGGAGTCCCAGAGGTCGGCAGCGGAACCCTTGAGCTTCTTGAGCTCTTTCCGGCGCTTGCGTGACAGGCTCATGTGGTCATCTCCAATGATCGCGGCAACAACGTAACCTCCATCTTGCCACTTAGACCCCTGGATACCATCCGAGAGTCCCGAACCCTTGTGCAAGAATTGGGAGTATGTCAAAGCACACCGCAGTCGCCACGTTGCACACCAACCACGGTGAGATCAAGGTCAACCTCTTCGGGGACCACGCTCCCAAGACGGTCAAGAACTTCACCGACCTGGCGACCGGTGGGCGCGAGTGGACGGATTCGAAGACGGGCCAGACCCGGAACGACGCGCTGTACAGCGACCTCATCTTCCACCGCATCATCCCCGCGTTCATGATCCAGGGCGGCGACCCACTCGGAACCGGCACCGGTGGCCCGGGCTACAACTTCGACGACGAGATCCACCCGGAGCTCAACTTCGACGAGCCCTACATCCTCGCCATGGCGAACGCCGGCAAGCGCCGCAACGCCATCACGGGCGCCGTCGAGGGCACGAACGGTTCGCAGTTCTTCATCACGACCGTTCCCACGCAGTGGCTTCAGGGCAAGCACACCATCTTCGGTGAGGTCGCCGACGCCGAGTCCCGCGCGGTCGTCGACGCCATCCAGGCCGTCCCGACCGGTGCCGGCGACAAGCCGATCGAGCCCGTCGTCCTCGAGAGCGTCACCATTTCCGAGGCCTAGACACCGCTCGGAGGACAGACCGTGACCCTGCCCCGGGATCCGTCGGCCAACTTCTGCTATCGCCACCCCGACCGACAGAGCTTCGTGCTCTGCCAGCGTTGCGGTCGGACGATCTGTGGAGAATGCCAGACGCCCGGGGCAGTCGGTTTCATCTGTCCGGAGGACATGAAGGCGCAACGACAGAGCGCCCCTCGCAACCGTCTCGGCGCGAGGATCAGCAACTCCTCCCCCATCGTCACGTACGCGATCATCGCCGTGACGGCGTTCGTGTTCCTGCTGCAGTGGATCCCCGGGCTCGGCGTCACGAACGCGCTCCTCTACGCCGGCGTGTACTCCGATCCGTCGTACGGCGCCCTCCAGCCCTGGCGGATGCTGACCGCCGTGTTCGTGCACTCGCAGGGGTTCATCTTCCACATCCTGCTGAACATGTACACGCTCTGGATCTTCGGCCGGATCCTCGAGACCATGCTCGGGCACTGGCGGTTCCTCGTGCTCTACCTGATCGCCGGGTTCGCCGGTTCAGTCGGTGTCCTGTTCCTCGCCGACCCGAGGACGGCCGTCGTCGGCGCCTCGGGCGCGATCTTCGGTCTCCTCGGGGCGTTCCTCGTCATCCAGCGACGCATGGGTGCCGACACCCGCGGGCTGCTGGTGCTCCTGGGCATCAACCTCGTCATCGGCTTCATCCCCGGCGTGAACATCGCCTGGCAGGCCCACCTGGGCGGGCTCGTCGGCGGCGCCCTCATCGGCCTCATCCTCGTCAACACCCGCAAGCGCACCCAGCAGCCGCTTCAGGCAGTCCTGATCGGCGCCGTGAGCGTCGTCCTCGTGGGCGCCAGCCTCCTGCCAGCCCTGCTCTGATCGGGACCGCACTTCGACAGGCTCAGTGACCGAGTTCGGCTCAGTGACCGGGTGGTACCCGGTGACCCGCGTCGATCACTCGGCGCGGTCGGTCGTGCGCCGCAACCATGCAGCAGACGTTGAAGGTTGACCGAGTTATCCACAGAGTTATGAACACTGGGGATAATTACACCGGTGTGGTTCCCCGTGTTTCC
>Ga0308165_1001427_pt1 | contig 33419 bp, 32 predicted proteins | sample PhyWR2_FD_201032 | JGI IMG/M metagenome (GOLD analysis project Ga0308165, IMG submission 201032) | Phyllosphere microbial communities from UC Gill Tract Community Farm, Albany, California, United States - DLSLW.R2 | ecosystem: Host-associated > Plants > Phyllosphere > Unclassified | place: USA... | reverse complement strand
AAAGGCCGGTTACGAACCGCGGCCTTATTTTAGCGAATTCTTTAACGTGGCTGCAAGCCGGCCGGCCAAATCACCACGGAACACTTTTTCCTTATGCCTCTTGAGCGGGGTCGTCAATGCCAGAAGATGCGCAGATGCTGGAAAATAAGCAATTTGACATCCCTTTCAGCGCGTGAAAGCTGGGGAAATAGACTCAAAATGCTGGTCTTGCGGCATTCAAGCGGTCAATGGTCTTAAACCTATTTTAAGTAATTCACGGAGTTGAGTGGCATGACGCAGAGGGAAGCAGGAATTCTGGCAGATGCGGATATTGCTGCACTGTTTGAAAGCGGTTTGCTCAAATCTCAGCGTCCGCTTGATGCCGATCAGATTCAGCCTGCAAGCCTTGATCTGCGGTTGGGTGCGAAAGCCTATCGTGTGCGCGCATCCTTCATGCCCGGTCCGGGAACCCCTGTCATCGACAAGCTGGAACGCCTGAAGCTGCACGAGATCGACCTGAGTGCCGGTGCGGTGCTTGAAACCGGCTGCGTTTATATCGTGCCGTTGCTTGAAAGCCTGTCGCTTTCACCGGAACTGTCTGCATCTGCCAATCCGAAAAGCTCGACCGGTCGCCTCGATATTTTTACGCGGGTCATCACCGACGGCGCGCAGGAGTTCGACAAGGTGCCAGCTGGCTATAATGGTCCGCTTTATCTTGAAGTCAGTCCGCGCACCTTCCCGATTGTTGCCCGCACCGGCTCGCGCCTGTCGCAAATCCGTTTCCGTCAGGGACGTGCGCATTTGAGCGAAGCGGAACTTGCCGACCTTCATAAGAACGAAACGCTGGTTGCGTCGGAAATGCCGAATATTTCCGGCGGCGGCATCGCGCTTTCGGTCGATCTTTCGGGAGATGCAAACAAGCTCATCGGTTATCGCGGCAAGCATCACACGGCGGTTGTTGATGTGGATAAGCGCGCAGCCCATGAAGTTTTGGATTTCTGGGAGCCGATCTATGATCGCGGCTCACGCGAACTGGTGCTCGACCCGGATGAATTCTACATCCTTGTTTCGCGCGAAGCGGTGCATGTGCCGCCGCTTTTTGCTGCCGAAATGACGCCTTTTGACCCGCTGGTTGGTGAGTTCCGCGTGCATTATGCTGGCTTCTTTGATCCGGGTTTTGGTCACACCGCTGCTGGTGGAACGGGGAGTCGTGCGGTCTTGGAAGTGCGCAGTCATGAAGTCCCGTTCATTCTTGAACATGGGCAGATTGTCGGTCGTCTTGTTTATGAGCATATGTTGAATCGCCCGAAGGCGCTTTATGGCCTTGATCTTGGATCAAACTATCAGGCGCAGCAGCTCAAGCTCTCCAAGCATTTCAGGTGATTGCGTTCTTCCCGGTTCGGTCTCTATAAAATAGGGAATAGGTGGAGGACTGCTTGGGTGAGAAATGGGAAGGAAGAGGTTCGGGAAAACACAGCAGATGCGCCAGTGCGTCGCTTGTCTGTTGGGATTGTCGCATTGCCGGGGTTTACGCTGACGGCACTCAGCCTGTTTCTCGATCCGTTCCGCCTTGCAGCAGATGATCGCGACAAAAGTCGTCAGATCAGATGCGGGTGGAAAATCTGCACATTGTCGGGCGATCCGGTCACGTCCAGTTCTGGCATGGTGATTGAGCCAACTGCGCCCATTGGTGAGCTGGATGAGTGCGATTATGTGGCGGTTGTCGGTGGTATTCTCGCGCAATATCGTCCGCGTCAACAGGCGCTGATTGATCTTATCAAACGGGCAGACAAGCGCGGCAAGACAGTTGTAGGGCTTTGCACGGCGGCGTTTTTGTTGGCGGAAGGCGGCTTGCTGGATGACCGCAACTGCTGCGTAAGCTGGTTCCACCGCGACGATTTTATCGATCTTTTTGATGGCTATTTTGCCGATACGACAAGCCTGTTTCATCGCAGTGGGCGGCATTATACCTGTGCGGGTGGCTTGGGCGCGGCATCACTTTCCCTTTCGATCATCCAGAATGAAATTTCCGAGGAGTTGGCACGTAAAAGCGCGTCCATTCTGATGATCCCTTATGAACTGGTGCGTTCAGAACAGCCGGCATTAAGCTTCAATGGTGTTCGCTCGCCAATGATCCGCAAGGCGATCCGCATTTTCGAGGAAACGCTGGAAGAGCCGGTGCCGATGATTGATGTCGCGCACAGGCTTGGTATTTCCGTGCGCCAGATGGAGCGCGGTTTTCGCATGGCGATAGGCCGCACGGCATTTGAGGTGCGCGAAGAGCTGCGGGTCAAGAAGGCGCGTGAACTCCTGTCTGAAACCGGGCTTTCGCTACTGGAAGTGGCCGTCGCGAGCGGCTTTACCGATACGCGCAGCATGAACCGCTCCTTTGTTCGTCAGAAGCAGAAACCGCCGCGCGATTATCGCAAACAGCGGTGATTTTCGGAGATTACTTGCGAAGCATCGTACGAGAGCATATTTCTTGCGCCATATTAATGTGAATCTGCCAGCTTGGCAGAAACCCCAATGCAGGAGATTTGCATGTCTGATGGTGTGAACCGTTTTCTTGGAGACTCGCCCGCACGCGTGTTGATAAAGCTTGTACTGATCTCGCTGGTGGTTGGCGTGGTGATGAGCGCATTCCACTGGACGCCTTATGATATTCTCTATGGCATCCGAGATTTTGTGCTGCGCCTCTGGAATATGGGCTTCTCAGCCATTGCAGGTTTTGCCGATTATCTCATTCTCGGTGCGGCAGTCGTTATTCCTGCCTTTATTTTGCTCCGAATTCTCAGCTACCGGAAATAGCTCGAGTATTTCCAGCAAAAGTGCGAAGCGGTTTTGCGTGGGATAATGCGCAACCCCAAGTATCTCAGAAGCCGGAAAAATGCAGCAGAACAACAGTTTTACTCTCTCCCGGCGCGGATTTTTGATCCTCGCCGGTGGGGCTCTCGCTTTCGCAGCTTTGCCGAAAGGCTTTGCAGAAGCCGCCACTGATGTTGATCCAACGGCGCTGTTTAATCAGATCCGCAAATCCAATGGTTTGTCTTCCATGGCGACCGACAGCAAGCTTGAGAAAGCAGCGCTTTATCAGGCGCGGCGCATGGCAGCGTATGGCAAGATCGGCCACTCTGTCGGCTGGGGGAATGGGTTCGTTTCGCGGCTTAAGCAAGCGGGCATTCGTGGTCCAGCCGCAGAAAACGTGGCTTCCGGCCAGCCCAACACGCAAGCCGTTTTCGATGCCTGGATGAAATCGCCCGGCCATCGCAAGAACATGCTTGACCCAACGTTTGGGCATTACGGCCTTGCCTGGGCGACGCCTGAAAACAATCCACGTCGCCTTTACTGGGCGATGATGCTGGGCCTCTGAATATTGTTGAACGCGCTCCTGACATAAGGCTGTCAGGGCTGCGACAATGCGGTGGCCGAATTCTCTGTCGTTTTGAATGATTCCAGCATAGAGCTTCTCCTGATCTTGTTTGAATTTTGGGAAAGCCGGGGATCGGATGCTGCACGACCAAAGCATTGTTTCCAAACCATTTGAAGTGACCAATCGCATGGTGATGATGATCGCCGTGCCAATGACACTTGCCGCCGTCACCACACCTTTGCTGGGGTTGGTGGATATGGGCGTGGTCGGTCAAATGGGGCAGGCAGAGCTGATTGGCGGCCTAGCCATAGGCGCGCTGGTTTTTGACTTTCTGCTGACCATGTTCAGCTTTCTGCGCTCCGGCACAACCGGGCTTGTCGCTCAGGCGATGGGCGCTGGCGATAAGGCGGAAGAACAGGCCATCTTCTGGCGGGCAATCGTCATTGCCATTGCAGCCGGTATCCTGATGATCATTACCCTGCCGCTGACGTTAAAAGTTGCATCTGATTTCATTCATCCAACCGCTGCCACGCAGGAGGCGATGGTCACTTATGTATCGATCCGTATGCTTTCAGCGCCTGTGGCACTGATTAATTATTCGGTGCTTGGCCTGCTGCTTGGACGCGGACAGGGCATTTTGGGGCTAAGCCTTCAGGTGCTGATCAATGGCATCAATATCGTGCTCTGCATTATTCTCGGGTTGGAACTCGGCTGGGGTGTGGCCGGTGTTGCATGGGCAACGGTGACGGGTGAAACAGTAGCGGCGATTGTCGGTCTCTTCCTCGTCATGCGGCATTTCCACAAGCAGACGGGGCGTCACCCTGATGTCAAGCAGATTTTGGATAAGACGGGCATCGTGCGGATGATCGCGCTTAATCGCGACATCATGATCCGCTCGATCCTGCTTTTGGCAGCCTTTGCTTATTTTACCCGTGCAGGTTCTGAACTTGGGCCGGTCACGCTTGCGGCTAATGCAGTTCTGATGAACTTCTTCCTGATTTGCGGCTTCTTTCTTGATGGAATGGCCGCAGCGGTCGAGCAAATCGTGGGCCGCTCGGTTGGCGCACGCTATAGCCCGGCTTTCGTGCGTGGTGCGAAGCTCACTTTTGTTTGGGGGCTGGCGATGGCCAGCTTGATTGCATTCATTTTGCTGGTGTTTGGTGATGCGATTATCGACCTTCTGTCGAAGGCTTCCGATGTGCGCGATGAGGCGATCAAATATCTGCCATGGGCGGCATTAACCGGACTGACCGGCTTACTCGCATTCCATATGGATGGGGTTTACATCGGCGCAACATGGTCGCGCGATATGCGCAACATGATGTTCTTCTCGCTGATATTCTTTTTGGCGGTGCTTTATGCAGTAAAGCCCGTGATGGGAAATCACGGGCTTTGGCTGGCGATCAATTTGTTCTTGTCGATCCGCGGCATCACGCTTTTGGCGTTGCTACCACGTAGGTACAGAACAGAGTTTTTTAAAACCTAAGCCGGCAGACGGCGCGCGGCCCATTCCTTCGTGTCGCGGTCGCGCAGATCAGCAATGCTGGCGACACCTGCGGTTTTGACGGCGTCTGAAAGTCCGCGCACGATGTCTGAGGCAAGGCCCGGACCGCGATAGATCATGCCGGTATAAAGCTGAATAAGATCAGCACCAGCTTTGATCTTGGTCAGAGCGGTTTCAGCACTATCTATACCGCCGACGCCGATCAACGGCATGTCGGCACCGACGCGCTCACGCATGCGCGCCAGAATAATCGTCGAACGCTCAAACAGCGGCACGCCGGAAAGACCACCGGCTTCTTCGCGGTTGTCAGCACTTTTCAAGCCATTGCGCGAAAGCGTTGTGTTGGAAACGATAATACCGTCGAGCTTCTGCTCAAGCGCTTCTGTTGCAATATCGTCGAGTTCGTCATCGGAAAGATCAGGTGCAATCTTGAGGAAGACCGGACGCTTGAGCGTGCACATCTTGCCTTCTTCATCGCGCGCAGCAAGCACACGCGAGAGCAGCTCACGCAGCGCATCGCGTGATTGCAGATTGCGCAGGCCCGGCGTGTTGGGCGAAGAAATATTGACGGTGAAATATCTGGCAAGCTGATAGAATTTGCGAATACCGGCCACATAATCGCCGATACGATCCTCGGCATCCTTATTGGCACCGATATTGACGCCGACGATGCCGCTTTTGCCAGCGCGCTGTGACAGGCGCTTGAACGCCGCATCATGGCCTTCATTGTTGAAGCCGAGGCGGTTGATGACGGCGCGATCATCAACCAGACGGAAAATGCGTGGGCGCGGATTGCCGCTCTGCGGACGAGGTGTGATAGTTCCGACTTCCGTAAAGCCAAAACCTACCTTCAAAAGCGCATCCGGCACTTCAGCATTCTTGTCATAGCCTGCGGCCATGCCAACTGGATTGGGAAACTGTAGCCCTGCGATCTTTACGCTAAGAGCTGGGTCATCCGGCCGATTGCAGGTGACGATACCTGTTTTCAGTCCGGCGATGGACAGACCATGCGCTTGCTCGGCGTCGAGCGTAAACAATGCACGTCGGCCGATAGTTTCAAAAATCCCGCTCATTTGTTTTCCAGCTCCGGGAAGATATGGAGACCATTTTTATCAAGCGGCAATGGCCCGACTTTTATCACTGCCGATAAAGGCAGCGCGGCATAAAGATGCGGAAACAACGCACCGCCACGCGAGACTTCATATGTGAGCGCATCACCCAAAACAGCGGCGTCTACGCTTATAAGCAGCAGATCCGTTTGCCCGGCAAAATGTTTGGCGGCTGTTTCACGCACCTGTTCATGGGTGGAGAAATGTATATAGCCATCGGCAATATCAACTGGTGCACCGGTAAAAGTGCCAGCCTTTTCTGCCTGCGCCCAGAGATCGCGCGGGGCGATCTTGTAAATGGTCGTTTTGGTCATGGCAGCTCTCTATCCCGAATTTATTTGAAAATCAAAGCATGGCTTGTTCGTTTTTCTTGCATAGCTCCCATATGATGTGGGACGCTTAAAAAATGCTCTGAAGGAGTTCGAACCATGTCTGGCAAAAATATGCCGTTAATTTGCACCTTGGCTGTCGCTTCATTGCTTGGGTTTAGCAGCGCTTATGCGCAGGACAATGGGCGCTATCGCCTTGAAGGCACGGAAACTGGCTATGTGCGGCTTGATACGCGCACAGGCGCGCTTTCGGTTTGCAACGAGCAGCAGGGTCAACTCATCTGCAAAATGGCGACCGAAGACCGCGAAGCTTATGAGAACGATATTTCTGATTTGCAGGGCAGGGTGAAAAAGCTTGAGGACAAGCTTGCAGCGGTTGAATCGGGCGCTGCATCGGCCACGCCTTCCAAGCTGCCCTCGGAAGCAGAGTTCGAGCAATCGCTTGGTTATATGGAGCGTTTTATGCGCCGCTTCATGGATGTTGCAAAAAGCTTTGATAGTGAGCCTGAGAAGCCTGCGGACGGCGCACAACAGTGACGATCTGATAATTTAGTAGGCCTTGCGCGTTGTCTATGAAAATGCTTGCCTTCCCTAGTGTGGTGAATTTGTAGTTCCTACCATGTGTGTTGCATGCACTTTTAGGAACTTCAAATTCATAAGCCATACTAGTCTGTTTTCCCAATAGAGGTAAACGGTAGGGGAGGATAGTCCGGCAATGCAGGGCTGGGGAATTTTAGGCGTCGCATTTCTGTATCTGTTGATGCTGTTCGCTGTGGCCAGCATTGGCGATAGACAAGCTGCGCGCTGGAGCAGCGCCCCGCGCCCCTATATCTATGCGCTGAGCCTTGCGGTCTATTGCACCTCGTGGACGTTTTTCGGCTCCGTTGGCTTGTCTGCTCAACGCGGGCTTGAGTTTTTAGGCATCTATATCGGCCCCATTCTGGTTTTCACGCTCGGCAACCGATTATTGCGTCATATCGTGCGGCTGGCCAAAGCCGAGCACATTACCTCTATCGCCGATTTTCTGGCTGCGCGTTATGGCAAAAGCTTTGGCGTGGCGTCGCTTGCCACCGCAATTGCTGCCGTTGGCTCCATTCCCTATATCGCGCTGCAACTCAAAGCCGTTTCGGGCAGTGTCGGTCTGGTGATGGAGCATTATGGCTCGGCCTTTGATCCATCATCCTTTGTGTTTGGCGATATTTCATTGCCGGTGGCTGCGGTTCTCGCGGTCTTTGCGATCCTGTTTGGTACCCGACATACCGATGCCACCGAACATCAGAACGGACTCATTTTGGCTGTCGCGCTAGAATCAGTCATCAAACTTTGCGCATTTCTGACGGTAGGATTGGCCTGTACATTTTTTCTGTTTGGCTCGCCGGGCGAGCTTATCGACAAGATTTCGCAATCGCCAGCAGCGCTTGATGCCTTCCACTACGAAACATCTATTGGCACATGGATCGTACATACGATGCTGAGTGCCGCAGCCATCATCATGCTGCCGCGCCAGTTTCATGTGACGGTTGTTGAAAGTCGCAGCGAAAAAGAGCTGCGAACGGCCTTCTGGCTGTTTCCGCTTTATCTGATCCTGATCAATATTTTTGTTTTCCCGATTGCGCTGATCGGCGTGATGACGCTCGGCAACACGGTGAGCGGCGATCTGTACGTTCTGGCACTTCCCTTGTCCGCCGGTGCGCACTGGCTGGCATTGATCGCCTTTCTCGGTGGATTGTCTGCGGCAACGGCCATGGTCATTGTTGCCTGCGTTGCGCTCTCGATCATGATCTCGAACCATCTTGTTCTGCCGCTGATCATTCGCAGGCTTGCAGTCCGCCATCCGACCGAACAGCGCGATCTGACAATGATTATTTTGAATACGCGGCGGCTGACGATTATTGGCATTCTGGCGCTGGCATTCGTCTATTACCGCATGGCGTCGAACAACATTCACCTTGCATCCATCGGTCTCATATCCTTTGCGGCCATTGCGCAGTTCGTCCCTTCTTTTATCGGTGGCCTGTTCTGGCGCAACGCCAATGGACGCGGCGCGATGCTGGGTCTTTCCGCAGGCTTTCTCATCTGGGCATATACGTTGCTTCTGCCAACGGTTGCACCAGAAGATGCGGCTATCCTGCGCGACGGCTTTCTTGGCTTTACGGCGTTGCGCCCCGAAGCACTTTTTGGCACAGACGCACTGCCACTGACCCATGGCGTGTTATGGAGTTTGGCTGCCAATACATTGTTTTATCTCCTGGGTTCGCTGTCGCGTGCATCAACGCCGCTTGAGCGTATTCAGGCCAGCATATTTTTGCCACGCTATTTCATCGGCACACCGACGCTCAAGCGTTTTCGGACGACTGTAACCGTCGCAGAACTCAAAGCCACCATGGCACGTTATCTGGGCGCAGAACGTGTCGAGCGCGCTTTCATTCGCTTTGAAGGGCGAGAACAGCGCAGGCTTGACCCAGGCATGACCGTCGACACGCCGCTCATCCGCTACGCTGAGCAATTGCTGGGAACGGCGGTCGGATCATCCTCGGCGAGGCTGGTTTTATCTTTGCTGCTTAAGCGTAATGATGCGTCCGCGCGTGATGCGCGGCAATTGCTGGACGATGCTTCTGTGGCACTGCAACAAAACCGCGATCTGTTGCAGATCGCCCTCGACCAGATGGATCAGGGCATTACCGTGCTAGACAAGGATTTGCGCCTAACCTGTTGGAATCGGCAGTTCCGCGCGTTGTTTGATCTGCCCGACGAAGTAATGCAGGTCGGCATTCCCGTCTCTGAAATTGTCGAGCATTTGGGCCGCAACGGTGATCTTGCACCGCACGCCCAAAATGCTGCCATTCGTTCGCTTGCGACCTTGCGCAAACCATGGCGATTGACGCTGAAATCGACGGGTAAGGTGCTGGAGATCAATTCCAATCCGATGCCGGATGGCGGGCTTGTTGCAACCTATACCGACATCACTGCTGAGGTTGAGGCGGACTTGACGCGCCAGAAGGCGGCGGAAATGCTTGAGCAGCGCGTTGCTGACCGTACTGCCGAACTAACTGACGTGAACCAGCGATTGGCCAAGGCGCAGAGCGTTGCCGAAGAAGCCAATCTCGGCAAGACACGGTTTCTGGCGGCGGCAGGACACGACATTCTGCAACCGCTCAATGCGGCGCGGCTTTACAGCACTGCACTGGCTGAAAAGCTTGGCCGAGCCGAAACGAGCCAGCTTGCCCGCAATATTGATTCGTCGCTGGAGTCAGTCGAGGCTATTCTCGGAATGGTGCTCGACATATCGCGGCTTGATACGGGGGCATTGAAGCCTGAAGTCTCGGTGTTTCGTCTTGATAAGTTGCTCAGTCAGATTGCAACAGATTTCACGCCCATGGCGCGTAAGAAGGGCCTTAAGCTTCGTGCGGTTCCTTCAAGCATCATTGTGAAAACCGACCGCAACATGCTGCGTCGTTTGATCCAGAATCTGGTGTCCAATGCGATTAAATATAGCCGCAAGGGCGGCATCCTCTTTGGGGTGCGCAGGCGCGGCAACTTCGTGGAACTGCAAGTGCTTGATACCGGCATAGGCATTCCAAAGCAGAAGCTCAAACTTGTATTTCGCGAATTCACGCGTCTTGATGAAGGCATGCGCGAAGCCGAAGGTCTGGGCCTTGGGCTTTCCATCGTTGATCGCATTGCGCGAGTGCTGGAATTACCGCTTGCTGTCATATCTTCAACGGGGAGAGGCAGCGTTTTCACGCTGCACATTCCGGTGAGTGACGAGTCCGTGCCTGTCGAGGAAGTGGTCAACCGCAAGGGCGTAAAACGTGCATCCAGTTTGACAGGGCTTGATGTACTTTGTGTGGATAATGACGCCAATATTCTCGCTGGTATGGAAACACTTTTGACTGGCTGGGGCTGCAATGTGACGACGCTGCGCAACGGCTCCGGTTTGAAAGTTTTCTGCGTTGAGCGCGAGGTGGCGCCTGATATTATCGTGGCGGATTATCACCTCGATCATGAGAACGGGCTGGATATGATCGGCTTTGCACGTGAAAATTTTAAGCGTGACATACCGGCAATCCTGCTGACCGCTGATCGCTCCAAAGAAGTGCGCAAACGGGCCGACGACGAAAACGTCATCGTGCTGCATAAGCCTTTGCGCCCGGCAGCCTTGCGCTCATTGTTATCAAGTGCACTGCATCAGCGCTCGGCTGCGGCTGAATAAACTTATCCGGCGTCCGGTGTGAAGGCATCATTTCCAATGCGCGACAAAACGATCACCGCTTGCGTGCGACTATCAACGCCCAGCTTCTGCAAAACGGCGGAGACATGCGCCTTGACGGTCGCCTCCGACACATTCAGCTCATAGGCGATCTGCTTGTTGAGCAGGCCTTCCGCCAGCATGGTCAGAACGCGGGTCTGTTGCGGCGTCAACGTTCTGATTTTGGTGATCAGCGCTTCGATTTCCGGGTCATGTGCCTGATCAAGATCAATATCTGATGGCGTCCAGATGTCGCCTGCTAGCACGCCATTTACCGCTTCGCCTATGGTTTCCATGCTAGCGGATTTGGAAATAAAGCCCGATGCTCCCAATTCGATTGCGTGTCTGATCGTTGCAGCATCATCGGTTGCCGAAACAATAATGATCGGTAATGCAGGCTGGAGTGCTTTGAGGGTGACAAGACCAGACAGGCCCGATCCGCCAGGCATGGTCAGATCCAGCAATAGCAAATCAACATCGTCGCGTTCAGCAATCAGCTTTTTCACTGCATCGAAATCGCCAACCTCCATGATCGTTGCTTCTTCCGGCATGCCGGACAAAACCTGCCGCAATGCGCCCCTGAAAAGCGGATGGTCATCAGCGATGATAAATTGCATAAGCCTCGCACGCCATGTTGAAAGTCCTCCCCGAGCGATGCATTTTTACATGCAACTGTTTCGTTTTATGCCGATTTTAAATCCGGGCAACTGAAAATAGCGTTGTTTAGCTGGATTCATATGTCGCATTGCCGCGTTGTGGCCGCATTATGTGCTAGTTTCAGGTTTGAATGGAAGTAAGATGCCATAGCGGGAATGAAAAGGCAGTTTATGACGCGCAATACGCTTTATCCGGAAATTCAGCCCTTCAAGGAAGAGATGTTGCAGGTTTCGCCCCTGCATCGCATTTATGTTGAGCAATGTGGCAATCCTGACGGCAAGCCTGTTATCATGATTCACGGTGGCCCCGGTGGCGGTATTACGCCTGCCATGCGCCGCCTGCATGATCCGGAAAAATATCGCATCATCCTTTTCGATCAACGCGGCTGTGGGCGTTCGACGCCGCATGCGGAACTGCGCGAGAATACCACCTGGGATCTCGTGGCGGATATGGAATATATTCGCGAACATCTCGGCATCGACAAATGGCAGGTGTTTGGCGGTTCATGGGGATCGACACTCGGTCTTGCTTATGCGCAAACCCATCCGGAGCAGGTGTCGGAAATGATCCTGCGCGGCATTTTCATGGTCCGGCGCTTCGAAATTGATTGGATGTATTCCAACGGTGCGAGCATCATTTTCCCTGATCACTTCGAGGCCTATCAGGAGCATATTCCCGAAGATGAACGCGGTGATATGATTGCAGCCTACTATAAGCGACTGACCGACCGCGATCCGCAGGTGCAGCTTGCGGCCGCTCGCCTGTGGGCGCGATGGGAAGGCTCGGTGCTCTCCGTGCAGCCCGATCCGGCGCGCGTGGAAGCCTTTGGTGAAGACCTTTATGCGGTCGCTTTCGCACGTATCGAATGCCATTATTTCCAGAATCGCGGTTTTCTGGACAGCGATGACCAGCTACTGCGCAATGTCGAACGCATCCGGCAAATTCCGGGTGTGATCGTCCATGGACGCTATGACATCTGCACACCATTCATCAATGCATGGCAGTTGAAGAAGATGTGGCCGGAAGCAGAGCTTAAAATTGTGGAAGATGGCGGTCATGCCGTGACAGAACCCGGTATCACTCATGAGCTGATCGAAGCAACAAAGCGCTTCGTAGCATGATTTATACCAAAGGGCGCTTTAAGCGCCCTTTGTTTATTGCTGAAAAATGCAGCTCTAAATAGCGTATTTTGAAAATTCACCTTTTCTTTGAATATTTTCGCCTACAATCTAGAGACTGAACATTGTGATCCTCCCGATCCCCAATGCTCATCGATAGTAATTTATTTAACGAACCAATCCGCAGCAATGACGGCCCGGTTTGCGTTCGTGTAGGAGAGGGATAAAATTTCGTGTTGAAAGAATTCAAAGAATTTGCCCTTAAGGGCAATATGGTCGATCTGGCCATCGGTGTTATCATCGGCGGGGTGTTTGGTGGCCTCGTCAATTCGATCGTCAATGACATCATCATGCCGATCATTGGTTTGATCACAGGCGGTATCGACTTCTCCAATATGTATTTCCAGCTTGCTGGCAACCCACAACCCACATTGGCTGCCGCACGTGAAGCGGGTGCAACGATTGCCTATGGCAATTTTATTACGCTGCTTATCAACTTCCTGATTATTGCTTGGGTTTTGTTCCTCGTCGTCAAAGGCATGAACAGGCTCAAGAAGAAGGAAGAAGCAAAGCCGGAAACAGTTGCCGAGCTGCCACGAGAGGAAGTTCTGCTGGCTGAAATCCGCGATCTTCTCGCAAACCAGAACAAAGCTTGATTGAGTTAGAACCTGAATGTCTGAAACGGGGCCCTTGCGGTCCCGTTTTGATTTCATCTATCAATTTGACTGATCTTTCCATCACAAAATGCCACGTGATTTCATGATTGCTCTTTGCTAGGCGTGAGTGATCGATATTGAAATCATGCGAGCCAAAATGACGCTTATTGCTAATCTTCGACGTGAAGCAGCTCAGTCCCCAGAAAGCGGTATCATCACCGTTGCCAATCATGGTCGCGGGAAAGAGGGGCTTATACCGCTATGGGTTGGCGAGGGTGATCTAGCTACGCCCGATTTCATTCGCGAAGCAGCCCAGAAGGGCATCGCCGATGGCGAAACCTTCTACACGTGGCAGGCTGGAATTCCGGATCTACGCGAGGCGCTTGCGCGTTATCATGCGCGCCATTTCTCGAAAAGTTTCAGACCTGAAAATTTTTATGTCACTGGTTCCGGTATGCACGCCATCGAAATGGCGCTCAAGGCAACCACAGGTGCGGGCGAAGAAGCGATTTATCTGTCGCCCGCCTGGCCGAATTTTGTTGGCGCATCCGGGCTTGCAGGTGTGGTTCCCGTGCCGGTTGAGCTTGAGTTTGGTGCAAATGGCTGGATGCTCGATCCTGAAAAGATAGCGAGCGCCATTACACCGCGTACCCGCGCCATGTTTATCAATACGCCTTCCAATCCGACCGGTTGGACCTCCGATATTGAAACGCTGCGCTTTATTCTCGATCTGGCACGCGAAAAGGGCATCTGGATCATTGCCGACGAGATTTACTCGCATTTCTGTTATGGTGGCACGCGTGCGCCTTCCTTTATGGATATTATGGAGCCGGATGATCACATCATTTTCGTCAATTCTTTTTCCAAAAACTGGGCAATGACCGGCTGGCGCGTGGGCTGGATGACAGTGCATCCGTCAATCGGTCCGGTTGTTGAAAACATGATCCAATATTCCAACTCCGGCGTGGCGCAGTTCATGCAGCGCGGCGCGGTTGCAGCACTTGATCATGGCGATGATTTTATTGCCATGCAGGTTGAACGGGCGCGTTTAACGCGTGACCGCCTTTGTGCAACGCTTCAGGGGACGGGCAAAGTTAAGCTGACGCCACCGCAAGGCGCGTTCTATCTGTTTTTCGGTGTCGATGGAGTGACGAATTCGGTGAAGGCTGCAATTGACATGGTCGATAATGCCAATGTGGGCCTTGCGCCGGGTAGTGCTTTTGGGCTTGGCGGTGAGGGCTTTTTCCGACTCTGCTTCTGCCGTAATCCACAGCAGGTGGATGAGGCGGCAGCACGGCTCGTTCGCTGGATCGATCAAAGGTAAATCCAGCTGTTAGCTGGTCCGCTGAAATCAACCCTGCTGCCACCATCGACCGGTGAGCTGCAAGGTTTTGGCTCAAGAAACCGGCGTCAGTATTCGCACCCTTTATCGCGATATTGTGAGCCTTCAGGCGCAGGGCGCCGAGATAGAGGGCGAGCCGGGCATCGGCTATGTTCTCAAGCACGGCTTCTTGCTATCACCCTTGATGTTTCGTCCCGAAGAGATCGGCGCGCTGGTATTGGGGGCGCGTTGGGTGGCAGAGCGAACCGACCACAGACTTCGCGATGCCGCAAAAAGTGCACTTGTGCGTATAGGTGCTGTTTTGCCTGATGAATTGCGTGCAATACTGGATGCATCAACGCTGCTTGTTGGCCCGGGTACGAAGTTGCTGCCCGACGGCGTCGATACTGCCATGCTTCGCGAAGCGATCAGGACTGAGCGCAAACTGTTGATCGATTATCGCAACGGCAATGACGAGTTTCCACAGCGCGTGATCTGGCGCTTCGCGCTGTCATTTTTTGATGAAGCGCGTGTGCTCGTTACCTGGTGTGAATTGCGTGGGAGCTTCCGGCACTTTCGCACGGACCGCATTGTGGCTGCTGAAATGCTGCAAGTTCGCTACCCGAAACGTCGCCAGACCTTGTTGCGCGAATGGCGTGAAGTGGAAAAAATCCCACCGCGTGAATTATGATGCTGCCATAAACTGGCAGTGTGTCGTTGTAGATTACCGATGTTCCCACTTTGACAGAGGATATTTACATGATCGACAAGAATAGCGTTCTACTCTTTATCACCGATCCCGACGGACATCGCCTGCGAGTCTATACGGTGGATGACTAGAGCGCGTTTCGATCTTATTTCATCAGATCGGCGCTCTAATTATTTGCTTTAACGCGCATATTTTCCGAAAACCGTTTCACACTTTTCTGGATGCGCTCTAATAAACAAAAGGCCGGTGAAAACCGGCCTTCTTCTATTCTTATAAAGCCAAGCTAATCAGCCGCCTGCTTTTGAAACCATCAGCGAAATGACGTGGTCGGAATTTGCAGCTTTCGGCGCATATGGCTCCGAAAAAGGAATCCCTAATGTGTTCCATACTTCCAGCAAGGCGTCTTTCAGACCATCGATCAGCAAATCGTCATGCAATGGCGATGGCGTGATCCGAAGACGCTCTGTGCCGCGCGGTACAGTCGGGTAGTTGATTGGCTGAATATAGATGCCATGCACGTCGAGAAGACGGTCGCTGGCTTTCTTGCAAAGCTCGGGATCACCAACCAGAATTGGCACGATATGGGTTTCCGATGGCATAACCGGGAAACCGGCGGCCGAGAGGACATCCTTGGCGCGTTGCGCCTGCCGCTGCTGGCCATCGCGCTCAACCTGCGAAACTTTGAGGTGACGGATTGCAGCGGTCGCGGAAGCCGCCACTGCCGGCGGCAGCGACGTGGTAAAGATGAAGCCCGGCGCATAAGAGCGCACGGCGTCAATGATGGCGCGCGAACCTGTGATGTAACCACCCAATGCGCCAAATGCCTTGGCAAGCGTGCCTTCGATAATGTCGATGCGATGTGCAAGTCCGTCGCGTTCGGTGATACCACCGCCGCGCGCACCATACATGCCAACCGCGTGGACTTCGTCGATATAGGTCATGGCGTTATATTTTTCGGCCAAATCGGCAATCTTCTCGATTGGCGCAATATCGCCATCCATCGAATAGACGGATTCAAATACGATCAGCTTGGCGCGGGAATGGTCCGCAGCCTTTAGAAGCTGTTCGAGATGCTCAACGTCGTTGTGACGGAAAATCTTCTTCTCTGCACCTGAACGGCGCACACCTTCGATCATCGAAGCGTGGTTCAGTTCGTCGGACAGGATCAGGCAGTTTGGAAGCAATCGTGCAATAGTTGAAATAGAGGCTTCATTGGAAACAAAACCCGAGGTGAAGACAAGGCCAGCTTCCTTGCCATGCAAGTCAGCAAGCTCTGTTTCAAGCTCAACAAGCGGATGGTTATTGCCCGAAATATTGCGCGTGCCACCTGCGCCGGAGCCGGTTGAGTTGGCTGTGTCGCACATCGCCTTGATGACGTCGGCATGATGGCCCATGCCAAGATAATCGTTCGAGCACCAGACGGTGATCTCACGAGCCGTGCCATTATTACGCCAGATAGCGCGGGGGAAACGTCCAACAATGCGTTCCAGATCAGCAAAAACGCGGTAACGTTTCTCGGCGTGCAGCTGGTCGATCGCTTCTTCAAAAAACCGGCGATAGTCCATTATACGCTCCTTGTTATTGCTCTAGTACCGCTTTTATTTTGTTGCGTCCATGCCGCAATGACGGGCAATTTGCCACGCTTTCGTGAAACTGCATTGATCAAAATCAAATAAATAATCGTTTTATCTTGTCTTTAGGCGAATAATGAACTTTGCCGCCATATCTCTGCGCCGCACATAAACCCGCGGCATTCCGAAAGGATCATCCGTGGCTCTGGCGCGCGCATGAACCGTGGTGGTGGCAGTTTGATATCCGGCTTCACGACACATATCGCGGTGGATCTCAAGATTGCCACCGTAAGGATAGGCAAAATTGGTTACAGCCGATCCAAGCATATCTTCGAGCATGGCTTTGGATTGCACGATCTGACGGCGGGCTTCGTCTTCCGGGGTCTCTTCCAGATTGACGTGATCAACCGTATGCGCGCCGACTTCGTGGCCAAGCGCCGCCCATTCGCGCATCTGCGTAACCGACATGCAGGGTGTCACTGGAACGCCCATGGCCTGATCCCAGACATTACTGCCGCCAAGCTGATTGGCGACAAAGTAATTGGTCGCGGTAAAGCCGAATTCCGAGAGAACCGGCAGCGCATTTTCATAATTGTTGAGAAAGCCGTCATCAAAGGTAATCACGGCGACTTTGCCGGTTTTCTCGCCCTTAATGTAGGGCATTGCATTGTTGAGAGAGAGGCCCTGATAACCAAGTCGTTTTAGCCACGCCATCTGGCTGCGAAACTTGTCCGGGTGCACCCAAAGCCCGCGAAACGGGATTTTCTTATGAGGCAGCGGTGCAATCTGGTGATAGAGAAGAACAGGAACAGCCATATGTCTCACTTCGATCTTGCAGAGAAACGACGCACGCGCATCCGATAGATCGGACGCAGGATTTCACGCGTGAGCTTGTCGGAAAAGGATTTCTTGTGCTGGATGGTCGTTCCGCCCAGTTCAGCTGAAATCTCCTTCACGCCACCGGGAATAACGGCTAGGGGCTGAAGGTCGGTGACCCAACGCATTTGAACCATGGTGTCGACAGGCCGATCAAATTGTTCGGTCAAGGCCAGTAGTTTTATTGCTGCGTCATAGCTTACAAGCTGCGCCACCATGCCAAGGCCAATCGGGTTTGGGATGATGATGCGTATATTTTCATCCCGAAATACTTCGCGACCCTGTTCGCGATCATCGCGAAAGGTAAAGCGAATGAAGCTGCCCGGCTCGAAATGATTGCTGACCGCACGGAAGGCAGTGCTGAAAACGGGTGTGAGCTCAATATCATCTTCTATGACGAAACCTGCGTCGAGCTGTTTATCGACAATAGCCTGCCATGCTTTGCGATGGGAAAGAAAACAGGCAATCTCGTTTTTACTCAGTACAAACGGATAGCGCGGCGTATGAAGCTTTCGCTTGTAAACACGACTGATTTCGGAATCGGCAAGCGTGCGGCTGTCAATAGCTTTGATCACTTCTGCTTTGAGGGGAAGCTCGTGAATTAGCCTTTCCACTTGCGGCTTGCGATCTTTTGCACGCTCCAGATGGATGATGAAAGCCTTGATATTCATGTCAAACCTGAGCGTAAAGTCGGCCGAATTTGCATTCTATATCTGCTATGCGCTCAATTTCTGCAAGTCACACTTATTAGCCTATCTTATGCAGAAGTCCTGCCGAAATCTTTTCTTCGATCCATTTCCGCTCGGCTGCCCAATCGTGGCGTTTCCAGCCTTCCCAGCTAAATCCGCATATTTTGATGTCCCAGTCGGGCAGAGAATATTTTCGTAATGCAAGCCATATGCCGAAGAAGCCGGTACTCGGGAAGACTTCTTTCATCCGTTCAGGACCTATTCCCAATTCATCGCAGACTGTAAAATAATCCTGCGACGGCATGATGCGGATTTTTTTGCCAGCCCGCCCGAAATAATCGATGGCCTCATTCGTCCAGTCGGCGCGACGCCCCTTCAATCGCGACAAGAAGTTTGGATGGTGATGAAATCTTTTGATGATGCTTGGATGGAAAGCAAACAGAATTTCTGGCGTGTTCTGAACAATCTCCGAATTGATGAAGGCTGGGTCTTTGATCCATTGCTCCATCTGCTTGCTTGATGTCGCGAGCATCAGCATGTCGGTTTTTGTGCCACTCATTCCTAGTGAAACGCGCGGTTCGTTGAAACGCACGACAATTTCGGCCGCATCAATTTCGGACGAGAGATTATGGTCAAGCGGACCGTTTCCTACGATAACGAGGGTATTGTTCATATGTGTGGGAATCTTATTCTGTTAAGCCAGATAAATAGTTTTAATTAAAATATGACGATTCCAAGTTTCATGGTCACCTCCCATATAATTGCGGGCAGTTTTGTGATCACTTTTGTCGCACCTTCTGACTTACAGCGTTACCGCGCGGCATGTCAGAAGGCATCAATATCGGCATTGCTGCTATGCAGTTTCTGCACTTCTCAAAACGATTAAAAAGACGGAAGCTTCATATCGGGAGGAAGGTAAAAAAGCACAGCGCATTGTTTGCGCGGCACATAAGGGGATACCATTATGAACCACCTTCGCACTCGTTTTTCCCGTTGGATGCAGTATCGTGAAAACCTTCGCGAACTGAGCTGCTGCACTGATCGCGATCTTTCAGACCTTGGTATTTCACGCGACGACATTCGCCGCGTGGCTCAAGAAGCAGCCTTTGTTTAATTCGACCTAAACATCACCTGGTCGCTTGAAGCGAATATGGATGTTGTCATCCGCAAGATCAAAACCGGCATAATTACGTTGGAACGCGATAAGGGCATCGTTGACGCCCTTTGAGTAATCATCATCGTGCACTTCAACGTGATGCCGGTAAATGATCCGGTCGCCTTTGTAGAATATAACCTGACCTTCCATGATAGCCTCCTCTTTTAGCGCATCCCGAAAAGTGTGAAGCGGTTTTCGGATAAGATGCGCGATAAATGGGTCTAAAAGCCTTATGGGTGATGGGTGCGCAAATGCGCCCTACCATGATCCCTGAACGTCGGTATATTCAAAAGAAGTAGGCGGACGGGCGTGGGTTTCAAGCCTGCTCCGTTGTATTTTCGCCCTTGCAAAGTGCTAGCCACGCGCGGGCTGCATGAGACAGAAATGCGCCTTTTCGCCAGATGAGTGCCAGGTCCCAATCGAGTTTGGCATTTTTGATTTGATGAATGCGCACGCCTGGATGCTTGCGCTGCTCGGCGATCATTTGCGGCAAGAAAGCAATACCCATATTTGCCGCGACAAGTTCGACGATGAAATCGATCTGACTTGATTGGACTGCGATATGGGGAAACAGGCCGCGCTGATGGCATGCATCGAGAATGATGTGATTGAGCGCGAAGCCGCTTTCGAAAAGAATGAAGGGCAGGCTGGCAATATCGTGAAGCGGAATACCGCCATCGTCCTTGAAGCTATGATTGGCTGGGAGAAGAGCAACGACTGGCTCATAGCGAACTGCCTGCCATTCGAAGCTTTCTTCAACGGGCAGCAGGGACGCGGCCAGTTCCACGTCACCGGACAAAAGCAATTCTTCCAGCCGCTTGCTGCCGTGTTCAATGAGTTGAATGTCGATGTCGGGATAAAGTTTGGTGAAAGCCGCAAAGACCGGGGCAAACAGAACGCTGGAGCCGATGGGAGGAAGACCGAGGCGTAGAAGGCCGCGCTTTAACCCGCGCAATTCGCCAAGCTCGGTCAGCATGTCGTCTTTTTCGGTGAGCATTGCGAGCGCGCGTCGATAAACGATTTCTCCGGCGCTCGTTAGGCGCGGAGGGCTGACATCGCGGTCGAGAAGAATAAGGCCGAGTTCATCTTCCAGCTGTCGCACAGTCTTGCTGACGGTGGATTGGGTCGCATGGATCGTGCGGGCGGCAGCGGAAAAGCCGCCCTGTCGCACCACTTCCACGAATGTCTGAAAGCCACGTAAATTCATAAGCTATTCTATTATCGAATAGCTGCAATGAAATCAATTCATTTCTGGAATAGCGATCGAACGCCTATAGTGTCTTCACAACTGCCCGCATTGGAACAACACCATGAATGTTCATAACCTGATGATCCGCTTTCGCTACGCGCTGCACAACAGCCGCATCATGCAGATCGCGACCCTATTCGGCTTCTGGTTGGTAGGTGAAGGGTTCGTTCGTTTGAGTGGCCTGCCGCTGCCGGGTGGTGTTGTCGGTATGGCGCTGGTTTTGGCTCTGCTGTTAAGTGGTCGCGTCAGTTTGTTCAGCATGAAGCGCGGCGCAGAATGGTTTCTTGCTGAAATGTTGCTGTTCTTTGTGCCTGCGGTTCTCGCAATTCTCGAACATCAGGAATTGCTTGGCATGATGGGCGTGAAAATCATGGCCGTTATACTTGTGGGCACGCTGACGGTCATGACTGTAACTGCACTGACCGTCGATTTTTGCTACCGCTTAAGCCTGCGCTATGTCGCTAAATAATCCCTATGTGGCGATGCTGTTTTGGTCTGCCGCAACCATTCTTCTCTATCTGGCTGCAAAGCGCTTTTATCGACGCTTTCCAATGTGGTGGCTGACGCCACTTTTGATAACGCCTTTGCTGCTGATGGCGTTGCTGATGGGCCTGAATGAAAACTACCATGGCTATTTCAGCGCAACGCATTGGCTTGTCGCGCTGCTTGGCCCTGCGACCGTTGCATTCGCCATTCCCATCTATCAGCAGCGCGCGACCATCCGCCGTTACTGGCCGGTCCTGCTGGTCGGCGTTGTGGTGGGTAGTTCATCCGCAATGTTGTCGGCCTGGGGCTTGGCGCATCTTCTCGGTCTTCACGATGCCATTAGCCTCAGTCTGATGCCGCGTTCCATGAGTACGCCTTTTGCGATGGCTGTTTCCGGCGATATTGGCGGTACACCTGATTTGACGGCTATATTCGTTGTGATTACCGGCATATTTGGTGCAGCACTAGGCGAAGTGATGCTTAATTGGTTGCCAATCCGCTCGGCACTTGCTCGTGGCGCACTTTTTGGCATGGGGGCGCATGGCGCAGGGGTTGCCAAGGCGCATCAGATTGGCAATGAAGAAGGTTCAATCGCCGGTCTCGTCATGGTGCTGGTCGGTCTGGTCAATGTTCTGGCAGCGCCGTTGATCGCTCACCTTCTTTGAAACACTGTTTTTGCAGCATATTTTTCTTTATTTGATTATTATCTGAGCATATTCGGTATGTTTGCATTTTTGCATCAATCTTAAGCATCGGCGTATTTGCATAACTGATATGCGTTATTGGGCGTTGTTGAATAAAGAGGCGCTTGGTAAACATTGGTCATCGGGTTCACTCCTCCTCCCAGAACCCGATGACGGATACGGCACTCCTCCTCCCAGCCGTATTCAAGATCAGGCCGCGCATCCTCCTCCCGCGCGGCCTTTTTCTTTTTCTAAACCTCCCCAAAAAAACCAAATCTATTGCCAGTAATCCATATTTGTTGACAGTGCGTTGCCGGCTTACCCCATGGGCAATCCTATTCAAGTGAACTATCTCTCGGTCAACATCAGACTTGCGATGAGTGTCACTCCCTGAGAGAGCCATCGCGATAACGCGGGAGATCAAAACCATGACCAGCGGCATTCATCACCTGACTATGATTACGCGCAAGGTTCAGGCCAATGTCGATTTCTATGCGGGCTTTCTGGGCTTGCGCATCGTCAAAAAGACTGGAGGTTTTGAGGACGCCGAACAGTTGCACCTGTTCTATGGTGACAGGTCCGGCACACCCGGTTCGCTCATCACTTTTCTGGTCTGGGAAGATGGTGCCAAGGGACGGGTCGGCCATGGTCAGGTCAGCGAGATAGCACTTGCAATTGATCGCGCCTCGATAGGCTTCTGGCTGGAACGCGCTTTGCGCTATCATGTGCAGTCGGAAGGTCCGGTGCAGGAATTTGGCGAGCCGGTGCTGCGCCTGCGCGATCCCGACGGGATAATCCTCAAGCTTGTGGGCTGTGATCTTGCAGCCAGTGACGCATGGGTTTCAGGTGACATCCCGGCAGAACACGCTGTGCGACGCATTCGCTCGGCAACCATTTTGTCCGAAACGCCGGAACAGACGGTTGGCTTTATCGAACGTTATTTCGGCTTCCGTGCGGATGCAAAGGAAGGCACGATTGACCGGCTGGTGTCCAGTTCAGGCGATGTGATCGACGTGCACGACGCAAGCGGCTTCTGGCCGGGCATTCCCGGTACAGGCATTGCCGATCATGTCGCGTTCCGGGCGGTTGACTGCGATGAAATTGAACGGGTGGAAAAGGAACTGGCAAAGCTCAATTCCAGCGAAACGAATGTGCATGATCGCAAGTATTTTGCGTCACTCTATGTTCGTGAGCCGGGTGGTACTTTGTTTGAACTTGCAACCGATGGTCCCGGCTTTACCGTGGATGAACCGGTCGAAAGTCTTGGCAAAGTGCTGTTCGTTCCACCCGGCAATGACGATCGCGAAGCTGCCATTCGCATGCGGATGCCGCAATTCTCAGCGCCCGGCGAGGAGAGGGTGATCTATCGCGATCTGCCTTTTGTGCATCGCGTTCACGTGCCTGAAGATCCCGATGGTACGACGCTGGTGCTTCTGCATGGAACTGGGGGCAATGAATATGATCTCATGCCACTTGCTCATAAGGTAGCGCCACGCGCCACACTTTTGGGTGTGCGTGGTCGCAGTACGGAAGAAGGCACGCAGCGCTGGTTTCGCCGGATAACGATGGATCGTTTCGATCAGGATGACATTCGCTCTGAATCAGAAGCCTTTGAGGCTTTTGTCGATGGCGCAACCAAATCCTATGAGCTCGACCCGGATCGGACGGTCTATCTTGGCTATTCCAATGGTGCGAACCTGATTGCAGCCTTCATGCGACTTCATCCACATATCGTGCACAAGGCAGTTTTGTTGCGCGGCATCGAGGTGTTGGAAAACAATCCTGTCGATGATCTCAAAGATGCATCGGTGCTGCTTTTGACCGGCGTTGACGATCTTTATGCAGCCTTGTCTGGTCCATTGGCCAAGGCTTTGAGCGACAGTGGTGCAGATCTCGATAATCGGCGTTTGCCGGGCGTTGGCCATATGCTGGTCGAGGATGATGCAACGATCATCCGTGAATGGCTTTCGGATAAGCTGTAAAAAACACAAAAGGCGGCTATGAAAATAGCCGCCTTTTGCATACCCTTTGTCGGCTCTGTGTGTAACTTAGATGTCGCAGCCACCTGATCTTTCCACAGGTCTTTATAATTAGGACTTGGCATATCCGTTTTGGTAAAGAATATATTACCCGCGCGCCTTAAATCAGATATTGCCAAATTCGGATGCTGATGGGCAATTGTGTTACTGGGTTTTGTCGGGGAGTTGGGTTTTGCAGAGCATTCTTCGTCGCATGACCCCGGCATTGTTGGTTGTCCTGATCTTGATTTCAGGCTGCGCCAGCCGCCCCGATGGGGTGCTGATCCCTGTTGGTCAAAGTGTTCCGGGTGCATCAAAGGTGGACTTGCTTGTTGCGACTACCCGTGCGCCGTCAGCTAATCCCGGTCTTTTGTTCTCCGGCGAGCGTGATAGCGAAATCAGTCTTACAGAGATTGTCGTTTCTATTCCGCCTGACAAGAACCGCAAAATTGGTGAAGTGCAGTGGCCTAAGAAATTGCCGGCCGATCCGCTTAAAGAATTCACGACCGTTGAAGTGAAAGCCATAAACAACGAAACCGGCGCGCAGAAATGGCTCAATCAAAGCCTGCCTAAATCGCGCCGCGTGATGGTTTTCGTGCACGGCTTCAACAATACGTTTGAAGATTCTGTCTACCGTTTTGCGCAAATTGTGCATGATTCAGGTGCGGAGGTTGCACCCGTCATCTTCACATGGCCGTCACGCGGCAGCGTGTTCGATTACAATTACGATAAGGAAAGCACCAACTATTCGCGCGATGCGCTGGAAACGGTGTTGCGCAAGCTCGCTGACGATCCGCGTGTCAAGGATGTAATCATCATGGCGCATTCCATGGGCAGCTGGCTGACGGTCGAAGCCTTGCGTCAAATGGCAATCCGTGACAAGCGCGTGGACCCGAAGATTACAGATGTCATTCTGGCATCGCCCGATCTCGATGTGGATGTTTTCAACAAGCAGTTCCGCGCTATGGGCAAGGACCATCCGCGGTTCACATTGTTCACATCGCGCGATGATCGTGCGCTGCGAGCATCACGCTTTATATCCGGCAATGTGGATCGTCTTGGCCAGATCGACCCGTCGGTAGAGCCTTATCGTTCACAGCTTGAGCAGGCAGGCATTACGGTGATTGATCTCACGCAGCTTAAAGCAGGCGACAGGCTCAATCATGGCAAGTTCGCTTCCAGTCCCGAAGTGGTTCAGTTGATCGGTCAGCGTTTGGTAACAGGCCAGACGATCACGGATTCGGATATTGGCCTTGGTGAGCGCCTCGGCGCGGTAGCCCTTGGCACAGCGCAGGGTGTGGGAACGGCTGCATCGCTGGTTGTCAGTGCACCGATTGCGATCTTTGATCCGAACACGCGGCGTACCTATAATGAACAGATCGACCGCTTCGGCAGAACTGTGGGCGGCACTGTAAGCGGTGCAGTTGGCAACTGATCCGCTTCACATTCCATGCATTAGCAAATGTTCTGTTGTCATATTTAAGGGCGCGCTGTAGGACTGGCGACCAAATCTGGTTGTTGGCAGGGAGGCCGCCATGCGGATCATCCATACGATAGAAGAATTGCGTCAGGCGCTGGCGATTGAACGCAAGAGCGGAAAATGCATCGGTCTTGTGCCGACAATGGGCTATCTCCACAAAGGGCATCTCGAACTTGTTCGCCGTTCTCGCGCGGAAAACGATGTCACCGTCGTTTCTATCTTCGTCAACCCGTTGCAGTTTGGCGCCAATGAAGACCTCGACAAATATCCGCGTAATCTGGAGCGTGATGCCAATCTGCTGCGCAATGCTGATGTGGATTACCTTTTCGCGCCTGCCGTCCCGGATATGTATCCACGTCCGATGCAAACCGTTGTCGATGTGCCAGCACTCGGCAATCAGATGGAAGGCGAGGCGCGGCCCGGCCATTTTGCAGGCGTTGCGACTGTTGTGAGCAAGCTTTTCAATGTCGTCGGCTCAGACGCTGCTTACTTCGGCGAGAAGGATTTCCAGCAGCTTGTCATCATCCGCCGCATGGTCGAGGATATGGCGATCCCTGTGCGTGTGGTGGGTGTTGTAACTGTGCGCGACGATGACAATCTCGCCTGTTCATCCCGCAATGTTTATTTGACGCCTGAACAGCGTGCTGCTGCCATCATCGTGCCCAAGGCACTTGATGAGGCAGAGCGGCTTTATCGGTCTGGCATAGACGACCCGGAAGCGCTTGAAGCCGCCATCCGTGCCTTCATCGAAGCAGAGCCGCTTGCCAGCCCGGAAGTGGTTGTACTCCGCGATCCTGAAACATTGGAGCGCTTGACGTCGGTGCAGGGCAGGCCGGTTCTGGTTGCACTTTTCGTGCGATTTGGCTCAACGCGTCTTCTCGATAATCGCGTCATTACCCATGTTTCGCAGGAAAAGGCAGCCTGAAATGAGCGCCACTGTAAACAAAAAACGCCTTTCTCCAAAAGCAATTCAGGCGATGAAAGGCGAACGCCCGGTGGTCAGCCTCACGGCTTACACCACGCCGATTGCCCGATTGCTTGATCCGCATTGCGATCTGCTTTTGGTGGGCGATTCCGTTGGCATGGTGCTTTACGGCATGGATTCAACGCTTGGTGTAACGCTCGACATGATGATCGCCCATGGGCGGGCGGTCATGCGTGGCGTGGATCACGCTTGTGTGACGGTTGATCTACCATTTGGAACCTATCAGGAATCTAAAGAGCAGGCCTTTCGCAGCGCCGCCCGCATCATGCAGGAAACCGGCTGCGATGGTATCAAGCTTGAGGGCGGAGAGGAAATGGCCGAGACGGTTGAATTCCTCGTCAAGCGCGGCATTCCGGTGTTCGGCCATGTCGGGCTGATGCCGCAGCAGGTTAACACGGTTGGTGGTTTCCGCTCGCTCGGACGCGGCGATGAAGAAGCCAATCGTATCCGCCGCGACGCACAGGCGATTGCCAATGCTGGTGCTTTTGCGCTTGTCATTGAAGGCACGGTTGAGCCATTGGCGCGCGAGATCACAGCATCGCTCACTATCCCAACAATCGGCATCGGTGCGTCACCGGCTTGTGATGGGCAAATTCTGGTTTCAGACGATATGCTAGGGCTGTTTCAGGATTTCACACCACGCTTCGTCAAGCGCTTTGCAGAGCTTGCGCCGCAAGTGTCGGATGCTGCCAAAGCTTATGCGGAAGAAGTGCGCGCACGTTCATTTCCGGGGGCGGAACATGTCTTTGGCATGAAGCCAAAAGTGTGAAAATGCCTGCCCGCTTCGTAAGCAGGCATTTCATAATTCACATTACCTGTTAAGTGTTGCACGCTGCCAATAGCGATAAAGCGCTTCCACATCGCCGCTTGTCAGTGTCTGCATCGCACCTTTTAATTGATCGTCGGGCCAGTCCCACCATTGCAATTCCAGGAGCATACTGACGCTGTTCTCATCGAAACGCGAACGAATGGTGCGGGCAGGGTTTCCCCCAACAATCGAATACGGTTCAACATCACGTGTCACCAGTGCGCGTGTGCCGATGATGGCACCATGGCCGATCTTGACGCCCGGCATGATAATGGCTTCAGAACCAATCCACACATCATTGCCGATGACCGTATCGCCTGATGGGCTGTAGCCGTTCTCAGCGCCCTCAAATATGCCCACTTCCGACATGAAGAAGAACGGGAAGGTGCTGATCCAGTCGTGTCGATGGCCCTGATTGCCGGCCATGATGAAGGCTGCACCTGATCCGATGGAGCAGAAGCTGCCAATGATCAGCTTGTCAGCACCTTCATCAGGCAGGAGAAAGCGGACACAGTCGTCGAAGCTATGGCCATGATAATAGCCGGAATAATAGCTGTAGCGCCCGACGATGATGTTTGGGTTTGTGACCTGTTTGTCGAGGGTGATGCCCTTGAACGGGCTTTCAAAGTAATTTTTCATGAGAATACTCACTGCATGAGTGCCAGTCAGTAGCGCATTCCTGAAAAGCGGGAACCGGTTTTCAGAATAGGATGCGCGTGAAACGAAAGGCTTGGCATTTATCCGCTTGCTTAAATGCAAACGAAAACCTCTCAAGAAACCGCAAGGTTACTTGAGTTCGTGCTCCTTGTGTAAAATCACAGGAGCGCGATGCAGGCGGTACTCGAACAGTTTATCATGGCCTGAACATAAGGCGGACTATGGAGAAAATAAAGGGAGGCTGATGCCTCCCTTTATAATTCTTACTTCTCGACAAAAGCCTTTTCGATCACGAAGTGACCGGCTTCGCTCTGGCTACCTTCTTCAAGGCCGAGGCCTTCAAGAATGACACGCATGTCGGCCAGCATTTCCGGGCTTCCGCATAACATCATGCGGTCGTCCTGCTCAGAGAATTTGGGCAGGCCGAGATCTTCAAAAATCTTGCCGGAGCTGATGAGGTCAGTGAGGCGACCCTTGTTGCGGAAGTCTTCACGCGTCACGGTCGGATAATAGATGAGCTTCTCGCGCACCATTTCGCCGAGGAATTCGTCTTCTGGCAGTTCTTTGGTGATCAGATCAGCATAGGCCAGTTCGTTCACTTCGCGAACGCCATGCACCAGGATGATTTTCTTGTAGCGCTCATAGGCTTCAAGATCGCGGATGATCGACAGGAATGGCGCAAGGCCGGTGCCGGTCGAAAGCAGCCACAGATTGTCGCCCGGAATGAGATTGTCATAAAGCAGCGTGCCAACCGGCTTTTTGCCAACGATCAGCTTGTCACCTTCTTTCAGGTGCTGCAAGCGCGAGGTCAGCGGACCGTCCTGCACTTTAATGGAGAAAAATTCGAGCTGTTCATCATAGACACTGGAAGCAATGGAATAAGCGCGCAGCAGCGGTTTGCCGTTCACTTCAAGGCCGATCATGATGAACTGGCCGCTCTGGAAGCGTAGGCCCTGGTCGCGTGTCGTGCGGAAGGAAAACAACCTGTCGGTCCAGTGGTGAACGTCAAGAACGGTTTCCTGATAAAAATTGCTGCTCATGTCGGAACTGTCTCTATTTCGCTTTTCACGGTGTCCGCTCAAAACAAGCGAACTTCATTTATCGCAATCATGGGGGATCGCGTCTGGCTGCCTTCAGGGTGGCTTCCGCGGAGGTCGTGATTTGCCGGTATGCTGCACCATGCCCGGCCGACGATTACGGAAGTTGGAATAATGCTTCTGTGTCCCGACATCAAGAGTTAATCAGGTATATGCGTCGCGCAATTAAATCGAATCCGAACGCAGCCTCAAGAAAACACGTTCTAATCAAGCGAGCTTCCGAAGCATGTTATGCTCAGGAAGCTCGACTTGTCTTTCAACGCGAACTGCGCACCAGTGCGATAGCCGCAAAGAGTGCGACGCCAGACATTACGGCAAAGCCGATAAACAACCAGAGTGCCGCATTCGCAGTGCCTGCAACACCGCCGGGATTGCTAAGACCCGCCAAATTCGCAATCATCCCCGCCAGCGCTGCACCCATAGCTGTGGTGAAAAGCTGGACTGTGGTGAGCGACGCTGAAGCCAGATTCTGGTCCGCAGCTTCGGCACGTTTGAACACACGGGTAAGCAGGTGCGGCCATGTCATGCCGACGCCGAAGCCGACGATGACCATCGCAAGGCAGATTGGCACCAGCGTGGTCCAGTGACCAGCGCTGCCCGGAGGCACGAGGATAGCAAGTGTCGCCATGCCGACAACGCCCATAATGGGTGCGGCAAGGATAACCTTGTTCACGCTCTTGCCTGTCACGCCGGATGAACCGATGGAGCCAAGCGTCCAGCTTCCGCCCATCAGTGCCGCAAGATAACCGGCAATCAGTGGAGACTGGTTATGCAAAACCTGAAAGAACAGGGGAACGAACACCTCAGAACTGGTGACCGATCCGCCCAGAAAACCCATGGTGAGATAAAGCGCACCAAGACGGCTCAGGCTGAACGTACCTTTCGGCAAGATGCGCTTTGTCGACTTATGTTCGACCCACACAAGCAGCATTAGCACGGCAAGTGCGATCAAAACGCCAGCGATATTCCAAAACGCACTTGGCGAAATACTGGCGGCGGAAATGATTAGCACGGCCATTGTGAGCAGGATCAACTGCGGCCATGCCAGACGGTCTTTATTTTCAGCATTGCTGATCTGCTTTGGCAAAATGACCATCGCCATCACAGCAAAAATGCCAATGACCGGTACCAACGACCAGAAGGCAGCACGCCATTCGCCAAGTTCGGCAAAAATGCCGCCAACAGCAGGGCCAACCAGCGTTGCCACACCCCACATGCCAGAAACAAGCGCAATGGCACGCGGCCAAAGCCGTTCGCTAAAGACGATACGGATCATCGCATAGGAGAGTGCCAGCAACATACCGCCGCCTAACCCCTGCACAATACGCCCGCCAAGCATGGTTGGCATGGAAGGGGCGAAGCCGCAGATGAGCGTGCCAATGGCGAAGATTATGGCCGCGACCACATAGGCATAGCGCGGCGCTGCCTGTGACAAGAGTTTCGGTACAAGAGCTGAGCCAAGAATCGATGCCGTCACGAACAATGCCGTGTTCCAGGCATAATAATCCATGCCGCCAATATCGGCGACTACGGTTGGCAATATGGTTGTGGCGATAAAAACATTGATGGCGTGGAGTGCTACGCCGCCCACGAGCGTCAGCGAACGGATCGCATTTTTGCCCGCAAACAATTCTCCCCAGCCTGCGGTAGCCCCTGCTGTTACAGTGGCGGCTGGATTTTCGGTCTGCATTTCTTTCCCTGGTCCTATCCCGCATTTCAGAGACGGGTTAATGCCCGTTGTCCGCACGCGTTGATCGCGCTTATAAAATGCTTTTTCAAACTTCGAAATGGGTCGCGAAGTAAAACAGTTGTCATAAAAGCCAAAAGGGGTTCAATTTTAAATGAAAAGCCCTATATCAGGCGAAGAAATATCGAATACGGCGTTTCACAAAAGAAATTTTTCTTGAAATGTCAGTGGCGGATTTGTGTTTCTGTCACAAGGTTCCTATAAGCCTGTCAATTAGTGGCTTTCTATAGCTGCATAACGTGCCCGCCAGACAACTGGACAGGCCATTTCCCCTAACTGACGACCCGGAAGACCATGATCCAGACGCCCTATTATCTGATCGATAAGACCAAGTTGAAGCGCAACATGGAAAAAGTTGCCTATGTGCGCGAGAAGTCGGGCGCAAAAGCGCTGCTGGCGCTCAAGTGCTTTGCCACATGGTCGGTGTTTGATCTGATGAGCGAATATATGGACGGCACAACGTCGTCTTCGCTCAATGAGGTGCGTCTCGGCCATGAGCGGTTTGACGGTGAAACCCATGCCTATAGCGTGGCCTATGCCGATCACGAGATCGACGACGTTGTCAGCCATGCCGACAAGATCATCTTCAATTCGATCAGCCAGCTTGAGCGTTTTGCGGATAAGGCTTCGCATATCAAGCGTGGTCTGCGTCTTAATCCCGGCATTTCGTCATCAACGTTTGACCTCGCCGATCCGGCGCGTCCCTTCAGCCGTCTTGGCGAATGGGATGTCGCGAAGGTCGAGAAGGTCATGGACAGCGTTACCGGCTTCATGATCCATAACAATTGCGAAAACTCCGATTTCGGTCTTTTCGACAAGATGCTGACCGATATTGAAGAAAAGTTCGGCTCGCTTCTCCATCGCGTTGAATGGGTCAGCCTTGGCGGCGGTATCCATTTCACGGGCGATGATTATCCGGTCGATGATTTCTGTACGCGCCTGAAGGCGCTGTCGGAAAAATTCGGTGTGCAGGTCTATCTGGAGCCGGGCGAAGCCTCGATCACCAAGACCACGACGCTGGAAGTGACTGTTCTTGATACGCTTTATAACGGCAAGAACCTTGCCGTCGTCGATAGTTCGATTGAAGCGCATATGCTTGATCTGCTGATCTATCGCGAAAAGGCGAAGATGGCGCCAAACAACGGCGAGCATAGCTATATGATCTGCGGCAAGTCCTGCCTAGCGGGTGATATTTTTGGCGAATTCAATTTCGATAAGCCTTTGGCCATTGGCGACCGTCTCTCATTTGAAGATGCGGCTGGTTACACGATGGTCAAAAAGAACTGGTTTAATGGCGTGAAAATGCCAGCCATTGCCGTGCGTGAATTGGACGGCACGGTCAAGCTTGTCCGCGAATTTGATTACGCGGATTTCGAAGGGTCGCTTTCATAAAGATCCTGTTGCAGCGTTCAAACTGCAATGAATTCATGTGTTTCGACGGGAAAGTGATCGGGACGAGAAACAGATGGCGGGAAACCGCTGGAAGAGGAAGCATCGACAGAAAATGAAGAAGAACGTTCTCATTATCGGCGCCGGGGGCGTGGCACAGGTTGTTGCACATAAATGTGCGCAAAACTCTGACATATTGGGCGATATCCATATTGCGTCCCGCACGGTTGAGAAATGCCGCAAGATTATCGATAGCGTGCATGAAAAGAAGAGCCTCAAGACTGAGGTGAAGCTGGAAGCGCATGCGCTGGACGCGCTGGATATTGAAGCCACCAAGGCTCTGATCCAGAAGACGGGCGTTCAGATCGTCATCAATGTCGGCTCGGCCTTCCTCAATATGTCGGTCCTTCGCGCCTGTATAGATACGGGCGTGGCTTACATGGACACCGCGATCCATGAAGATCCGAAGAAGATCTGCGAAACCCCACCGTGGTATGGCAACTACGAATGGAAGAACTTGCAGGAATGCGAAGAGAAAGGCATCACCGCCATTCTCGGCATCGGCTTTGATCCAGGCGTGGTCAATGCCTATGCACGTCTGGCTGCTGACGACTATCTCGATGAAGTCAAATCCATCGACATCGTTGACATCAATGCCGGTTCGCATGGCCGCTGGTTCTCGACCAACTTTGATCCTGAAATCAATTTCCGCGAATTCACCGGCACGGTTTATTCGTGGCAGGGTGGTCAGTGGCAGTCGAACAAGATGTTCGAAGTCGGCCACACTTTCGATCTGCCTGTCGTCGGCCCAAGCAAGGCCTATATGACTGGACATGATGAGGTGCATTCGCTGTCGAAAAACTATCCGAACGCAGATGTGCGTTTCTGGATGGGCTTTGGCGATCACTATATCAACGTTTTCACGGTACTCAACAATCTCGGCCTCCTCTCCGAACAGCCGGTCAAGACCGCTGAAGGCCTGGAAGTTATTCCGCTTAAAGTGGTCAAGGCTGTTCTGCCTGATCCATCATCGCTGGCACCGGATTATACCGGCAAGACCTGCATTGGCGATTTTGTCAAAGGCACCAAGGACGGCAAAGAGAAGGAAGTCTTCATCTATAACGTTGCCGACCACAAGGATGCCTATAATGAAGTGGGTAGCCAAGGTATTTCCTACACCGCAGGTGTTCCGCCGGTCGCAGCCGCAATCCTGATCGCTTCGGGCGAATGGGATGTGAAGAAGATGGTCAATGTGGAGGAGCTGAACCCCAAGCCTTTCCTTCACATTCTCAACCAGATCGGCCTGCCATCCCGCATCAAGGATGAAGATGGCGACCGCGCGCTCGACTTTGCGTAAGTCAGGTCTGAATGATTAAAGAAACCCCCGCTTTTTGCGGGGGTTTTTTGTAAGGTATTGTTGGCACTCGTGAAAACTGATTTCTCACCATGTCAGCAGCAGAGAATTTACTTCCCAAGATGTGTTGCTTCTTTAGGCAGGTCTGGTATCCATAGCGCATTGATTTTGTG
>Ga0308165_1001425_pt1 | contig 33459 bp, 27 predicted proteins | sample PhyWR2_FD_201032 | JGI IMG/M metagenome (GOLD analysis project Ga0308165, IMG submission 201032) | Phyllosphere microbial communities from UC Gill Tract Community Farm, Albany, California, United States - DLSLW.R2 | ecosystem: Host-associated > Plants > Phyllosphere > Unclassified | place: USA... | reverse complement strand
CGGCAGCATCATCACCACCCGCACTTACAGCGAGCGCCTGCAGACGCTGGCCTATGTGCGCGAGTCGGGGATGAAAATCTGCTCCGGCGGCATTCTCGGCATGGGCGAATCGCTGGACGATCGCGCCAACCTGCTGATCCAGTTGGCCAACCTGCCCGAGCATCCGGAATCGGTGCCGATCAACATGCTGGTGAAAGTCGCCGGCACGCCGCTGGAAAACGCCGAAGACGTCGACCCGTTCGACTTCATCCGCATGCTCGCCGTGGCACGCATCCTGATGCCGCAATCACACGTGCGCCTGTCCGCCGGCCGCGAGGCCATGAACGAGCAGATGCAGGCCCTGGCGTTCTTCGCGGGCGCCAACTCGATTTTCTACGGTGAAAAGCTGCTGACCACCGCCAACCCGCAGGCCGACAAGGACATGCAACTGTTCTCGCGACTGGGCATTCAGCCCGAAGCGCGGGAAGAACATGCCGACGAGGTGCATCAGGCGGCGATCGAGCAGGCACTGGTGGAGCAGAAGAGCAGCGAGATGTTTTACAACGCGGCTGTTTGATCTCGCTGGTTGAGTACAACCCCACACCTTGTGGGAGCGGGCTTGCCCGCGATGGCTTTGTCACATTCAACACAGATGTCGACAGACTGATTGCTATCGCGGGCAAGCCCGCTCCCACATGTCCGGTTTTACATTGATTGCTGTCTGAGGCCTGCATGTCTTTCGATCTCGCTGCACGCCTGGCTACCCGCCGTGCCGAAAATCTTTACCGGCAACGCCCCCTGCTCGAAAGCCCGCAAGGCCCTGAGGTGGTTGTCGATGGCCAGCCGTTGCTGGCGTTTTGCAACAACGATTACCTGGGCCTGGCCAATCACCCCCAGGTGATCGAGGCCTGGCGCGCGGGTGCCGCAAAGTGGGGCGTCGGTGGCGGCGCTTCGCATCTGGTGATTGGCCACAGCGGTCCTCACCATGCGTTGGAAGAAGCCTTGGCGGACCTGACCGGCCGCCAACGTGTCCTGTTGTTCTCCACGGGTTACATGGCTAACCTCGGCGCGGTGACGGCGTTGGTGGGGCAGGGTGATACGGTGCTGGAAGACCGCCTCAATCACGCCTCATTGCTCGATGCCGGCCTGTTGTCCGGTGCGCGTTTCAGTCGCTACCTGCATAACGACGCTGCAAGCCTGGCCAGTCGTCTGGAAAAGGCCACTGGCAACACGCTGGTGGTCACCGATGGCGTGTTCAGCATGGATGGCGATATCGCCGACCTGCCGGCGCTGGCCCGTGCGGCCAAAGCCAAAGGCGCGTGGCTGATGGTCGATGACGCCCACGGTTTTGGTCCGTTGGGGGCCAATGGCGGTGGGATCGTCGAGCATTTCGGCCTCAGCCAGGACGATGTGCCCGTGCTGGTCGGCACCCTCGGCAAGGCATTCGGTACGGCGGGTGCCTTCGTCGCCGGTAGCGAAGAGTTGGTCGAAAGCCTGATCCAGTTCGCCCGCCCCTACATTTACACCACCAGCCAACCGCCGGCGCTGGCATGTGCGACCCTCAAAAGCCTCGATCTGCTGCGCACCGAGCATTGGCGACGCGAGCATCTGGACCGGCTGATTCGCCAGTTCCGCCACGGCGCCGAGCAAATCGGCCTGGAATTGATGGATAGCTTCACCCCGATCCAGCCGATCATGATTGGCGATGCCGGGCGTGCGGTGCGCCTGTCGCAGATGCTGCGCGAGCGCGGCTTGATGGTGACTGCGATCCGCCCACCCACCGTCCCCGCCGGCAGCGCGCGCTTGCGCGTGACCCTGACCGCGGCTCACAGCGAGGCGCAGGTGCAGCTATTGTTAGAAGGACTGGCCGATTGTTTTGAAAAACTGGGAGCGGAGCCAAGCCATGCGTGATCGCCTGATTCTGTTGCCTGGCTGGGGCCTCGGCATTTCACCGCTGGAACCCTTGGCCGCTGCGCTGCAAGGGCTGGATGAACACCTGCGCGTGGAGATCGAACCGCTGCCGGAACTGGACTCCAGTGATCTGGAAGACTGGCTCGACGAACTCGACTCCAGCGTGCCCCAGGATGCCTGGCTCGGCGGCTGGTCGCTGGGGGGCATGCTCGCTTCTGAACTCGCGTCGCGGCGCGGTGATCGCTGCTGTGGCTTGCTGACCCTGGCGAGCAATCCTTCTTTCGTTGCCCATGAGCTGTGGCCGAGCGCGATGCCCGGTGAGACCTTTGACGCTTTTCTGGCGGGCTGCAACGCCGATCCACGATTGACGCTCAAGCGCTTTTCGCTGCTTTGTGCCCAAGGTGCCGAAGACCCGCGCGGCCTGTCACGGCTGCTGCTCGGTGGCGCGCCAAACACGGCAACATCGGTGTTGATGAGTGGCCTGGAGTTGCTGGCGCAACTGGATACCCGTCAGGCGTTGCAAGGGTTTCGCGGTCCGCAACTGCATTTGTTCGCCGGACTCGATGGACTGGTGCCCGCCGAAACGGCCGGCGAGTTGCTGGCGTTGTTGCCGGATGTCGAAATCGGTCTGATCGAACAGGCCAGCCACGCGTTTCTCCTGGAGGACCCGCACGGAGTGGCGGGGGCGATCCAGGCCTTTTTGCATGAGAGCGGTGATGACTGATTTATCCATTCCCAACCTGCCCGGTGCCTTGCCGGACAAGCGCCAGGTGGCGGCATCCTTCTCCCGCGCAGCGGCCAGTTACGACAGCGTCGCCCAATTGCAGCGTGATGTGGGCAACCAGTTGCTGAGCCGATTACCAGGCGACTTCGTACCGGACCGCTGGCTCGACCTGGGGTGCGGCACCGGGTATTTCAGCCGGGCGTTGGATGAGCGTTTTCCTGAGACGAAAGGCGTTGCGTTGGACATCGCCGAAGGCATGCTCAATCACGCCCGTCCGTTGGGTGGCGCCACGCACTTCATCGCGGGTGATGCCGAGCGCCTGCCGTTGCAGGATTCGACCTGTGACCTGATTTTCTCCAGCCTGGCAGTGCAGTGGTGTGACGACTTCGCTGCGGTACTCAGTGAAGCCCGGCGCGTACTCAAACCTGGTGGTATTTTTGCGTTTGCTAGTCTGTGCGTGGGCACGCTGTCAGAGCTGCGCGAAAGCTGGCGTCAAGTGGATCGCATGGTCCACGTCAATCGTTTTCGCGAGTTCGCCGGATATCAACAGCTGTGCGGGGGCAGTGGTCTGCGGGTTGTAGGGCTGCAAACCCGACCCCATGTGTTGCACTACCCGGATGTACGCACCCTGACACACGAACTCAAGGCGCTGGGTGCGCACAACCTCAACCCCGGGCGACCGGGAGGATTGACCGGGCGGGCGCGGATTCTCCGCCTGGTCGAGGCTTATGAGCAGTTTCGTCAGGCCAGTGGCCTGCCGGCGACTTATCAAGTGGTGTACGCCGTTTTGGAGAAACCCTTATGAGCGCAGCGTATTTCATCACCGGTACCGATACCGATGTCGGCAAGACCACCGTCGCCGCGGGCCTTTTGCATGCTGCTCGGTTGGCGGGGCTGAGTACGGCGGCGGGCAAACCGGTGGCCTCGGGTTGCGACGTGACGCCCAAGGGGTTGCGCAACGCCGATGCACTGGCACTGCAGGCCGAGTGTTCGTTGCCGCTGACCTATGCCCAGGTCAATCCGGTCGCGTTCGAGCCGGCCATCGCTCCGCATCTGGCGGCGCGTGAGGCGGGCGTGGCGTTGACGGTGCAGTCGCTGCTTGCGCCGATGCGTGAGATTCTGCAGATGGAGGCGGATTTCACCCTGATCGAAGGCGCGGGTGGCTGGCGTGTGCCGTTGGCGGACCAGGACAACCTGTCGGACCTGGCCATGGCGCTGGACCTGCCGGTGATCCTGGTGGTCGGCGTTCGGTTGGGGTGTATCAGCCACGCGTTGCTGACGGCCGAAGCAATTGCCCATGACGGTTTGCAGCTGGCGGGCTGGGTGGCCAATGTCATCGATCCGAAAACGTCGCGCCTGGAGGAAAACCTGGCGACTCTCGCCGAGCGCATTCCCGCACCCTGCCTGGGCCGAGTGCCCAAACTCAAGCTGGTGACGGCTGAGGCGGTTGCCGAACATCTTCAGTTGGACCTGCTCGACTGACGTTTGGTTTTTGCTATGACAAGGCACTGTGCCATTAGTGTTTTTGTCGGGCGTAATAGGGTCATCTCTGCTTCAATAGGCGCTGTTGATCCTTTTTCAGGACGAGTTCTCCCATGGAAATCTCAGGAAATACCGCTTTCTACGCCGGTCTGAGTACTATTCAGACAGGGCAGAACCGCGTCGATCAGGCTGCGGGCCAGATCGCCAACAATACGATCGAGCGTTCGGTTACCAGCCAGTCCTCCGAAGTTCAGGTCGATCGCCTGCGTGGGGTTGATCGCAGCCAGCAGTCGGATCTCGCCAGCAACGCGATCGAAATGGCTCAAGGCAAGTTCCAGGTCGAGGCGGGCGTCAAGGTGGCCAAGGCTTCCGACGAAATGCTCGGTACGCTGATCGATACCTTCGCCTGATTTTCTGCTGACTCCGCACCGTCATCGCCGCGACCTTTCGCGGCGTTTTTGTCTGTAAGTCTTTCTCTGCCAACTAAACTTTTCCGCACGACGGTCCGCCTGTGTCGCCGTGTCGCATCTTCGTGCGTCCGGCATTTGCATGCGGCGATGACGAACGGCAAAAGATCGATGCTTGACAAGATTTAGGCGTAAACGTATGTTTCAAACAACTGTTTGACCGTTACAACAATTCCAGCGGTCGTCCATCCCCGGTTACATCAGCAGAGGTTTATCGCTATGCCTGACTACAAGGCCCCCTTGCGTGATATTCGCTTCGTTCGTGACGAACTGCTCGGCTACGAAGCGCACTATCAGAGCCTTCCGGCCTGCGCAGACGCCACGCCGGACATGGTTGACGCCATTCTCGAAGAGGGCGCCAAGTTTTGTGAGCAGGTGCTGGCACCGCTGAACCGCGTGGGCGACCTTGAAGGCTGCACCTGGAGCGAGTCCGGTGTGAAAACCCCGACCGGCTTCAAAGAAGCCTATAAGCAATTTGTCGATGGCGGTTGGCCGAGCCTGGCCCACGACGTCGAGCACGGCGGTCAGGGTCTGCCTGAGTCGCTGGGCCTGGCGGTCAGCGAAATGGTCGGCGAAGCCAACTGGTCGTGGGGCATGTACCCAGGCCTGTCCCATGGTGCGATGAACACCATCTCCGAGCACGGCACCCCTGAGCAGCAAGAGGCGTACCTGACCAAGCTGGTTTCCGGCGAGTGGACCGGCACCATGTGCCTGACCGAACCGCACTGCGGCACCGACCTGGGCATGCTGCGTACCAAGGCCGAACCTCAGGCCGACGGTTCTTATAAAGTTTCCGGCACCAAGATCTTCATCTCGGCCGGTGAACACGACATGGCCGACAACATCGTCCACATCGTGTTGGCGCGCTTGCCGGATGCACCGGCTGGCACCAAAGGTATTTCGCTGTTCATCGTGCCCAAGTTCCTGCCGAACGCAGACGGCTCGATCGGCGCGCGTAACGCCGTGTCCTGCGGTTCCCTGGAACACAAGATGGGCATCCACGGCAACGCCACTTGCGTGATGAACTTCGACGCGGCCACCGGTTTCCTGATCGGCCCGGCGAACAAAGGCCTGAACTGCATGTTCACCTTCATGAACACCGCTCGCCTGGGCACCGCGCTGCAAGGCCTGGCCCACGCCGAAATCGGCTTCCAGGGCGGCCTGAAATACGCTCGCGATCGCCTGCAAATGCGCTCGCTGACTGGCCCGAAAGCACCGGACAAAGCCGCTGACCCGATCATCGTGCACCCGGATGTGCGTCGCATGCTGTTGACCATGAAGGCGTTCGCCGAAGGCAACCGCGCGATGGTTTACTTCACGGCCAAGCAGGTCGACATCGTCAAATACGGTGTGGACGAAGAAGAGAAGAAAAAGGCTGATGCGCTGTTGGCGTTCATGACGCCAATCGCCAAGGCCTTCATGACCGAAGTCGGTTTCGAATCGGCCAACCACGGCGTGCAGATCTACGGCGGCCATGGCTTTATCGCCGAGTGGGGCATGGAGCAGAACGTTCGCGACAGCCGCATCTCGATGCTGTACGAAGGCACCACCGGCATCCAGGCACTCGACCTGCTGGGTCGTAAAGTACTGATGACCCAAGGTGAAGCGCTCAAAGGCTTCACCAAGATTGTCCACAAGTTCTGCCAGAACAACGAAGGCAACGAAGCCGTTCAGGAATTCGTCGCACCGTTGGCTGCACTGAACAAGGAATGGGGCGAACTGACCATGAAGGTCGGTATGGCTGCCATGAAAGACCGTGAGGAAGTCGGCGCGGCCTCCGTGGACTACCTGATGTATTCCGGTTACGCCTGCCTGGCCTACTTCTGGGCTGACATGGCGCGCCTGGCAGCCGAGAAGCTGGCAGCCGGCACCAGCGACACGGCGTTCTACACCGCCAAGCTGCAGACTGCGCGCTTCTACTTCCAGCGCATCCTGCCGCGTACACGCACTCACGTGGCAACCATGCTGTCGGGTGCCAACAATCTGATGGACATGAAAGAAGAAGACTTCGCTCTGGGCTACTAAGCCTGTACGCGGCCTCGCAGAAAACCGCTGCTCCTTTGGGGGTAGCGGTTTTTTTTTGCTCGTTTTCCCCCGAAGTCGGGTGCCTTTCCCCAGCATGCTCAACGCTCGGCTTCCGAAAACGTTGAGTTAATTGATTCAAAATGTTTCTACATGGAGTGGCAAATTAATTGCACCGCACCCATCAACCGGTGCTGCAAAGAACTGTCTCGCTCGAACAAGCCTCACGCCCGGCCACTTAACAACAACAGTCAGGGTGAAGCTCATGAACATCAGTCGCCTCGTTCGTTTGACCTTCTGGTTACCCATCGCACTGTCCGCTCACGGCGTCATGGCGGCCACTGTCGCCGAAGTGGATCCGCCCGTGCCGGAGGTCCCCAGCCTGCAATCGTTGCGTGGCATGCAGCCGCCCGACCCATCAGGCACCGAGGGCGGACGCAAAGTCGACCTGATGACCGATTACGTCCTCAATCGCGGTGCTGCAATCCTGTTGGGCAAGGCGTTGTTCTGGGACATGGAAGTCGGCAGCGATAGCGCCACGGCGTGCGCGTCCTGCCACTTTCACGCCGGGGTTGATCATCGGATCACCAATCAGGTCAACCCTGGCCAGGCGCACACCAACGCCAACGTGGCCTCGATATTCAACAAACCGTTCACCGCATCCGACATCCCCGGTGACGTGGCGTCCTTCGCGACGCTGTCCGGTGGCAAGGGCGGCCCGAACTACACGCTGAAGAAAACCGATTTCCCCACCCATCTGCTGGTCAACCCGTTGGACCGTGACTCGCCCATCGCTTATTCAACCGACGATGTGATCGGCTCGCAAGGCGTGTTCGACGCCAATTTCGTCAAGCCCAACCAGCCGCGTTTCGATAAGTGCACGCAGCAGCCGGATGGTATTTTCCAAGTTGGCGGGATCAACGTCCGTCGTGCGACCGGGCGCAACGCGCCGTCGGTGATCAACGCCGCGTTCAACGTGCGCAACTTCTGGGATGGCCGGGCCAACAACGTGTTCAACGGCTTTTCGCCTTTTGGTAATCGCGATCCCGATGCCGGAATTTTTGTCACCAGCGATCGCAGTGGCGTGGCGACCAAAGTGCGCCTGGCGCTCAATGATGCGTCTGCCGCCTCGCAAGCCGTAGGACCGCCGGGGAGCGCGGTGGAAATGTCCTGCGGCGGGCGCACCTTCGCCGACATTGGCCGACGGATGCTCGACACGCTGATGCTCAAGCAGCAGCGTATTTCCTCCACAGACTCGGTGCTTGGCCCGGTGTCCGGCGCACGCCGGCCAACGTACCGCGAGCTGATCAAGGCCGCTTTCCACCCGCGGCTTTGGAATGCCACACAACCGGTTTCGCTGGGCGGTGCCTCGTACACCCAGATGGAGGCGAACTTTCCCTTGTTCTTCGGACTGGCGATCCAGATGTACGAATCCACGCTGATTTCCGACCAGGCTCCGCTCGACGCCTATCTGCAAGGTGATCATCAAGCATTGAATGCGCAGCAGGTCGAAGGGATGAACCTGTTCCTCGGCAAGGGCAAATGCGTCAGTTGTCATGGAGGTGCGGAGCTGACCAACGCTGGCAGCCGGCTGCTGTTCCATCCGCGTGAGCGAATCGAGCGTATGGTCATGGCGGACAACCTGACCACGCTGTACGACAACGGCTTTTATAACACCGGGGTGCGCCCGACTTCCGAAGACCTGGCGCTCGGCGGCACCGACGCCTGGGGCAATCCGCTGGCCTTCACTCGCGAGTACAACAGCCAGATTCAGGGTGCCAGGGTGCCAGATCCGCTGGATGTCGATGTGTGCACATTCGAAGCGCCGTTGAGCGCGGCGATCCCCTGCGACGCGACGCTCAAGCCCACTGTCGGATTCCGCGACGCAGTCGATGGCGCCTTCAAGACGCCGACGCTGCGCAACATCGCACTCACCGGGCCTTACTTCCACAACGGCAGCCGGTCGACACTCAAGCAGGTCATGGAGTTTTACAATCGCGGTGGCGATCGGCGGGGTTCGGATGCCAACAACACCAGCGGCTTCGATCATGCCAGTGTCAATCAGCACAACACCTCAAACCTCGATCCGGACATGACATCATTGAACCTGACCCCCGATGAGATCGATGCATTGGTCAAGTTCATGGAGGTCGGCCTGACCGATCCTCGCGTGGCCTGGGAGCAGGCGCCTTTCGATCACCCGTCGCTGGTCATCCCCTTGGGGCACGTGGGAGATGAGAACGCTGTGACTCCGAAACCGGTCAGCCCGAAGATCACCACTCGCCAGGCAGCCGATGCGTTGCTGACGCTCAAGCCGGTGGGGGCGGAGGGGCGTGGTGTTTCGGAGGGGCCATTGCGGACGTTTGACAACGACCTTTAAGACTTCGATGCGAGTGACGGGCTGCGCAGTTGCATCCCGTTACATAGCCGCAACAAAAAAACCTGACTAAATAACTCAGAAAGTCAGGGGGACTGCCGTTACAGTATGTGGGCACATTGCCATCTATTGATCAGACGGGTCGGAGCTTTACCCTTGCCGCGTTCTTCCGCAGTACGTTTCAGTCATTTTCTGCCGTCACTTCTGCTGTTGTTTTCGGGACTGGCGGCGGCGTACGTCAAGGATCTGAACGTCTTCTTCACCTCACTGTTCAACGTGCTGCCCACGTTGGTGCTGTTGCTCGGCGGTGCCTACTGCGGGGTTTACCGACGCCAGCGTGAGCTGTTTCTGATGGTCACGGTGTACATCGCCTACTTTCTGCTCGATACCCAGACCGATTATTACCGTGACAATGGCCGCGTGCGTGAAGACGCTGCGGTGGTTTTCCACCTGTGTTGCCTGCTGCTGCCCCTGATGTTCGGCCTGTTCGCAGCGTGGCAGGAGCGAACCCATCTGTTCCAGGACATGGTGGCGCGGTTTGCGGTGCTGCTGGCTGTCGGCAGCGTGGCGTTGGGCCTGGAGCAGAGTTATCCGCAGCCCTTGCTGATGTGGTTGTCGGAAATCCGCTGGCCGGCCTTGCATGGCGCCTGGATGAGCCTCATCCAATTGTCCTATCCGGTATTCTTCAGCGTGTTCGTGCTGCTGGGCTGGCAATACTGGCGCAACCCGCGCCCTTTGCACGCGGCTCAACTGGTGGGGCTGCTGGGGTTGTTCTGGGCGTTGCCGAAGACCTTCATCCTGCCCTTCACCCTCAACATCATGTGCAGCCAGGTGATGTTGATGATCGCTGCCGCCGTCGCCCACGAAGCCTATCAAATGGCGTTCCGTGATGAGCTTACCGGCTTGCCGGGTCGCCGTGCCTTGAACGAGCGCATGCAGCGATTGGGGCGCAACTACGTGCTGGCCATGAGCGACGTCGATCACTTCAAGAAATTCAACGATACCCACGGTCACGACGTCGGCGATCAGGTGCTGCGGCTGGTGGCCAGCAAGTTGTCGAAGATCGGTGGCGGCGGTAGGGCGTATCGCTACGGCGGTGAGGAATTTGCCCTGGTGTTCGCCGGCAAGACGCTTGAGGAATGCATGCCGCACCTGGAGGTCATTCGCGAATCGATCGAGACTTACAGCATCCATTTGCGCAACCAGGACAACCGTCCCCAGGACGACCAGCAGGGGCGCCAGCGCCGCTCCGGCTCCGCAGCCTCCACGGTATCGGTCACTGTCAGCATCGGCGTCGCCGAGCGCGTAGACCAACGTAACCCGGAAAAAGTGCTCAAGTCCGCTGACGAGGCGCTTTATGCCGCCAAGGGCGCCGGACGCAACTGCGTGGTCGCCTATGGGCAGAATCGGCGCGGTGCGGTGCGCACGGAGGCGGCTGCCGGTTGAGTGATGACGGCGCATTCAGCGTCTGGACTGTGATTGTCGGTGTGGGTTCGGTGGCAGTAGGTTTAGGGCATCTGCTACCGGAGAAGTCACCATGCCCGAGTACAAGGCACCCTTGCGCGACATGCGCTTTCTGATCAATCACGTGTTCGATTTTCACAGCAATTACGCTGCGCTGGGCGCCACGGAGGCCAGCCCGGACATGGTCGATGCGATCCTCGAAGAGGGGGCGAGGTTCTGCGAGAACGTGCTCGCCCCACTCAATAGAAGCGGTGATGAGGAAGGCTGTCATTTCGACAATGGTGTAGTGACGACGCCGGCCGGTTTCAAGCAGGCTTTCGCCCAGTATGTCGAAGGTGGCTGGCATGGCCTGGCCGCCGACCCTGGGTACGGTGGCCAGGGACTACCCACTTCGTTGGGACTGGTCATCAGCGAGATGGTCGGGTCCAGCAACACCTCGTGGGGCATGTACCCGGGCTTGACGCACGGGGCGATGTCGGCAATTCACGCGCATGGCACGCAGGCGCAGAAAAACACCTACCTGAGCAAACTGACCGCCGGCCAATGGACGGGCACCATGTGCCTGACCGAAGCCCATTGCGGCACCGACCTGGGCATCATCAAGACACGCGCCGTACCCACTGCGGACGGCAGCTATGCGATTTCCGGCAGCAAGATCTTCATCTCCGCCGGAGAACACGACATGAGCGAAAACATCGTTCACCTCGTGTTGGCGAAACTGCCGGATGCTCCGCCGGGCACCAAGGGCATTTCGTTGTTCATCGTTCCCAAATTCCTGCCCGATGCACACGGTGAGGCCGGCGAGCGCAACGGTGTTTCCTGTGGCTCCATCGAACACAAGATGGGTATCAAGGCGTCTGCCACCTGCGTGCTGAACTTCGATGACGCGAGGGGCTTTCTCATCGGTGAGCCGAACAAGGGCCTGAACTGCATGTTCACCATGATGAACCATGCGCGGCTGGGCACCGGGATGCAGGGCCTGTGTCTTGGTGAAGCGAGCTTCCAGGGAGCGATCAAGTACGCCAATGATCGCTTGCAAATGCGCGCGCTGACCGGCGCTAAAGCACCGGAAAAAGCCGCCGACCCGATCATCGTTCATCCTGACGTACGACGGATGTTGCTCACCATGAAGGCCTTCAACGAAGGCAACCGCGCGCTCACCTACTTCACCGCCCAGTTACTGGACGTCGCGCATTTGAGTGCGGACGAAACGGCACGTCAGAACGCCGAAGACTTGCTGGCCTTCCTGACGCCGATCTGCAAGGCCTTCATGACCGACACCGGGCTGGAAGTGACCAACCTCGGCATGCAGGTGTTCGGCGGCCACGGTTTCATTCGAGAATGGGGCATGGAGCAACTGGTTCGCGATTGCCGGATTGCACCTATCTATGAAGGCACCAACGGTATTCAGGCATTGGATCTGCTGGGGCGAAAAGTGCTCGGTAGCCAGGGCAAGCTGTTGCGTGGCTTCACCAGGATCGTCCACAAGTTCTGTACGGCGAACGCCGGGCATCCGCAACTGGGCAGTTACGTGGCGCAGCTCAATGAACTCAACCAGCAGTGGGGCGAGGTGACGACTCGGGTGGGCATGGCGGCAATGAAAAACCCGGATGAGGTCGGCGCTGCATCCGTGGACTACTTGATGTACAGCGGCTACATCGTGCTGGGCTACCTGTGGCTGCGCATGGCCCTTGTGGCGCAGGCACGCCTGGAATCGGGCGAGGGCGAGGCGGAGTTCCATCGAGGCAAGCTGGCGACCAACGAGTTTTACTTCAAGCGTTTGTTGCCGCGTACCGCTTCTCACCGCGCCGCCATCGAAGCGGGCAGCGATTGCCTGATGTCGCTGTCGGCGGAATCATTTGCGCTCTGACGACTGGCGGTGAACGCTTCGTGAGCCTTCGCTAATCCGGCAGGCTCACAAGCTCGCTGCAGGGCTCATGAAATACTGGTGACCAAAAATTACAAAAGGGTCACTAGTTGACCCTATGTGTCGCAAAAGTTGTTGGGGTACACTCGGGCCCAACGAGACACTCTTCCTACACATCACCTGTAAAAGATCTTGCGAGGTTTGCCATGGCTGACTACAAAGCGCCCCTGCGTGATATGCGCTTCGTCCTCAATGAAGTGTTCGAGGTTGCCAAATTGTGGGCCGAGTTGCCTGCACTGGCCGAGACCGTCGACGCGGAAACGGTCGAGGCCATTCTTGAAGAAGCCGGCAAGGTCACCAGTAAAAGCATCGCGCCGCTGAGCCGTGGGGCCGACGAAGAAGGTTGCCATTGGGCGGATGGCGCTGTTACCACGCCAGCAGGTTTCCCACAGGCTTACCAGACGTATGCCGAAGGCGGCTGGGTCGGTGTGGGCGGTGACCCGGCTTACGGCGGCATGGGCATGCCCAAGGCGGTCTCGGCCCAGGTCGAGGAAATGGTCAACTCCTCGAGCCTGGCGTTCGGTCTGTACCCGATGCTGACGGCGGGCGCTTGCCTGTCGATCAACGCCCACGCCAGCGACGAGCTGAAGGCGGCTTACCTGCCGAACATGTACGCCGGTATCTGGGCAGGTTCCATGTGCCTGACCGAGCCGCATGCCGGCACGGATCTGGGGATCATTCGTACCAAGGCCGAGCCTCAAGCGGACGGTTCCTACAAGGTCAGCGGCACCAAGATCTTCATCACTGGCGGTGAACATGACCTGACCGAGAACATCATCCACCTGGTGCTGGCGAAACTGCCGGACGCACCGGCAGGGCCCAAGGGTATTTCGCTATTTCTGGTGCCCAAGTTCCTGGTCAACGCCGACGGCAGCCTGGGTGAGCGCAACCCTGCAAATTGCGGCTCGATCGAACATAAAATGGGTATCCAGGCGTCCGCCACCTGCGTGATGAACTTCGATGAAGCCGTGGGTTATCTGGTCGGCGAGCCGAACAAGGGCCTCGCGGCAATGTTCACCATGATGAACTACGAGCGCCTGGGCGTAGGCATCCAGGGGCTCGCGACGGGTGAGCGTTCCTACCAGAACGCCGTCGAGTATGCCCGCGATCGCCTGCAAAGCCGTTCACCGACGGGTGCGCAGAACAAAGACAAGGTTGCAGACCCGATCATCGTGCATCCGGACGTGCGCCGCATGCTGCTGACCATGAAAGCTGCGAACGAAGGCGGCCGCGCGTTCTCCACTTACGTGGCCATGCAGTTGGACACCGCCAAGTTCAGCGAAGACGCCGCCACCCGCAAGCGTGCAGAAGACCTGGTGGCGCTGCTGACTCCGGTAGCCAAGGCATTCCTGACCGACCTCGGCCTGGAAACCACCGTTCACGGCCAGCAGGTGTTCGGCGGCCACGGTTACATCCGTGAGTGGGGCCAGGAGCAGTTGGTGCGTGACGTGCGCATCACCCAGATCTACGAAGGCACCAACGGCATTCAGGCGCTGGACCTTGTGGGGCGCAAGGTCGTTGGCAGCGGCGGAGCTTTCTACAAGCTGTTCGCCGATGAGATTCGGCACTTCACCACAACGGCCAGTGCCGATCTGGGCGAGTTCACCCAACCGCTGAATGACGCGTTGACCACGTTGGATGAACTGACCGCCTGGCTGCTGGACCGGGCTAAGAACAACCCGAATGAAATCGGCGCGGCTTCGGTCGAGTACCTGCAAACCTTCGGTTATGTTGCCTACGCCTACATGTGGGCATTGATGGCCAAGGCGGCGCTGGGCAAGGAAACACAGGACGATTTCTATGCGAGCAAAGTGGGTACAGCGCGCTTCTATTTCGCACGCTTGCTGCCACGAATTCACTCGCTCAGCGCATCGGTGCGGGCAGGCAGCGAGTCGCTGTTCCTGCTGGATGCCGCACAGTTCTGATTGTGAAACGCCGTGTAAGCATTCTCTTACACGACGTGCTGCTCATCTCCCATAGATGCAGATTGGATCCACGGCTAATCTACTTCACATGGACGTCGCGCAGGAAAGCGCAAGTTACAACACGGACACGTAGGATTCTGCCAGGACGGCGGAGTGAAATGGATGTCAGGGAAACAGTCTGCAAAGCCCCGCTTCGGCGGGGTTTTCTTATGCCCGCAGAAAAGTTATCCGCTCAGCCCGTCAGGGTTTATCGAGCGATCATCCGTGGCACTCATCACTTCTTCCAGCAAATCGCGTAACAACGTCATTGATGCCTGTTGACGTTGTACGTCACGACATACCAGCCCGACTTTCAGCGGTACTCGCGGTTCGGTCAGAGGCTTCCACAGCAGCTCATGGCTGCCCAGTACTTTTTGTGATCGCCCCGGCAGCACGGTTGCCAAGCGGGTGTGGGGCAGGCTGTCGAGAATCCCCGCCATGTTATTCAACTCCGCCTGCACTTGCGGTCGCCGCCCCAGGCTGGCCAGTTGCGTCTGCCAGATCTGCCGCACCTGAAACTCCTCGCCCAGCAGCAACATCGGCAGTTCGGCTGCCTGCCCCATGGAAACCTTCTTGAATTCGCGCAACGGATGATCAGCCGGGATGACGAGAGTCAGTTCGTCTTCGTACAGCATCACGCCATGCAATCCCGGTTGGCGTGGTGGCAGGTAGCTGATGCCGATGTCCAGGGTACCACTGAGCAGGCGTCGCTCAATCTCCAGACCCGAGAGCTCATAGATCTGCACCACCAGATGCGGCTGCGCCTTGCGCACACGCTCGAGCAGCTGCGGCACTAGGCTGCTGTGCACCGTTTGCAGCACGCCGATGGCCAGTGTTCGCAGGGCCTGACCCTTGAAGTTGCCCATCGCTTCACGGGCCCGTTGCAAGCCGTCGAGCAAGGGGAGGGCGTGGTTGTACAGCGTGTGGGCAGCCAGGGTCGGCAGCAGGCGTTTGCTGCTGCGCTCGAACAAGCTGAGATCGAGGTTCTGCTCAAGCTGGCGAATCTGTTGGGACAGCGCTGGTTGAGAGATCGACAGACGCTCGGCGGCCCGTCCGACATGGCCCTCTTCGTAGACCGCGACGAAATAACGCAGTTGTTTGAAATCCATAAGTTTTACTTATTGAAAATACTGGAAAAACGAAATGGTCCAGGGACCGGCATAGGCCTAGTCTAACCGCATTCACTAGGCTTACAGGGCCAGAGAGCGCGATGAATACCATTCACCGAAAGGGTGTTTGCATAGGTAAGGCAAAAAACCTCAATGAAGGTTTTTTTGTATGAATTTGTTCAGTTTGCGGCGGAGTACCCCCAGCCTCGAAGACCTGAGTGAGGAGGCGTTCATGCCGTCCACGGACGACGCCTCGTCCAGCGAATACCTGATGCCCAGCGTCGAGCGGCCCAAGCAGGTCTTTGTGCGAGGGCAGGGTTCATGGTTGTGGGACAGCGATGATCGCGCTTACCTCGATTTCTCTCAGGGTAACGGCGCCAATAGTCTTGGGCACAGCCCATCAGTGTTGGTCAACGCCATTTCTGCTCAGGCTCAGTCGCTGATCAATCCAGGCTTTGGTCTGCATAACCGCGGCATGCTCAATCTCGCTGAACGTCTTTGCGCCAGTGCCGGCAGCGATCAGGCGTACCTGCTCAACACTGGCAGCGAGGCGTGTGAGGCGGCGATCAAGCTGGCACGCAAGTGGGGCCAACTGCACCGCGGAGGCGCTTCGGGGATCATCGTCGCCAACAATGGGTGCCACGGCCGCAGTCTCGGGACTATTCCGGCGTCAGACAGTGTCAACCTGGCCAACCGTTTCGAGCCACAGCTGCCGGGCTTCAGCCATGTGCCGTTCAACGATCTGGCCGCGTTGCATGCCGCCGTCGACGCACAAACCGTCGCGATCATGCTTGAACCGGTCCAGAGCGAAGCCGGGGTTATTCCCGCCACCGAGCATTACCTCAAGGGCGTTGAGCGCCTGTGCCGTGAGCTGGGCATTCTGTTGATCCTGGATGAAGTGCAAACCGGCGTCGGTCGTCTCGGCACCTTGCTCGCGGAGCAATCCTACGGCGTGCGGGCAGATATCGTCGTGCTCGGTAAAGGGCTGGGTGGCGGAGTACCGGTTGCGGCACTCCTGGCCCGGGGCAAAGCCTGCTGTTTCGATGTGGGCGAGCTGACGGGTACTCATCACGGCAATGCTTTGATGACGGCGGCCGCGCTTGCCGTACTCGGCAGCGTGCAGGACAAGGGGTTTCTCAAGCATGTCGGGGAGACTGGCGAGCATTTGCGCGAAGGCCTGGCGCGACTGGCGCATCGCTATGGCCATGGCCAATTGCGAGGCCAGGGGCTGCTTTGGGGCCTGACCCTGTCCGACGCTTCGGCTGGGGCAGTGGTCAAGGCCGCCATGTCCGAAGGCCTGCTGCTCGACGCCCCGCAACCCGATTGCTTGCGTTTCACCCCGGCGCTCACGGTCAGCAACGCCAACATCGACGAAATGCTCCTGCGCCTGGCCCGTGCCTTCTCCCGCGTGCGGACGGCACAACTGCAATGCCGCAAAGGGATTGCCGTCTGACAGCAACGTCCTGCACGAATTTCCGAACCGTCTCGCGGTATAACGCGTCGCCCCACGTTTGATTCTTTTGACGTGGGGCGTTTTTTTGTCTCTGCATTTTTCCAGATGCCAATCGGTGCTTGAGCGATGGCGCGATCGGTGGTTTTTTAGTGCACGTCGGCAAGGAGTGCCGATGCCCGCAGAGTGACAGAGTCATTCAGCAGGCTTTGATTTATATACCACTAAGTGGTATGTTTTTTTAGGAAGGGATGCCGATGAGACCCCGGTTGTTCAAGACCAAGCGTTTTGCCGTGCAGGCTGGCAAGGCATGGATTGGCGATGACGAGCTTCGCGACGCTTTTGCGCAAATGCTAAGGGGCCAGGCCGAAAGCCTCGGCGGTGGGGTTTGGAAGAAACGCTTGAATGCCAATCGACATCGCTCGATTGTTGTGGCCAAGGGTGAGCGTTACTGGGAGTATCAATTCCTGTACGCCAAAAAAGATCAAAGCAATATCAGTCAAGCGGATTTGATCGGCTTTCGGAAAGTGGCGAAGACCTACGAGATGCTGACAGAACTGCAACTCCAGTCCCTGCTGGATACAAAGGAGTTTTTGGAGGTTTTTCATGAGTAGAAAGTTCAAAAGTGAGGCATTGGAATCGGTACACGAATCCGCCGGCGCCCTGTACGCCATCGGCGCAATCAGCAAGGCAACCATGCGCGAGTTCGATGAGTCCTGCCTTGCAACCGTTCCCGATGCGATCCCGGCGGAGCAGATCAAGGCGCTGCGCGAGCGCAACAATGTCAGCCAGCCGGTGTTCGCACGTTATCTGAACACCAGTGCATCGACGGTAAAGCAATGGGAAGCCGGCGCCAAACATCCCAGTGGCATGGCGCTCAAACTGCTGAGCATCGTGCAGAAACACGGGCTGGAAATACTGGCCTGAATTCGCGAACTGAACCCTGACGAACGGCGCAGGTCGATTAGCTGTAGGGCGCACGCGCCCACTTCAAATCAGGAGCTGCCCCATGGATTTCATTCGCATCATCATCGCTATTCTTCTACCGCCACTGGGTGTGTTTCTTCAGGTCGGCTTCGGTGGGGCGTTCTGGCTGAATATTCTGCTGACGTTGTGCGGTTACATTCCGGGGATCGTGCACGCGGTCTACATCATCGCCAAGCGCTGAGAGTCGCTGCGACCGATAGGTAGTTTTCGCTGGCAAGCCAGCTCCTACAGGGGATTGCGTATCTTGTAGAGCTGGCTTGCCAGCAATTGGAACGACGCTATCTCAAGTGGATGATTTCATCACCCGCTTGTAAAACAACCACTCGTGCTCCAGTGCATGGGCTTGGTTCCCCGCCTTGCGGAAACCATGGCGTTCGTCGGGATAGTAATGGGCTTCAACCAGGATGCCGTTTTCCTGTAGAGCCTCGACCATGTCGCGGGTCTGTTGAGGCACCACGACGGCGTCGAGTTCACCCTGGAAGAAGATCATCGGTACGCGGATGTTTCCTGCATGAAGCAGAGGCGTACGGGCGGCGTAGCGTTCGGCGTCCCTGTCGGGATCGCCGATCAGCCAATCCAGGTAATCACCCTCGAACTTGTGGGTGATCCGGCCCAGCGCCACGGGATCGCTGACCCCGTAGAGACTCGCACCGGCGCGAAACACCGTGTTGAACGCCAGCGCGCACAACGTGGTGTAGCCACCGGCACTGCCACCGCGGATGAACGCTCTGTCGCCATCGATCAAGCCACGGTTGGCGAGATGTGTCACCACCGCGCAAGCATCCTCTACATCCACTTCCCCCCAGCTCAAATACAGCGCTTGGCGGTACGCCCGCCCATAGCCGCTGCTGCCACGGTAATTGAGGTCGGCCACGGCGAAACCGCGTTGCGCCCAATACTGAATGCGCGGATCCAGTATCGGGTAGCACGCTGACGTCGGGCCGCCGTGGATGAATACCACCAGCGGCGGTTTCGCCTCGCCGGACATCGCGGGATAAAAGAATCCGTGTGCCTCGCCCGAGCCGCTCGGGTAACGCAGGGTTTGCGGGACGCTGATCCGTTCTGCCGGCAATGGTGCCACGCCGCCCGCCAGCACTTTCGCTTGTCCGGTAGTGCGCTCGATGGCGATGATCGCGGATGGTCTGACGGGGGAGGCAGCGATGCAGTAGATGAAATCTTCATCCATGGCCAAATGTCGGAAACGGCTGTAGTCGCCGGTGAAGTCTTCAACGGTTTCCGTGCAGATGGCGAGTCGGCCGAAACCGTCTTCGGTCCAACTGGCCAGAAAAGCGTTATCTGCGAGTGGCAGCCAGGTGCAGCCACCCAGTTGCCAAGGCGCGGGGCCGTGGTCGGCCGCAACGCTGGGCAACGCTCGCAAACCGTCCGGTGACTCCCCCCAAGGCTGCCAGTACCCGGCGCGATCCGTCAGGCAATAAAGACGACCATGCTCATCGAAACGGGGCTGTTGTACCGATTCCTGAGTTTCTTCGCCGGCCACGCAGCGAGCAGGGGGAAAAACGCCGCCGTTTGTGCGCTCGGCGACCATCAGGCGCGTAGCGGTCCAGGGCTGATCCGGACGGCTCCATTCGATCCAGGCCAGGCGCTGTCCGTCGGGGCTCAGCGTCGGCGCGGCATAGAAATCAGCACCCTCGGCCAACAGATGGCGGTTCCCGCTCGCCAGATCAATGGCCACCAGACGGTGGTGATTGCGCTGTTCTTCCACGGCCAGAACCTGACCCTCGGCGAACTTCAGATCGCCATACCGGCATTCACCGGACGTCAGCGGCACGGGTGTTTCGCCCTGCAGCGATTGGCGATACAACTGTTGGTCTGCTTCGTTGACGAACACGATTCCATCGTCTGTCAGGCAAAACGCTCCACCGCCATATTCGTACAAGCGACTGCGTACGCTGAAACCGTCGGGCGTCAGGCAATGTGCCTGGTCGTCACGCCAATGCCAGATGCGGCATGCGGCGTCTTCGGGGCGGTATTCATTCCAGAACAGGCCATGCTGCCCGACCAGCAGTTCGGCAAAGTCGACGCCAGCGGCCACGGCATTGGCGGCGCTCAGCGGTTCAGCTTTTGGCGATGAGGTGTGAGTTTCGTTCATTGCGAAAGGCCAGTTGTTCGATGGTTTCGGTGGCGTGCTCGGCCTCTTCGCGGGCCTTGAGAATCATGCCGTGATGCTGCGATTTGCTGCACACCGGGTCGGCGTTGCTGGCGTCACCGGTGAGCATGAACGCCTGACAGCGACAGCCGCCAAAGTCCTTTTCTTTTTCGTCGCAGGAGCGACAAGGCTCGGGCATCCAGTCGTAGCCGCGAAAACGGTTGAAGCCAAAGGAGTCGTACCAGATGTGTTGCATGCTGTGATCGCGCACATTGGGAAATTGCACCGGCATCTGTCGGGCACCGTGACAGGGAAGGGCTGTACCGTCGGGTGTCACTGTCAGAAAAATACTGCCCCAGCCGTTCATGCAGGCCTTCGGGCGTTCTTCGTAATAGTCCGGAGTGACGAAAATCAGCTTGCAGGGGTGTCCTTCTGCTTCCAGTTTGGCGCGATATTGGTTGGTGATGCGTTCAGCGCGCGTCAGTTGTTCCTGGGTCGGCAGCAGGCCCACCCGATTGAGTTGTGCCCAACCGTAGAACTGGCAGGTGGCGAGTTCAACGAAGTCGGCTTCGAGGGCAATGCACAGCTCGATGATGCGGTCGATTTTATCGATGTTGTGCCGATGGGTAACGAAGTTCAGCACCATTGGATAGCCATGGGCCTTTACTGCACGGGCCATCTCCAGTTTCTGCGCGAACGCTTTTTTTGAACCGGCCAGCAGGTTGTTCACTTGCTCGTCGCTGGCCTGGAAACTGATCTGGATATGGTCCAGGCCGGCCTTTTTGAAGTCACTGATTTTCTGCTCGGTCAGACCAATGCCCGAAGTGATCAGGTTGGTATAGAAACCGAGCTTGCGCGCCTCGCCAATCAACTGCGCAAGGTCCTGGCGCACGAGCGGTTCGCCACCGGAAAAGCCCAGTTGCGCCGCGCCCATTTCCCGCGCTTCACGAAACACCTTGATCCACTGCTCGGTGCTCAGCTCTTTGCCTTGCTCGGCGAAGTCCAGCGGGTTGGAGCAGTAGGGGCATTGCAATGGGCAACGATAGGTCAGCTCGGCCAGCAGCCACAGCGGCAGGCCGACGTCCGGCTTGGGCGGTAACTTATCCGACACGTCGTCAGGCAAGTTCGATCCAGTGCTGAGCACGGGCAACCTCCATGAATTGCTCGATGTCGTCACCCAGTTCCGGTACCCCGGGGAACTGCTTGTCGAGCTCGGTGATGATCGCCGCGACGTCGCGCTGGCCGTCGATCAAACCACCGATCAGCGCGGCACTGTCATTGAGTTTGATCATGCCTTCGGGGTACAGCAGCACGTGACCTTTTTGCGCCGGTTCGTACTGGAAACGGTAGCCGGGACGCCAGGTCGGGGTTTTGCTGCGGTCGAAACTCATAGGTTGATTCCTTTATGCCAGACCCGTTGTTCGGTCACGCTGTGATACGGCGGGCGTTTCAATTCGTAGGCCATGCTCATGGCGTCGAGCATGCTCCAAAGAATGTCCAGTTTGAACTGGAGAATTTCCAGCATGCGCTCCTGGCCTTCCCGTGTCGTGTAGTGTCGCAGGGTGATCGCCAGTCCATGCTCGACATCGCGCCGCGCCTGGCCCAGGCGAGTGCGAAAGTATTCGTAGCCGGCCGGGTCGATCCACGGGTAATGCTGGGGCCAGCTGTCCAGGCGCGACTGGTGTATCTGTGGCGCGAACAGTTCGGTCAGCGAGCTGCTGGCGGCTTCCTGCCAGCTCGCACGGCGGGCGAAGTTGACGTAGGCGTCCACGGCAAAACGCACACCGGGCAGGACCAGTTCCTGGGAACGCAATTGGTCAGGGTCGAGGCCGACAGCCTGGCCCAGGCGCAACCAGGCTTCAATTCCGCCGTCTTCGCCAGGGGCGCCATCGTGATCGAGCAGGCGCTGAATCCACTCGCGGCGGATTTCGCGGTCCGGGCAGTTGGCCAGGATGGCCGCGTCCTTCAGGGGGATGTTCACCTGATAGTAGAAACGGTTGGCGACCCAGCCCTGGATTTGCTCCCGGGTCGCCCGGCCTTCGTACATCGCCACGTGGTAGGGGTGATGGATGTGGTAATAGGCGCCCTTGGCCTTCAGGGCGGCTTCGAATTCGGCGGGGGAGAGCGGGGTGTCAGTCATTTCGGGGCTCCAGCGGTGTCGGGTAGGGCCTCATCGCGAGCTTTGCTGTAAATGCAGGCAGCCCGTCATCGTATGGGAACGAGCCTGCTCGCGATAGGCCGCGAAGCGGTCTTGGCCTCTTACAAAACAATACTCATCCCGTCATACGCCACTTCGACGTCACGCCGAACCAGCTCCGCGCGCTCCGGCGAGTCTTCATCGAGAATCGGGTTGGTGTTGTTGATGTGGATAAGCACCTTGCGCTGCTTGGGCAACTGATCCAGCACCTCGAGCATGCCGCCGGCGCCGTTCTGTGCCAAGTGTCCCATTTCACGGCCGGTGCGGGTGCCGACGCCGCGGCGTTGCATTTCGTCGTCATCCCATAACGTGCCATCCACCAGCAGGCAGTCGCTGCCTGCCATGATCTGCATCAGCGGCGCGTCCACCTTGCCCAGGCCGGGGGCGTAGAACAGCTTGCCGCCGGTGTTCAGGTCCTCAACGATGAGCCCGATGTTGTCGCCAGGATGCGGGTCGAAGCGATGCGGTGAATACGGTGGCGCCGCACTGCGCAGTGGCAGTGGGATGAAACGCAGGTTCGGGCAAGCGGGAATGGTGAAGCTGCGGTCCAACTCGATGCGGTTCCAGCTTAGCCCGCCGTTCCAGTGGGTAAGCATGGTGAACAGCGGGAAACCGGTGCTCAGGTCTTCATGGACCATGTCGGTGCACCAGACGTTGTGCGGGCATCCCTCACGCAGACTGAGCAGGCCGGTGGTGTGATCGATCTGGCTGTCCATCAACACAATGGCGCTGATGCCGGTGTCGCGAAGGGCCCGGCCCGGTTGCATTGGGGCGAAGCTCTGGAGCTGGGCACGGATGTCCGGCGAGGCGTTGCACAGGACCCAGTTGATACCGTCATCGGAAATCGCAATGGATGACTGGGTTCGGGCCTTGGCATTCAGGCTGCCGTCGCGAAAACCTGCGCAGTTCACGCAGTTGCAGTTCCACTGGGGGAAACCGCCGCCGGCAGCGGAACCTAGGATCTGGACAAACATGGGCGCTCCGTCATTCAACTCTGAAAATAAAAACGCCCCGGTAAACCGAGGCGTTGCACATCGCTTTGAGTCTACAACCTTAGCGGCTGGCGAAGTACATGGTGACTTCAAAGCCGATACGCAGGTCGGTGTAAGCAGGCTTGGACCAGGACATGGGAGCGCTCCTTGTGGTGATGGGACGGTTGATAGCTATACATATAGTCCACCTCCAACCGGAGATGTTCAGATAGTTAGGTGGCTATGTTACTCAAATTTACAAATGAATGGCCGGCAATCTCGGAAAAAGCTCATTGCACCAGCGGTAAAGATCCTCGCGTCAAGCGCCAGGGAGGCGGCGGTTCAGAATGGGTGGCCAGGCATCGCCAGCCACCTTCGGTATCGTTCAGTCGGTGGGCGGCGGCGATCAAATCGCTGTGTTGGAGGGCCTGAATCGCCAATGGCAACTGAGCCAGGTAATCCGACGAGTGGCCTGCCTGTTTACCCTGCCAGAGCTGTTCGGCGGCCTGGGCCAGCGGCAATAGGGCTGGATCGAATTGCTCGGCGAGCGACTGGCGCTGGGAGATGAATGTGGCGGCATCGATCGCCTCGATCATGGCGGGTAGCTCGCCGAAGAAGCGTTCAATGTGTTCCAGCAATTGCAGGGGTGGGGTACTTGGCGACTGTACGCCTATCAGCAGTCCGGTCCGCCCATGGATCTGGCGCAGAGAGCTGAAGACGGCATAACCCAATTGCAGTTCAACACGCAGACGCTGATAGATCGGCGTCTGACAGACCAACCCTAAGAGGCGCCAGGCAGCCTCGTCGGAGATTTCCCGCGTAGCTGTCGGACAGAACAGCAGAATCGCGTGTTCGCTGGAGCCGGTATCCAACGTTGTCCACAGACGCTGCCCGTTGATCGAGCGTGCGGTTGCCACTTGGCCATCGGCAATACCGGGTGTGCGGCTCAGGGCTAACCCCAATGCGGCCTGCGTCTGCGCTGAGAGACCGACGGCCAGGCCTTCCCACCGTGCGGTGGACCACAGCTGCTGCGCATCATCGCAGAGCGCCGTCGGCTCAAGGCAATGATCGGGCAAGACTTTGAGCAACTGCTTGATTGGGATCGGCGCAGGATTTTTCGACACCTCAAGTGAGCAGCCACTGACGGGCGTCGTCAGTTCTTTCAGCGCGTGTTCCAAAATACTCGGCATCGACTCCTGCAGCCCCGTCACTCTCAGCAGCCATTCATTGCCCGACGCGCTGAATGATATCTCGACGCCGGCTTGGCGGGCTTCTTCGCACAGCGGTTGCAGTCGGTCCTCAAGATGTTGTTGCAGACGTGGCTGAGGCGAGGCCTGCAGTCGCCAGCGCAGGTAGATTGCCCCTTGTGCCGTGTTGTCTGGCAGGGCCTGGCTGAATTGCATCGGCGAAGTTTCACGACGGTTGCGCGAGCGATCCTGGGCAAAGGTTCTCAGGCCACGGTGTTTGCTGGTTTGACCGCGAATAAGGCCAGCATTCTGGGCGGGAGCTTCGAGGTGCAGGAACGGATTGGGTGCGGGCAACTGCCATTCACCGCTGAAGTTATCCACAGCGCCCATAGTCTTCAGAATGTGTTCAAGCGCGACGACACCTTGATTGGATAAACCGATTTCGAGCTGTTCACTGTCCAGGCGGGCCAATTGCAGGGCGCTGCTCATCTGTTGCTGACGCGCCTGCAATACCGTGTATTCGTCACGCAGAGCCGACCAATCCTGCTTGGCAAAGAAGCCCAGCCAGTCGAGGAGGTTCTCGCGGACTACGTTCGGCGGGGCTGTTGTGGCGACCTCGATATGCAGCACGGCTTGTTCGGCAAACCGATACAGCACCTGCGCCTTCAAACGCTCCGCCAAGTCACTGGCACGCAACTGTGACAGCAACCCTCCGTGTCTTCCGAGGTTCAGCCAGTGACACAGGAACGCCAGCGCCTCACCCGAGAAAGGAGGCAGCGATTCAAACGTGAAGAGTAGATCGAGCCGGCGCTCGCTCACCTGTTGATACGTGCTGTCTGAGGACGCCATCAGCGCCAACGGTTTTGTCTGTGGGATGTTTTCTCCGGTTGTAATCACTGCACCGAAACCCAGCGCCAGTTGCCGCAGATCTTCGATACTCTGTGGCCCCGCCAGGCTCAAGGTCATCTGTCCGGTCTGGTAGAAACGCTGATGGAAATCCTTCAGTGCCAGTTGAAAGTCCGCTTCCGGCACCGGCAACGTGTCGCGATTACCAGCGTGAAACCCTCGTAATGGATGACCCGCCGACAGCCCATCGAACAGCGCCAGCTGCTGTTGCGCCCGCGCATCCTGCGACCAGGCGACAAATTCAGCGTGCAACACCTCGCGTTCACGCTGTTGATCGTCCGGACTCATTCGCGGATGAGCGAGCATGTCTGACAGTCGTTCAAGCCCTGCGCTGAAATGCTTGGGGGGCAGCTCGAAAAAGAAGTCGGTCGTGCGCTCACTGGTTCGCGCATTGACCTGCCCGCCGTGACATTGAACGTAGGCCATCAACCCTTGATTTCCAGGGAAGCGGTCTGTGCCGAGAAACAGCAGGTGCTCAAGGAAATGCGCCAGGCCCGGCCAGGCCAGCGGCACATCATGACTGCCTGCCGCGACCCTTAATGCCGCCGCGCAGCGCTTTAAGTCAGGGGCATGACGTAGCGTCACCCGCAAGCCGTTGGCCAGGGTTTCCGTGTGGGGGCGAGAGGGAATCGGCGCAGGCATGAGCACTTCCAGGACAGAGAAGCGCCCATGCTAGCGGATAACGATGGATCAGCGCTTGTTCAGCTCGCCGTATAGCTCCGGGCGACGATCGAGCAAGTAGCGATTGGCTGCGCGGGAGTCGTTCAGCAACGGGCGATCAAGCTCCCCGACGATCAGTGCTTCATCCAGGCCAGCCTGGGCGACGCGGCTTCCATCCGGCGCGGCGATGCTGCTCTGTCCGCAATACTGAATGTCGCCTTCGCTGCCGCAATAGTTGGCGTAAGCCACGTAGCACTGGTTTTCGAAGGCCCGAGAGCGCACGGTCACGTCGGCGACAAAGTCGTAGGGAATCATGTTCGCCGTTGGCACCAGAATCAGCTCGGCACCCGCCAGGGCCAGGCGCCGCGCGTTCTCTGGAAACTCCAGGTCGTAGCAGATCAGGAAACCGAGCTTCCAGCCGTTAATCTCCACGATTGGGAAATCGTCGCGACCGGCGCTGAACATCGAGCGGTCGAGGTCGCCGTACAGGTGAGTCTTGCGGTAGTTGCACAGGCGCTCGCCGTTAGCGTCGATCAACTGTACCGCGTTGTAGATCTGCCCATCCTCGGTGCGCTCGGGATAACCATACAAAATGGCAATCCCGGCGGCTTTGGCGATGCGCGCGATTTGCTGGGCCGACTCACCGTTGTACACCTCGGCCAGCACGCTGACCGCATCGACGCCGATGTTGTAGCCGGTCAGGAACATCTCCGGCACCACCAGCAGGTCGGCGCCCTTGGCCTCCAGCGCCAGCTGATGCAGGCGTTGCAGGTTACCGGCGACATCCAGGGGCAGCGGTGGGCATTGGTAAAGAGCTACGCGCATTTGGGATTCCTCTTACTCGGGCAGGGCGATCGGACCGATCTCTTTGAACACATCTCCTGGACCCGGGTTCTCGGCGTGAGTTTCACCGCCGAAGTGTTTCATGATGCCCCAGACCGCATTGAGTGAGGTCTGCACCGCGCCTTCGACCCATGCTGGCGTCCACGATACATCGTCGCCCGCAATGAAAATCCCGCGCTGTTCTGCCGGCATTTCGTCCTGCATGAAGTGCGCGTACATGCGTTGGTTGTAGCGATAGTGACCGGGCAGCGCACCTTTGAAGGCCCCGAGGAAGTGCGGGTCGGCCTCCCAGGAGACGGTGATCGGGTCGCCGATGATCCGTGCGGCAATGTCGACTTTCGGATAGATCTTCTTGAGGGCGTCGAGCGCCAGCTTCACGCGTTTCTCCACCGGGTGTGGGAGCATTTTCAGCGCGTCGCTCATCCACGAGTACGACAGGCAGATGACCCCGGGTTTGTCGTCGCCGTTGTCGAACAGGTACGTGCCACGGGTCAGGCGGTCGGTGAGGGTCATGCTCATCAGGTCGCGGCCGGTTTCCGGGTCCTTGTCCTTCCAGAACGGGCGGTCGACCATCACGAAGGTCTTCGAGGATTGCATGTAACGGGTACGGTCCAGGGCCATCCACATTTTTTGCGAGAACAGGGTTTCGTCGCATTCGATCTGGGTCGTCAACAGCCAGCTTTGGCAAGTGGTCAGCACCGCCGCGTATTCGCGGGTATCGCCGTTGTTATCGGTGACGGCAAATCGGCCATCGGCGGCGTGAGCTATTTTTTTCACCCCGGAGCGCGGTGCTCCACGGTGCAGTGACTTGAGGCTGGTGCCTTGCGGCCAGTGTACGCAACGCTCTGGAGCATGCCGCCAGATACCCTGTGGGACTTGCTCCACGCCGCCGACCACCAGGTGTTGGTGATCGTCGCAGTTGGTCATGACCACGCGGAAAATTTCCAGCATCGAGTTCGGGAAGTCCGAGTCCCAGCCGCCCGTGCCGAATCCAACCTGGCCGAACACTTCCCGATGGTGGAAAGATAGCTTGGCGAACGCTTCGGAAGTCGCAACGAAGTCGTAGAAGGTGCGGTCGTCCCATAATGGGACAAGGGTGTTCCACAGCTCTTTGAGGCGCGGTACGTCGCGGTCGCGGATCGCTTGCTGGATGTCGGAGAATTGCGATCCAGCCTCCAGCGCGTCAGCCCAGGCGTCAGCCACTTCCTGGAACAGTGCGGGAAGGTCAGCCAGTTTCTGTGCGTAGTGAGTGGTGCCTTCCAGGTCGATGACGGTGCTGCCGGAGGCAGGCGTCAGGGGGTTGGGGAAAGGCTTGGTCTGAAGACCCAGTTTGTCCACATAGTGGTAGAACGCGGTGGAGGACACTGGAAACCGCATGCCGCCTAACTCGGCGACGATCCCGTCGGTGCCGTTGAACGCTTGCGAGCGCAGGCGCCCACCCAATTTCGAGGCTTCGTAGACGACCGGTTTAAGCCCCAGCTTCATCAGCTCGTAGGCCGCCACCAGACCAGCGATGCCCGCGCCGACGATCGCCACTTCGGCGCCGTGATGGTGTGCAGGAATGCTGCCCAGGCCCGCCGGGTGTTCGATCCAGTCGTCGAAGGCGAATGGGAAATCCGGGCCGAAAATGGTGACTGGTTTCTTACCGTCTGCAGGGTGGCGATTGTTCTTGTTCATGGCTGACCTTACTGGCGACCGGACACGGGATGCGCGTCTGAGTATAGGAAAAGATGCCAGCCATTCTAGAGAGCGCAGAACACGTTAATAAGGCGCAAAGTGTCGTCATTCTGGTTGTTATTGAGTCAATATGACGAATGACGACATCATAGTTGTTGCTTTACGAACCCTTCAAACCGGCTGGCCCCGATCAATTTTGCTGCTCAGGATGATCGAGGTGGTGGTCTTCTCTACCCCGTCGACCGAGCCAATCTGGTCCAGCAATTGATCCAGTTGCTCCGGCGAGTCCGTGCGCAGCCACGCCACATAATCAAATTCGCCACTGACCGCGCACAACTGTTGCACCTGCGCCATGGCGCTGAGACGACGCAGTACTTCCTTGCCGGAGCGTGGTTGCACGGTAATGCCGACATAGGCCTGCAAGCCGCCGTCCACCACCCGCTGACCCAGGCGCACACCGTATCCGGTAATCACCTTGGCCTTTTCCAGGCGCGCCAGCCGGGACGTGACGGTGGTGCGCGCGATACCCAGTTGCCGGGCAAGCATGGCCACGCTCTCGCGGGCATTGATCTGCAGGGCTGCGATCAGTTGGCGGTCGATTTCGTCAAGAACGGGCGGACGGATGTCGTGCAATGGGTGGGCTCCAGCGGTACAGATCCAGGATTGAACATGTTACAGGCACCGCAGACGCTGGCGGCAGTAAATGCTTGATATCGGGTCTGGACAGTCATGTATTGCCCATAGTGGAATGCAGAATCGAAGGAAGCGAGGCGCAGAAATGTCCAGGATCATGCCCAGCGCGGTACGCGAACATGCTTTGCAGATCGCTCATCACGAAATGGGCCACTATGTCGTGGCGCGCACCCTGGGGTTTGCAACCGGCGGTGTGACCCTGGCCGTGACCATGGACTTGAGGCATCACGGAGGTGCCACCATCACCCTGGCGAAGCCAATTGCGTCGATGGCGGTCATGAAAGCGCACCTGGAAGCGCGGATGATGGTGCTCTTTGCCGGCGTCATGGCGCAGACACTTTCTCCGGCTGGGGTCGACAAAACGAAGGCAATCGCCATTCTCAAAGGTGCGTTGGGAGCGGAACAGGATTACGCGAAGGTCAAAGAACTACAGCATTTGCTGCGCAACATCTGCTATCCCGAAACGGATCCAGGGTCGCCCGAGCGCATCGCGACCGAGCTGAAGACCCTGACGGATGGGATCTGGGTTCGAACTCAAACCGTCGTCGAGGACCAGGCCGACACGATCATCGAACTGGGAAGCTTGCTGGTTGGCGGCATGGCGATCGTCGAACAGTGGGGGAGGGCGGCGGATACCTACGAGGTGGTGTTCGGCCGAGACTCGCTGGAAAGATTGCCGATAGTTCAGGCCATTCCATTGTTGCGCGTGTGAGCGCGGCACTCAGGTTGGGAGGCTGGCGTAGGGTTCCAGACTGTTCTTGAGGAATTTTTCCCGGTCCTGGTGCATCTGTAGGTGGGTTTTGCCAGTCGCGTATTCCAGACCGGCCAGCCCCATTTTCAATGCCAGTTCGGGATGCCGGGCGATATGCCGAATGCTGTCTGCCAGGCTGGACGAATTGCCCGTTTCAAAGATCAGGGCGTTGTCCTCATTGGTGATGTCCAGAATTCCCGAGGTGTCGGAGGCGATGACCGGCACGCCCTGGCTGAAGGCGTCAAAAATGATCCGGGGCTGCTCCTGTTTCAGGGTCGGGACGAGCAACCAGTCATATTGGGAAATGACGTTGAAAAAGTCCTCCCCATAATTGACAGCGTCCTGAAACCGGACTTTTACGCCCCCGTGATCTTCTTCGGCAAATCGCTGGCAATGCTCTTTAAGATCGCCTGAACCCATGACGGTTACATTAATGTTCAAGTTGTCATGTTTCAATTTTTTTATGGCATCGAGTACAACGAGTACACCTTTATCCTCCGCCAGACGCGATGGGTAAAAGATATTGAGTGCGCCATCGAGCCGGTCTCTGAATTTGTTTTCGACCGCCTCTTGATTGGTGACGTGTTGTTTGTCCACCCAAGTGGCATGGTTTATCAAAGCTCGGCTGTCATCGTCGCCCAGAAAATATTCCCGATAAAATGACTGGGTAAATATCCTTGCGTTTGCCCGCTTCAAACAGCGTTTCAACAGAATCTTGTGCGCGTAGTGTTCAATGGCCTTTCTAAAGGTCCTGGGCTCCCCCTGACTGAGCATCCAGAATGAAGACTCAATGACAATGATCCATTGGAAGCGCATGAGCGGCTTGAGTGGCAGAAGATAAAAAGACAACGGGAATGCCCAGCCTGCCCCATCGGAATGAACAATTCGGGCGGTTCTACAGGCTTTTATGACGGTTATAAAGTTTGGAACAAGATTTTTAACAACGGACACTAGCCCGTAGTCGTTTTTTAGTCCGTAGAGCCATTGTATGTTCAAGCTGGTGATGTTTTTCAAGCCGTCGACTTTATTGCTTTTTTCAACAGGGCAGCAAATTCCAAAGCTCTGGATGTAGTCCAGATGCAACTCTATATCTTTGGCCCAAAGAGGGTCGGCGAACAGGTTGCCATGATCATCCTTTTTGATCGGGATTCTTGTGAACAGGATGTATGGCTCGTTGATCATATTCCCCTCACAGGAATCCTTGACGGCTAAGTGGTATTTCCTGCCGGGCGCGTCCTACTACTGGCGCCATTTTTTTGCTGCCCATTGAAAATAACACTGCAGGCGTTCGGGGGAATTGTAGCAGTCCGAAACATCTTTTTTTCACCTGCGGATTGAGATTTTTATAGGTCCTTATCCTGTAAGGTAAAAGGGTTTTTTTAACGCAGAATTTCGACCGCGTGAGTGTGCGGTGATCAATTTTTTCAGGTAGGCGGGATCCGTAATCAGCGCTGGAGGGGGGTACTGAATCGATCACTCGAGCGGAGTGAGCGGGCGCCGAATGTGACAGGAGCGATCCGGCGATGCGCCGGACCCTTTATACAAAGTTTCGGCTAGCGCGTTCTCATGTAGATCGGCCTATTCATAAAAACGCAAAAGCCGCGCAGTGCGCGGCTTTCTTGTTTGGTGGGCCCACACGGACTTGAACCGTGGACCAAAGGATTATGAGTTGCTGGCGATCTCACCAAGCCAAGCGAAATCAATGAAAGCCTAGCATAGGTACATTTAGCTTCCTGTAAGCCGGTACTGTAATTTATCGGAACTGATCGAAACATAGCCAATGATGGCACTGTACCGCTATTGTACCGTTTTGAGACAAGGCTGATCCCTTTGCATGAGGCATGGACAGCCACACTCGACCTACAGGGTAGTTAATCTTGTCTATTGATCAGGCATTTTCAATAAAAAACCTTAATGACTTGCTCGAAGAAGACCGTGAGAAAGGCGGTGATCTAGAAGAGCGATATATCCCAGACGCATACGCCTTACGTATGCGCATTTATGAGTTAAAAAAATCTAGATCTCTAGTCCGTTACCGGTATCGGACGGGTGCAGTAACAGCTCGATTTCATGAGCTCCGCACCAGTCGATTAAATAAAGTTATAAAAGGGCGCAAAGACATTCACTCTGTGCTTGTGGATAACGTACTCGAGGCGGTTGCTAAACAAATTTTGTCAAAACGCTTTAAGGTCGACCTTAACGTATTGCCTGTGCCTATTAGAGGCAAGACCGTTTACGGTGTAGGCAGAGATTTAGCACAAGTCCTTGCAATAAGGTTTGTGCAGAAAATTCTTAAGGACGTCTATCATGTTGAGATGCCGCCTAGAGATATTTTGGTAGCACAAGTCAAATCGCTGGCTATGGACGGTGCACCAAAGTTTATTCTGCGAGCCGATGTAGAATCCTTTTATGAGTCCGTGCAACACAAGGATTTGTTGGAGAGCATACATCAATCACCCCAGCTTTCCGTGTTGGTTAAGAGAATCATAACTCGTCTTTTGGGCGATTATTTAAAGCTATCAGGGGCGGATAAAGGCTTGCCTAGAGGGGTTGGGATAAGCGCTTATTTGTCCGAAATATACTTGGCATATCTTGATGCCGAAGTACGAAGGCATAGTGAGATTTTTTATTATGCTAGATATGTAGACGACATGATAATGATGTTTGCGCCCGAGAATAAGGAAGCAGTCAATGAGTATCTTCCTTCCTTTGGCCAACTTCTCGCTAAAAAAGGCTTGTCTCTGAATGATAAGACTCAAACACTGAATTTGATGGATGAGCAGCGCGGAAAGTTTACATATCTTGGGTATGAGTTTGACGTTTCCGCAAGCAGTCGCGGGGTAAGAATGAGCGCTGCTAAGCTAAAGAAATATCGGGATCGACTAGGGAAGTCTTTTGACGACTACAATTCTAAAGTTGCGTTTATCCCCAGAAAAGCGAAGAGAGAACTTATTACAAGAAGCCTGTTCTTGACGGGTAATATGAGGCTTTTTAATAGGAAGAGCAATGCGTTTATTGGTGTCTACTACAGCAATAAACACATAACTGATCTTTCTCAGTTGAGAGGGTTGGACAGGTATTTGCTATCAAAAATCAACTCGTTGACGGATCCGAGTCTGAAAAGAAAACTCTCTCAAATGTCTTTCGAGAATGGTTTTGTTAAAAAGGAATTTAGAAACTTTAGTACGAAAAAGCTTTCAGAAATATCTCGGGGGTGGAAGCATGCCTAAGAAAGCACTATCAATAAATTTCCCGATTCAGAGGGTAGTGCTTTCCGATGTTCTCCCTTATGAAGTGCCTATTGTGTTCTCGAACAGATATTTCTATCGGTTTCTTTGTGAGTACAACATAAGGTTTTTAGGGACAAGGATAGAGTGGGACTCCAAAGATCTTGTCCTCGATAATTTGGTTAAGATGCTACTAAGTATCCCGCCAGAAGTGCCTGTGGAGCGTGATACTACTGGAGCTCGAGAGAGGTCGTACGTTGATGTCTCTCAAACGAAGACGGATTATCACAGTGTCCCATTTGCTTTCTTTACAACGCATAAGCAAGATCAGTTACGACAACTTGCTCTTATGCATCCTAAAGCCCAGTTATTGGTCG
>Ga0308165_1001424_pt1 | contig 33470 bp, 27 predicted proteins | sample PhyWR2_FD_201032 | JGI IMG/M metagenome (GOLD analysis project Ga0308165, IMG submission 201032) | Phyllosphere microbial communities from UC Gill Tract Community Farm, Albany, California, United States - DLSLW.R2 | ecosystem: Host-associated > Plants > Phyllosphere > Unclassified | place: USA... | reverse complement strand
TTTCCTGGCTGATCTGCATGATGCCCTTCTTGTCGGCATCCTTGAGCACCGGCACCACCAGGCCGTTGGGCGTGTCCGCCGCAAAGCCGATGTTGAAGTACTGCTTGTAGACCAGCGTGTCGCCGTCGAGGCTGGCATTGAACTCGGGGAATTTCTTCAGCGCCGCGACCACGGCCTTGATCACGAAAGCCAGCATCGTCACCTTGACGCCGCTCTTCTCGTTTTCCTTGTTGGTCGACACGCGGAAGGCTTCGAGTTCGGTGATGTCGGCTTCGTCATTGTTGGTGACGTGCGGAATCATGACCCAGTTGCGGTGCAGGTTGGCGCCGCTGATCTTCTTGATGCGGGACAGCTCCTTGCGTTCCACGGGACCGAACTTGGCGAAGTCGACCTTGGGCCAGGGCAGCAAGTCCAGGCCCGCGCCGCCTCCGGCAGCCTGGGCCTTGGGCGCGACCGCGCCCTGGGCCTTGGTCTGCACCGCGCCGGACATCACCTGCTTGGTGAAGGCCAGCACGTCGGCCTGGGTGATGCGGCCCTTTTGCGCCGTGCCGGTGATTTCCTCGAGCGGAACGCCGAGTTCGCGCGCGAACTTGCGCACGGAAGGCGAGGCATGCGGCAGCTTGCCCGAAGGCGCCACCGTGGGATTGTGCGCGGGCACGGCGGCTGCAACGGGTGCAGCCGCCGGAACGGCAGCCGCGGCAGGCGCCGACTCAGCCGGTGCAGTCGCGGCAGGCGCCGACTCAGCCGGCGCTGGCGCGCCAGCGGCTGCATTGCCTTCCATTTCACCGACCAGGTCACCAATGTTGACCGTGTCGCCGACCTTGAGGGTCAGCGACTTGATCACACCGGCGGCGGGCGATGGAATCTCCATGGACGCCTTGTCGGATTCCACGGTAAACAGCGATTGCTCGGCCGTCACGGTGTCGCCCACCTTGACCAGGATCTCGGTCACGGCCACATCCTTGAAATCGCCGATATCGGGGATTTTCAGGGCGATGGTCTCGGCCGGTCCTGCGGCGGCGGGAGCGGGAGCTGCGGCGGCTTGCGCCGCGGGAGCGGGGGCGGGGGAAGCAGCAGCGGGGGCCGCTGCTGCAGGGGCCGCTGCTGCGGGGGCCGCTGCTGCGCTTTCGATGACCGCGATCACCGAGCCCTGCTTGACCTTGTCGCCCAGCGCCACGCGCAGTTCCTTGAGCACGCCAGCATGGCTCGATGGAATTTCCATCGAGGCCTTGTCGGATTCCACGGTCAGCAGCGATTGCTCGGCCTTGATCGTGTCGCCCACCTGAACCAGCACTTCGATCACCGACACTTCGTCGAAATCACCGATGTCCGGAATTTGAATGTCTACCAATGCCATAGTTGTCTCCCGGAATTCTTAGGCGTTCAGCGGGTTGATCTTGTCGACCTGGATGCCGTACTTGGCAATCGCTTCGGCCACCTTGGTCATCGGCAGCTGGCCGGCGTCGGCCAGGCCGCGCAGCGCCGACACGACGATGTAATGGCGGTCGATCTCGAAGTGCTCGCGCAGCTTGCGGCGGAAGTCCGAGCGTCCGAAACCATCGGTGCCCAGCACCTTGTAGATGCGGCCCTTGGGGATGTAGGCGCGGATCTGCTCGGCATAGGCCTTCATGTAGTCGGTGGACGCAATCACCGGACCGGTGGTGCCGGCCAGTTGCTGCGTGACAAACGCCTGGCGCGAGGTTTCCAGCGGGTGCAGCAGGTTCCAGCGGTCCACGTCCTGGCCATCGCGGGTCAGTTCGTTGAAGCTCGGGCAGCTCCAGACATCGGCGGCAACGCCCCAGTCATTGAGCAGCAGTTCCTGGGCAAACAGCGATTCGCGCAGGATGGTGCCCGAACCCAGCAGCTGCACGCGCAGGCCCGTGGTCGGCACCTTGATGCCGGCCTTGCACTGGTACATGCCCTTGATGATCTGTGCTTCGGTGCCGGGCGTGAGGCCTGGCATCGCATAGTTCTCGTTGAGCAGCGTCAGGTAGTAGAAGACGTTTTCCTGCTCCTGCACCATGCGGCGCAGGCCTTCTTGCATGATGACCGCGACTTCGTGGGCAAAGGTCGGGTCGTAGCTGACGCAGTTGGGCACGGTGTTCGCCAGGATGTGGCTGTGGCCGTCTTCGTGCTGCAGGCCTTCGCCGTTGAGCGTGGTGCGTCCCGACGTGCCGCCCAGCAGGAAGCCGCGTGCCTGCATGTCGCCCGCTGCCCAGGCAAGGTCACCCACGCGCTGGAAGCCGAACATCGAGTAGTACACATAGAACGGGATCATGATCCGGTTGCTGGTGCTGTAGCTCGTCGCCGCGGCAATCCAGCTGGACATGCCGCCGGCTTCGTTGATGCCTTCCTGCAGGATCTGGCCGGCCTTGTCCTCGCGGTAGTACATGACCTGGTCCTTGTCGACCGGAGTGTACTGCTGGCCCGCGGGGTTGTAGATGCCGATCTGGCGGAACAGGCCTTCCATGCCGAACGTGCGCGCTTCATCGACCAGGATGGGCACGACGCGCGGACCGATTTCCTTGTCGCGCAGCAGCTGCGTGAGGAAACGCACATAGGCTTGCGTGGTCGAGATCTCACGGCCTTCGGGCGTGGGCTCGAGAATGGCCTTGAAGGTCTCCAGCGCGGGCGCGGTGAACTGCTCGTCGGCCTTGACGCGGCGCTTGGGCAGGTAGCCGCCCAGCGCCTTGCGGCGTTCGTGCAGGTATTTCATTTCCGGTGTGTCGTCGGCCGGCTTGTAGAACGGCAGGTCGGCGATCTGGCTGTCGGGAATTGGAATGTTGAAGCGGTCGCGGAAGGCCTTGATGTCTTCGTCGCCAAGCTTCTTGGTCTGGTGCACGGTGTTCTTGCCTTCACCGATCTTGCCCATGCCGAAGCCCTTGACGGTCTTGACCAGCAGCACCGTGGGCTGGCCCTTGTGCTCGTTGGCCGCGTGGAAGGCCGCGTAGACCTTCTGCGAATCGTGGCCGCCGCGGCGCAGGTTCCAGACCTCGTCGTCGCTCATGTGCTCGACCATCTTCAGCGCGCGCGGGTCGCGGCCGAAGAAATGCTTGCGCACGTAGGCGCCGTCATTGGCCTTGAACGACTGGTAGTCGCCGTCGTTGCACTCCATCATGATCTTGCGCAGCACGCCGTCCTTGTCCTTGGCCAGCAGCTCGTCCCAGCCCTTGCCCCAGAGCAGCTTGATGACGTTCCAGCCCGAACCGCGGAATTCGCCTTCGAGTTCCTGGATGATCTTGCCGTTGCCGCGCACCGGACCGTCCAGGCGCTGCAGGTTGCAGTTGATGACGAAGATCAGGTTGTCGAGCTTTTCGCGCGCGGCCAGCGAGATTGCGCCCAGCGATTCCACTTCGTCCATTTCACCGTCGCCGCAGAACACCCAGACCTTGCGGTTTTCGGTGTTGGCAATGCCGCGGGCGTGCAGGTACTTGAGAAAGCGCGCCTGGTAGATGGCCATCAGCGGGCCCAGGCCCATGGACACCGTGGGGAACTGCCAGAACTCGGGCATCAGCTTGGGATGGGGGTAGCTCGACAGGCCCTTGCCGTCGACTTCCTGGCGGAAGTTCAGCAGTTGCTCTTCGCTGATGCGGCCTTCAAGGTAGGCGCGTGCATAGATGCCGGGCGACACATGGCCCTGGATGTAGAGGCAGTCGCCGCCGTGGTTTTCGCTCTCCGCGTGCCAGAAATGGTTGAAGCCCGCGCCAAACATGTTCGCCAGCGAAGCAAACGAGCCGATGTGGCCGCCAAGATCGCCGCCTTCGGGCGGGTGGATGCGGTTGGCCTTGACGACCATTGCCATGGCGTTCCAGCGCATGTAGGCGCGCAGACGGCCTTCGATCTCGAGGTTGCCGGGGCAGCGCGCTTCCTGCGAGGTCTCGAGGGTGTTCACATAGCCGGTGTTGGCCGAGAAAGGGCGGTCCACGCTGTTTTGGCGCGCATGCTCAAGCAGCTCCTCGAGCAACGCATGGGCGTACTGCGCGCCCTCGCGGTCGATCACGGCGGACAGCGCGTCCATCCATTCGCGGGTTTCTTGCTGATCGGTGCTGGCCACGGGGGTGGCGCCGGCGCCGGCCTGAGGGTCGGTCTGAGCTGTCATGGTGTCTCCTGGCAATAGGCGGTAAACAAACAGTGCGCCTTGGGCCCATTGTCATGGCGCGCGAACGCCCCTGCCAATTGGTCAACCAGCGGCTTGCGCGCCCGGCCGCAAATGCGCCGTCACTGAATGAATTGAAGCGAAGTTTCGCACATTTTCAGCAAATTTCAAATGATGCTTTTCGATTTCATAATGTGATATTTTGCTGCAAACGCACAAATCAACCGCCACCCGAAGACGGCGAAAAAACCGGGCGCCGCTCCTCTACACTCGGACCATGGATCCCATTCCCGTCAAGCCTGCCGCAAAGCCGCCGGCCTCTGCCCCTGCCGCGCCAAACGCCCTGTCCGACACCATCATTGCTCCGGCGCGCTGGTGGCGCAGTTGGTGGCGCAGCCTGTCGCCCACGCGACAGGACCGTTTTGCCGCGCTGGCACCGTTGGCCGCGGTATTGATGTTTCTCGCGGCCATCGTCGTCGCCTTCTGGTATCTGCGCGTGGAAGAAGTCGAACGCGAGCAAGAAGCCCTGCGCCGCGATGTCGAATATGCCCAGCAGCGCGTGCGCCTGCGCCTGCTCGAACGCCAGGAGCAGCTGATGCGCGTGGCGCGCGACATCGCCAACCAGGAGCTGGGCAAAGGCGATTTCGCGCGCCGCAGCGAAGCGCTGATCACCCAGTATCCCGAGCTGCAGTCGATCAGCTGGATAGACGAGCACCAGCGCATCCGTGCCAGCCATTCGGCCCCCACGGTACACAGCGAACAGTTGCGCGTTGCCGGCCAGATCCTGCGCCCGGGCGACACCGCGCGGACCTTCGCGCAGGTACAGGACCTGCAGCAGCCGGTCTATTCGCAGTCCCTGGCCATCGCGGGCGAGCCCGTGCCGCTGCTGCAATTGCAGGTGCCGATCAACAGCACGGGCGGCTTTGGCGGGGTCGTGCTGGGCGAGTACTCGGTCGACAGCCTGCTGCGCTACGGCACGCCCACCGAAGTGCTGGCGCGCTATGCGGTCACGATGCTGGACGGCAGCGGCAAGCTGCTGGCGGGCACCGCCTTGTCGCAGCGTGCCAGCGGCAACGCCTGGCGCTGGTGGCGCGATCGCGCCAACGAGTACGAAGTGCCGGTGTCGCCCGTGGGCAGCGGTCTGGTGCTGCGCGCCCAGGCTTACCGCACATCGCTGGGCTTTGTCGGCAACAGCCTGTTCTGGCTGGTGGGCACGCTCAGCGCCATGACCGCCTGGCTGCTGCTGGCGACCTGGCGGCACACGCGCCGGCGCATGCGCGCCCAGGAAGCGCTGGTGGCCGAAACCAACTTCCGCCGCGCCATGGAAAACTCGGTGCTGACCGGCATGCGCGCGCTTGACCTCGAAGGCCGCATCACCTATGTGAATGCCGCGTTCTGCCAGATGACGGGCTGGAGCGAAAGCGACCTCGTCGGCCAGCTGCCGCCCTACAGCTACTGGCCCAGCAACGAATACGACAGCCTGCGCCTGAAGCTGCGCGACGAGCTCAGCGGCAAGACCATTGTTGGCGGCTTCCAGGTGCGCGTGCAACGCAAGAATGGCAGCCAGTTCGACGCGCGGCTGTATGTCTCGCCGCTGATCGACGCCCATGGCCAGCACACGGGCTGGATGTCGTCGATGACCGACATCACCGAACCCAACCGCATCCGCGAGCAGCTGTCGGCCTCGCACGAGCGCTTCACCATCGTGCTTGAAGCGCTGGATGCCTCGGTGTCGGTCGCGCCGCTGGGCAGCGCCGAGCTGCTGTTTGCCAACAAGCTCTACCGCCAGTGGTTTGGTTCGCAGACCGACGGCCATCTGCAACTGGTTGCCCAGGCCGGCGTGCTGCCCGCACGCCACACCGACACCGGCATGGACGACGAGGATGGACTGATGGGCCTGCCCACCGACCCGCTGACCAGCGCGCGCAGCGAGAATGCCGAGATCTTCCTGCCCGACCTGGGCAAGTGGCTGGAAGTGCGTTCGCGCTACCTCAGCTGGGTCGACGGCCGGCTGGCGCAGATGGTGATTGCCACCGACATCACGCCGCGGCGACTGGCGCAGGAGCAGGCCGCGCGCCAGGCAGAACACGCGCAATCGATCAGTCGCCTGATCACCATGGGCGAAATGGCGTCGAGCGTGGCGCACGAACTCAACCAGCCGCTCACCGCCATCAGCAACTACTGCAGCGGCATGATCTCGCGCAGCCAGAACGGGCAACTGAGCCAGGAAATGCTGCTCACGGCGCTGCAAAAGACCGCCCACCAGGCGCAGCGCGCGGGCCAGATCATCCAGCGCATACGCGCCTTCGTGAAGCGCAGCGAACCCAACCGCACGCTGGCCCAGGTCGCGGACATGGTCAGCGAAGCGGTGGAGCTGGCCGATATCGAACTGCGCCGCCACAACGTGCGCCTGACCCACCATATTGCCGAGCGGCTGCCGCCGGTGATGGCCGACGCCATTTTGATCGAGCAGGTGCTGGTCAACCTGATGAAGAACGGCGCCGAGTCCATAGAAAACTCTCAGCGCCCCGGCCACCAGCGCAGCGTGGAGCTGAGCGTGCTGCCGCGCGAGATCGAAGGCCAGCAGGTGGTCGAATTCACCGTGCAGGACACCGGCAAGGGCTTGCCACCCGAAGTGCTCGAACGGCTGTTCGAAGCCTTCTTCACCACCAAGAGCGAAGGCATGGGAATGGGGCTCAATCTGTGCCGCAGCATCGTCGAGTCGCACCATGGTCGCATGCGCGCGGAGAACCTCTACAATGGTTCAGATGTCATAGGCTGCCGCTTCACTTTCTGGCTGCCGCTCGCGGCTCCCGTGGATGCGACAGCGCTCACCACGACAACCGAACCCACACCAAGGACGATTGCATGAGTTTGATTCCGAAAAAAGGCACTGTGTATGTGGTGGACGACGATGAGGCCGTCCGTGATTCCTTGCAATGGTTGCTCGAAGGCAAAGACTATCGCGTGCGCTGCTTTGACGCCGCTGAGTCCTTTCTGGCGCGCTATGACCCGCGCGAAGTCGCCTGCCTGATCGTCGACATCCGCATGGGTGGAATGACGGGCCTGGAACTGCAGGACCGCCTTATCGAGCGCAAGTCGCCCCTGCCCATCGTGTTCATCACCGGCCACGGCGATGTTCCAATGGCCGTGAACACCATGAAAAAGGGGGCGCTGGACTTCATCCAGAAGCCTTTCAATGAAGAAGAACTGCTGGGCCTGGTCGAGCGCATGCTGGACCACGCGCGCGACGCGTTTGCCGGCCACCAGCAGGCCGCCAGCCGCGACGCGCTGCTGTCCAAGCTCACCAGCCGCGAAGCCCAGGTGCTCGAGCGCATTGTCGCCGGCCGCCTGAACAAGCAGATCGCCGACGATCTGGGCATCAGCATCAAGACCGTGGAAGCGCACCGCGCCAACATCATGGAAAAGCTCAACGCCAACACCGTCGCCGATCTGCTGAAAATCGCCCTGGGCCAAAACCAACCCGCCGGCAAGGTCCCGGCATAAATATTCACCCCCCTGAGCCGCTCACGCGGCTTCCCCCTCTCAACCTGCGGTGGAGGGGGGCGCCCGGCCAGGGACGGCACCCTCGCTGCGGGGCGGCCCTTGCTCGGTGCCCCCATGATTTGGGACACGTTCATTGCGTAGATAAGGGTAATGCGAGAGCTGCCGAGGCTGTTTAAAATTGCGTAAGGTCCACGGCTGCTAGTGCCTGCAAGGTGCTAGCAGCATTTTTTTATTGAGATTTCCAACATGACAGCCCAACTCATCGACGGCAACGCCCTCTCCCGCCAACTGCGCTCCGAAGTCGCCACGCGCGCCGCAGCGCTCAAGGCGCGCGGCGTCACCCCCGGACTGGCCGTGGTGCTGGTGGGCGACAACCCCGCCAGCCAGGTCTATGTGCGCAACAAGGTCAAGGCCTGCGAGGAAGCCGGCCTGCATTCGGTGCTCGAGAAGTACGATGCCAGCCTGACCGAAGCCCAGTTGCTGGCGCGCGTCGAAGCGCTTAACAACGATCCCAGCATCCACGGCATCCTGGTGCAGTTGCCCCTGCCCGCGCACATCGACGACCACAAGGTCATCGAGGCCATTTCGCCGCTCAAGGACGTCGACGGCTTTCACGTTGCCAGCGCCGGCGCGCTGATGGTCGGTGAAGTCGGCTTCAAGGCCTGCACGCCCTACGGCTGCATGAAGATGCTTGAATCGATAGGCATGAAGGACCTGCGCGGCAAGCACGCCGTGGTCATCGGCCGCTCCAACATCGTCGGCAAGCCCATGGCCATGATGCTGCTGCAGGCCAATGCCACCGTCACCATATGCCACAGCGGCACGGCCGATCTGGGGGCAATGACGCGCCAGGCCGACATCGTGGTCGCGGCCGTGGGCAAGCGCAACGTGCTGACGGCCGACATGTGCAAGCCCGGCGCCGTGGTGATCGACGTGGGCATGAACCGCAACGACGAAGGCAAGCTCTGCGGCGACGTCGACTTCGCGGGCGTCAAGGAAGTCGCGGGCTACATTACCCCCGTGCCTGGCGGTGTCGGCCCCATGACCATTACCATGCTTTTGGTAAGCACCGTGGAAGCAGCCGAGCGCACTGCGGCCTGAGCTGCAGTTCGAGAGGCGCGCCTCACTTGCGTAACCGGCGCTTCGACAAGCTCAGCGCGAACCGTACCCGCTGTTTGTCCCAAGCCTGTGGAAGCCCGGCGCTTTCATTCACCGCTTGAAATTATTAGTTACGACGCAACCTAAGCACGCATGAGCAATCCACTTCTCGACAAAACCGACCTGCCCCTGTTCGATCGCATCCAGCCCGAGCATGTACAGCCCGCGATCCATGATTTGATGGAGCAAGCCAGCAAGGCCCTGGAAACGGTCACGGCCGCGGACTTCCCCGCGCGCTGGGAATCGATTGCCGGTGTGCTGGACGTCGCGACCGAGAAGTTCTCCAGTGCCTGGGGCGCCGTGAGCCACCTCAACAGCGTGGCAGATACGCCCGAGCTGCGCGCCGCCTACAACGAAGCCCTGCCCAAGGTCACCGAATTCTGGACCCGCCTGGGCGCCGACGAGCGGCTGTACGCGAAGTACAAGGCCATAGACCCTGCCACGCTCAACCCCGAGCAGCGTCGCGCCTGGGACAACGCCATCCGCAACTTCGTGCTGTCGGGCGCGGAGCTGCAAGGCGAGGCCAAGGCGCGCTTCGCGCAGATCCAGGAACGCTCGGCCGAGCTGAGCCAGAAGTTCAGCGAGAACGCGCTTGACGCCACCGACGCGTTTGCGTATTACGCAATGCTCGAGGAGCTCGACGGCGTGCCCGCCGATGTGCAGCAGGCAGCGCGCGCGGCAGCCGTTGCCGAAGGCCAGGCTGGCTACAAGCTCACGCTGAAGATGCCCTGCTATCTGCCCGTGATGCAGTTCGCGCGCAGCAGCCGTCTGCGTGAAACGCTCTACAAGGCCTATGTGACGCGCGCCTCCGACCAGGCCGCGGGCGACGCCCAGAAATTCGACAACAGCACCAACATCCGCGAAATCCTGGCATTGCGCCAGGAGGAGGCGCAGCTGCTGGGCTACGCCAACTTCGCCGACCTGTCGCTGGTCACCAAGATGGCCAAGACGCCGGCCGAAGTCATCACTTTCCTGCGGGATCTTGCGCGCCGCGCGCGTCCTTACGCCGAAAAGGACGTTGCCGACCTGCGTGCCTTCGCGGCCCAGGAGCTGGGCCTGGCCGATCCGCAGCCCTGGGACTGGAGCTACGTCTCCGAAAAGCTCAAGGAAGCGCGCTACGCCTTCAGCGAGCAGGAGGTCAAACAATACTTCCCCGCGCCCAAGGTGCTTGCCGGCCTGTTCAAGATCGTCGAAACCCTGTTTGAAGTCAGCATACGCCGCGATGTCGCTCCCGTCTGGAACCCGGCCGTGGAGTTCTACCGCATCGAGCGCGCGGGCAGCAATGGCCCCGAGCTGGTCGGCCAGTTCTACCTCGACCAGCCGGCGCGCAAGGGCAAGCGCGGCGGCGCCTGGATGGACGACGTGCGCGCGCGCTGGCTGCGCCCCGACAACCACCAGCTGCAGACGCCGGTCGCGCACCTGGTCTGCAACTTCGCCGACGGTGTCGACGGCAAGCCCGCGCTGCTGACACACGATGACGTGATCACGCTGTTCCACGAAACCGGCCACGGCCTGCACCACCTGCTGACCCAGGTCAACGAACGCGATGTCTCGGGCATCAGCGGCGTCGAATGGGATGCGGTCGAGCTGCCCAGCCAGTTCATGGAAAACTTCTGCTGGGAATGGAATGTGCTCGAGCACATGACCGCCCATGTCGATACCGGCGAGCCGCTGCCACGCGCGCTGTTCGACAAGATGACCGCCGCCAAGAACTTCCAAAGCGGCATGGGCACGCTGCGTCAGATCGAGTTCTCGCTGTTCGACATGCTGCTGCACACCACGCACCAGCCGGCCGACGACATCATGCCGCTGCTGGCCCAGGTGCGCGCAGAAGTCGCGGTGCTGCCCGCGCCACCCTACAGCCGCACGGCCCACACCTTCAGCCATATCTTTGCCGGCGGCTATGCCGCGGGCTACTACAGCTACAAATGGGCCGAAGTGCTCAGCGCCGACGCCTATGCGGCCTTCGAGGAAACGCAGCTTCCCGACGGCAGCAACGCGCCCGAGACCGGCCGGAGCTACCGCGAGGCGATTCTCGAAGCCGGCGGCAGCCGCCCGGCAATGGAATCGTTCAAGGCCTTTCGCGGCCGTGAGCCTTCGCTTGACGCCTTGCTGCGTCACCAGGGAATGGCCGAACCCGTGGCGGCTTGAGCACAGCAGGCAGGCGCCATCTCGCCGTCTGCCCTCGCTGCCCTGCGCCCCTTCTGCTCACCAGCTTCCTGTCATGCTTGTTTTGCCCTCCTTGCAGCGCTCGGCACTGGTTGCGGTCATGGCCGTGGCCGCGTTCGCGCTGAATGAAGCCGCGGCCCAATCCATCTACCGCAGCGTCGGTGCCGACGGACGCGTGACGTTTTCCGATCGCGCGCCCAATGCCGCGCGTGCCGCCGTGACCGCCGAAGACGCGCGCGCTCCGGCCCATGCCAGCGACGCGCTGCCCTATGCGCTGCGTGATGTGCAGGCGCGCTTTCCCGTGACGCTGTACACGGGCAGCGACTGCAGCGCCTGCGCCAGCGCGCGCGCCCTGCTGACGGCGCGCGGCATTCCATTCACCGAGCTGAGCGTGCAGAGCAACGCCGACATCCAGGCCCTGCAGTCGCTGAGCGGCCAGAGCCAGCTGCCTTTTGCCACCATTGGCCGCCAGCACCTCACGGGCTTTGCCGCCGACGAATGGCGCCAATACCTTGACGCCGCGGGCTATCCCCAGACTTCGGCCCTGCCGGCGAACTACCGCCAGGTGCCCGTGCGTCCGCTGGCCACGCCGCCCGCGGCAGCGGCGGCAGCAGCGGCAGCGGCAGCCGCGCCCGCGGTCACAGAACGCCGCATGCAGGCCCCGCCTGCCTCGTACAACCGCGTGACTCCCACCAATCCCGCCGGCCTGAGCTTCTGAACCGCCAGGGACAGCAGCCCCGCGTCGCCGCCGTGCGAATTCAATAGGCGATGCTGCGCACGCCCTGCGCCGTGCCCAGCAGGCAGACCGAGGCCTTCTGGTGCGCAAACACGCCCACGGTGACCACGCCCGGCCACTGATTGACTTCGGATTCAAACGCCAGCGGGTCGGTGATCGACAGGCCGCGCACGTCCAGAATGTGCTGGCCGTTGTCGGTCACCAGCGGTTGACCGTCCTTGAGGCGCAGCGTCACGCTCGCACCGCGGGCTTCGAAACGGCGCGCGATCTGCCGGGCCGCCATGGGGATGACTTCAACGGGCAGCGGAAATGCACCCAGCGCCTCGACCAGCTTGGATTCGTCGGCAATGCAGATGAAACGCTGGGCCAGCGCGGCGACGATCTTCTCGCGCGTCAATGCCGCCCCCCCGCCCTTGACCATGTAGCCCTTGCCGTCGATCTCGTCGGCGCCGTCAATGTACACCGACAGCGATTCGACTTCGTTGGCATCGAACACCGCGATGCCCAGCGCCTTCAGACGCTCGGTACTGGCCACCGAGCTCGAGACCGCGCCGCGGATCTGATCCTTGATCGTGGCCAGGGCGTCAATGAACTTGTTGACCGTCGAGCCCGTGCCCACGCCGACGATTTCGCCCGGCTGCACATATTGGAGGGCAGCTTGTCCCACCAGGGTTTTGAGTTCATCTTGGGAAAGGGCTGCAGCAGGTGTCGTCATGGGAGAGAATTGGAAGTAATCACCGAATTATCCAATGTCTCTTATTCCCTACGCACTGGCTAGACCCTTTCTGTTCCGCCTCGACGCCGAAGCAGCCCATGACCTGACCATGAACCTGCTGGCCCGCGGCCAGGGCACGCCGCTGGAGTGCGCCTGGTCTCAGACCATGGTGTCCGACCCGATCGAGCTGGCCGGCCTGCGTTTTCCCAATCGCGTCGGCATGGCCGCGGGCCTGGACAAGAACGCGCGCTGCATCGACGCGCTCAGCGCCATGGGCTTTGGCTTTGTCGAAGTCGGCACCGTCACGCCCAAACCCCAGCCCGGCAATCCCCAGCCACGCATGTTCCGCATTCCCCAGGCCAAGGCGCTGATCAATCGCCTGGGCTTCAACAACCAGGGGCTGGAGACATTCATTGCCAATGTGCGCCAGTCCAAGTGCCGGGCACAGGGCAAACCCATGCTGCTGGGTCTGAACATCGGCAAGAACGCGCTCACACCGATCGAGGAAGCCACCAGCGACTATCTGATAGCGCTGGAAGGCGTATACCCGCATGCCGACTATGTGACGGTGAACATCAGCTCGCCCAACACCAAGAACCTGCGCGCGCTGCAAAGCGATGACGCGCTTGACGGCCTGCTCGGCGCAATTGCCGTGCGCCGCGAGCAGCTTGCCGCCCAGCAGGGCCGGCGCGTGCCCCTGTTTGTCAAGATCGCTCCCGATCTGGACGCAGATCAGGTGGCGGTGATTGCCGCAACGCTGCTGCGCCATGGCATGGACGGCGTGATCGCCACGAACACCACGATACAGCGCGAAGCCGTGCAGGGAATGCCGCATGCCGACGAGGCCGGAGGCCTGTCGGGCGCGCCGGTGCGCGAGGCCAGCAACCAGGTGATACGCCTGCTGCGCGCCGCGCTCGGCGCGAAGTTTCCCATCATCGGTGTGGGCGGCATCATGAGCGCCAGCGACGCCGTGGAAAAGATACGCGCGGGCGCCGATGTGGTGCAGATCTACAGCGGCCTGATCTACGAAGGCCCGGCGCTGGTGCAGCGTGCGGCCAAGGCAATTCGCCAGCTGCGCTGAGCGGCAAGACAAAAAGCCGTGGCTGCAGGCAGCGCACGGCTTTTTTGCGACCCGGCGGCGCGCGATGGCGCGGCCTGACGGGCTAGCGGGCTAGCGGCGGAACTTGGCCACCAGCGGCAGCAAGATGCCCGACCAGCGTATCAGGCGGCGCGGACCGACGGCAACGGCGGCGACCGCCGCCACGGCAACCGCCGCCGGATGCAAGCGTGCAAACGCCACCAGGCGTTCCGCCAGTGCGCCGGAAGTGGGCATATGCGCCGACTGCTGGCTTTGCAAGGCCAGCGCCTGGGCACGCGCGCTGCGCCGCGCCAGCAGGCGCTCGCGCTGGGTTGCAATGCGCAGCAGCACGGCACGGTGGCTTTCGGGCAGGGATACATCGAGCGCCGCGGCGTTGGCCTTGACGCTGTCGGCGGCAGAAGTAGTGGAAGTGCTCACAGCCGCTCCTTCAATGTGCGCCAATCCTGCGCCAGCTCGTTGCGTGTCAAGGCAAACGCATTGCCGGCCTTGCGCAGCGTGGACCACAGGCCCAGCAGCAAGCCGGCCCAGATCACCAGCCACGTGCCCGCCACGCTCCAGGCAACCGTCACGCGCTCGGGCGAATCCCAGAAATGCACCAGCAGCGCCATCGACAGCACGATCAAAGTCACTACGGTCAAACCCGCCAGCGCGATGCCCAGCACCACGACGGAGATCAATCGGCGTTTCTGATCCTGCCATTCGAGGCGGGCGAGATCGAGACGGTCTTCCGCCGCAATCGCGCCTTCGATCACATTGGCGCGCCAGCGCGCTATCCAAGTGTCGATCCCGAGTAGAGACAACCAGTTCACATCCATGTCCGGTGGATCGCTGCCGGGGCGATCAGCGACGCGACAGCAGGAAACCGATCACTGCACCTGCGGCCATGGCCGCGCCGGCGACGCGCCAGGGTTCGTCGTGGGCATACTGGTCAGCTGCCTTGGCGGCATCCTTGGCCTGGCGGGCGGCTTCGCGCGCGGCGCGCATGGCCGAGTCGCGCGCGGATTCGATGCCTTCGTCCAGGCGCTTGCGCAGCACCTGGATCTCAGGCAGCGAGTCCAAAGTCTTGCTGTCGACCAAGCCGCGCAGATCGCTCACCAGTTTTTCCAGGTCAGAAGGGGCGTGGGCGATGGTGTCGGAGACGGATTTAGTCATGAAGGCCTTTCGGATGGACAATAAAAACAGGCACCGGAAAAATCGCATGCGGGTTTCAAGCCCCCGCAAGCGCCTACCGGCGTCATGGCTTCATCTTAGCGAATGCTCGGGCAAGCACCAAGAGAATCTGGGCCGCCGCGCTGTCAGACAGCTCCCACAAGCGCGCGGACCGACTCGGCCAGGGCAAGGCAGCTGGTCAAGCCCGGCGACTCGATGCCAAACAGGTTGACCAGGCCGGGCACACCGTGCTCGCGCGGCCCTTGCAGCATGAAGTCGGCAGACGGGGCCTCGGGGGCGCTGATTTTCGGCCGTATGCCCGCGTAGCCGGGCGCCAGCGCCCCATCGCGCAGGTCGGGCCAGTAGCTGCGCACCGCGTCATAGAACGCATCCCCGCGGCGCGGGTCGACCACCAGGTCGTCCGGCCCGCCCACCCACTGCACATCCGGGCCGAACTTGGCCTGACCGCCCATGTCAAGCGTCAGATGCACGCCCAGGCCTGCGGCTTCGGGCACGGGGTAGATCAGGCGCGAGAACGGGCTGCGTCCGTTGAGGGTGAAATAGCTGCCCTTGGCGTAATAGGCCGTGGGCACGGCATCGGCCGGCAGACCGTCGAATGCCTGGGCCAGGCCCGGCGCGTACAGGCCCGCTGCATTGACCACGGTGCGGGCCAGCAGTTGCATGCCGTCGGCCGTATGCAGCACCATGCCTTCGGGCGTGACTTCGGCGCGCAGCACGCGCGCATGAAACGCCACCAGGCCGCCGGCGTTTTCAAGATCGCCCTGCAACGACAGCATCAGCGCATGGCTGTCGACGATGCCCGTGCTCGGCGAGTGCAGCGCCGCGACGCACTGCAGCGCGGGCTCCATGGCGCGCGCCTGCCTGGCGTCGATCAGCACCAGATCATTGACGCCGTTGGCCAGGGCCTTGAGGCGAATCGATTCCAGCGTGGCGCGCTGGGCTTCGCTGGTGGCGACAATCAGCTTGCCGCAGCTCTTGAAGGCCAGGCCACGCTCTTCGCAATAGGCGTAAAGCAGCTGCTTGCCGCGCACGCACAGGCGCGCCTTGAGCGAGCCTTCGGGGTAATAAATGCCGGCATGAATGACTTCGCTGTTGCGCGAACTCGTGCCCGTGCCTATGGCCTCGGCCGCCTCGAGCACCATCACTTCCCTGCCCTGCAGCGCCAGAGCACGCGCCACGGCCAAGCCCACCACGCCGGCGCCGATCACGACGCAATCCACACTTTCACGCATTGCCACCCCAGCTTGCAAAAAAACGATTTTGCCGCCGAAATCAGGCCTGCGCGGGCAAGCGCGTCAGATTCTGCGTTACACCGCTGCCGCCAACTGCGGCACGGCGGCCATGACGGTGTTCGGGGGGGGCGGCTGGACCACAGGCCCAGCGACCCGGCACGCTGCATGCGCATCAACCCCACTTGCGCGGAAAAAAATCATCGACTATCCTTGGCACTTGGAATATTGCTAATATATTTACAGTCTATTTAAATCCTTAACCTGCCGATGGCGGTGCAACGCGGCTCCTGCCGCGCGAGGCCCGGACGGCGCCCCCAGCGACTTTTCTACAAAGGTGGTTTTTTATGAACACGAACATCTTCACCGGCACCATCCCCGCACTCATGACCCCGTGCACGCCGGACCGCAAGCCTGACTTCGATGCGCTGGTCGCCAAGGGCAAGGAGCTGATTGCCGCCGGCATGAGCGCCGTCGTCTACTGCGGCTCCATGGGCGACTGGCCGCTGCTCACGGCCGAGCAGCGCCAGGAAGGCGTTGCCCGGTTGGTGGCCGCAGGCATCCCGACCATCGTCGGCACGGGCGCGGTCAATTCCAAGGAAGCCGTGGCGCATGCCGCCCATGCCGCCAAGGTCGGCGCGCACGGCCTGATGGTGATTCCCCGCGTCATGTCGCGCGGTGCCTCGGCCATCGCGCAAAAAGCCCACTTCTCCGCCATTTTGCAAGCCGCGCCCGAACTGCCGGCCGTCATCTACAACAGCCCCTACTACGGCTTCGCGACACGCGCCGATCTGTTCTTCGAGCTGCGCTCGAAGTACGCAAACCTGATTGGCTTCAAGGAATTCGGCGGTGCCACCGACCTGCGCTATGCCGCGGAACACATCACCTCCAAGGACGACGCCATCACGCTGATGGTCGGGGTCGACACCCAGGTCTTTCACGGCTTCGTGAACTGCGGCGCCACCGGCTCCATCACCGGCATAGGCAACGCCCTGCCCAAGGAAGTGCTGCACTTGGTCGAGCTGTGCAAGAAGGCCGCCAAGGGTGATGTCGCCGCGCGCCGCCAGGCCCAGGAACTCGAATCTGCGCTGGGCGTGCTGTCGTCGTTCGATGAAGGCACCGACCTGGTGCTGTACTACAAGTATCTGCTGGTGCTCAACGGCCAGAAGGAATACACGCTGCACTTCAACGAAACCGATGTGCTGACCGACTCGCAGCGCCGCTACACCGAAGCCCAATACCAGCTGTTCCGCGACTGGTACGCCGCCTGGTCCAAGGACCTGGCTCGCTGAACCACGGCTTGCAAGCTCCCTCACGGGAGCTTTTTTTTGTGCGCATGCCGCTGCAACTGCCGGCGCACAGGACCTGGCAAGGGCTTGCGGCATGCAAGCCGCATGTGAACCACCCGTTTGGTGCATGCTCGAACGCATGGCGCGGACCGCACCAGCAATGTGCAACCGATGCCTGCCGACGGTGCATGGACCGCTCCAGGCGCATGCGTTCCCGTCACTGCCCTGAATGCCTGTCGAGAGCAGGTATGGTTTGTGCTAGTACAACATGAAAATGTGTCAAATATATTTCCAGCATCTTTGATTTCCATTCCAGCAGGGTGCAGGCATGCAGGTCACTTCCCCATCCGGTGGTTGCGCAGCCCGCGCGTCCAGGCGCCACACCGATGAAGTCGCAGGGCCGGGGCGCTCCCAGGGAAACACCTATTTGCGGGACTGCACAAGACGCTTAATATATTTGGCATATGTTTGAGTTGTGGGCAGTTTGTTTTATTTCATTTTCCGAAAACCCAGAAGAAGCCTTATGGACGATATAGACAACTCCTCCACTGCCCTCAAGCCTGCTTCGCGGTCCGTGCGCTGGGTGCTGGACGCCTCCGATGCACTGCTGCGCTTCGAACGCTGGCTGCTCACCTTCCTCATGAGCTTGCTGACCGCACTGATCCTGGTCAATGTCGCCACACGCTACAGCGGCGTGCCGATCTACTGGATAGACGAAGCTGCGGTCTACACCGTTGTCTGGCTGACCTTTGTCGGCGCCTCGGCAATGACGCGCCTGCGCCTGGACTTCGCGGTGACCATGGTCACGGAAAAGCTGGGCCCGCGCAAGGCACAGATCGCGAAGGTGATTGCCACCGGCGGCGTGCTGTTCTTCGCGCTGGCGCTGTTTGCAATGTGCTGGATCTGGATGGATCCCGTGGGCATTGCCAGCAAGGGATTCGATGCCAGGGAATACGCGGCCGAGTCCTTCAACTTTCTCTACACCGAACGCACGCAGACCCTCGAATGGCCGGTGTGGGTGCTGCAACTGATCATGCCGATCTTTGCGCTGTGCATGAGCCTGCACGCGCTGGCCAACCTGCTGGAAGACCTGCACCTCGCGCCCCAGCGCCAACACCCTGCCTTCCAGGCAGCCAACCCCGAAGCGGTGAACTGACATGCTGACCTCCCTCTTCTTCATCGTGATCATGCTGGTGGGCGTGCCCATCGGCCTGTGTCTTTGCCTCTCGGGCATCTTCTACATCTACAACACCGGCAACCCGGTGCTGCTGCAGTCCTTTGCCACCCAGATGTTTGCCGGCGTCGACAGTTACGGGCTGATTGCCATTCCGCTGTTCATCCTGATCGGTGAAATCATGAACAGCGGCGGCATCACGCGCCGGCTGGTCGATCTGTCGATGGCATTTGTCGGCTCGATCAAGGGCGGCCTGGCCTATGTGAACATCCTGGCCAACATGCTGGTCTCGTCCATCATCGGCTCGGCCACGGCCCAGGTCGCAATCATGTCGCAGGTCATGGTTCCCGAGATGGAAAAGCAGGGCTACGACAAGACGTTTGCCGCCGGCCTGACCGTGTACGGCGGCATGCTGGGCCCCATCATTCCGCCTTCGGTGATGTTCGTGGTCTACAGCGTGCTGGCCCAGGTGGCCGTGGGCGACATGCTCATTGCCGGCATCCTGCCCGGCGTGCTGCTGACGCTGCTGTTCTTCGGCGTGATCGCCTGCATGGGCCTGGTCTACAACTACCCGCGCAGCGCCAAGCGCACGCTGCGCCAGCGCGCCATGACGGTGCTCACGTCCAGCCCCACGCTGTTGATTCCGCTGGTGATCGTCGGCTCCATCCTGACCGGCCTGGCCAATCCCACCGAGGCCGCAGCCGTGGGCGCGGTCAGCGCCGTGCTCGTGGGACGCTATGTGACGCGCGAGTTCAAGTACTCGGATCTGGCGCCCATCATGCTGCGCGCGGCCATCTACTCGGCCATCGTGCTGTTCCTGGTCGCTGCGGCATCGGTGTTCTCGTGGCTGCTGATCTACGGCAAGATTCCGCAGATGGTCGCCGCCTGGATACAGACCGTGGCCAAGGACCCGATCACCTTCTTGCTGCTGGTCAACGTCATCTTGCTGGTCATTGGCACCGTGATTGACGGCATCCCGGGACTGATCATGACCGCTCCCATCCTGCTGCCCATCGCCACCGAGATCTACCACATCGACCCGCGCCATTTCGGCGTGGTGATCGTGATCAACCTGGTGCTCGGGCTGATGACGCCGCCCGTGGGGCTGAGCTTCTTCGTGGCCGCCGCCGTGACGGGCGCCAAGCCCGGGCGGATGTTCATTGTCACACTGCCCTTCTTCATCATCAGCATCATTGCTCTCATCACGCTGTCGCTGTTCCCCAGTCTGTCACTGGGCCTGCTGAATTAACCGCTTCCCCGCCCTGCCTCGATTCCTCCCTTTTCTACGGAGTTTTTCATGACACTCAACCGTCGCCACTTTCTTCAGACCACGGCCGTTGCCGCAGCGCCCCTGGCTTTCGTGACCCCTTCGCGCGCCGCTGCGGCCAAGGAACTGCGCCTGGGCATCATCACCCCGGCAGGCCATTCGTGGAACCGCGCCGCGCTGCAGTTCGGCGAAGCGCTGGCCAAGGCGACCAATGGCCGCCTGACGGTGACCGTATTCCATTCGGGCCAGCTGGGCAACGAATCGGTGATGATGCAGCAGATGCAGTCGGGCGCGCTTGACATGGGCTGGATCCAGGCTGCCGAACTGGGCACGCGCGTCTCCAGCGTGGCCTCGATCAACGCGCCCTATCTGGTGCGCTCCACGCCGGCCGTCGCCAAGCTCGTCAAGACACCCGCGGCCTTGAAGCTGCTCGAGGTGCTGCCGCGCGAGACCGGCTGCGTCGGCCTGGGCTGGGGCATCACCGGCATGCGCGTGGTGTTCTCCAGCAAGGACATCAAGACGCCCAATGACCTCAAGGGCCTGAAGATCCGCATCAACCCCACGCCGGTCTACCGCGACTTCTATCAGTACTTCGGCGCGGCGCCCACGCCCATTCCCACGCCGGCAGTGTTCGATGCCATGACCAACGGTCAGGTTGACGGACTGGAAGCCGATGTGGAGTTCTCCTGGAACCAGCGCTTTGACAAGGTGTCCAAGGTCATGATGCCCATGAACGCGCTGTTCATGCCCGTGGCGCCATTGTTCTCCGGCCGCGTCTGGGCCACGCTGGACGCCAAGGATCGCGAACTGATTCGCCAGCTGACGGCCCAGGCGCTCGACGCCCAGATCAACGACATCGTCACCACCGAGGCCGGCCTGCTGGAGAAGTTCAAGAAGGAATCCATCGTGATTCGCGATCTGACAGCCTTCGACACCAAGCCGGCCATAGACGCGTTCGACAAGATCTGGCTGCCCAAGGCGCCGCAGATCGCGGAACTGCGCGCCGTCGGCGCAAAAATCTGAGACACCCCCTGAGAGGCTTCGCCTCTTCCCCTGAATAAAGGGGCACAAGGGAGCGCCCCCTTGGTGCGTAGTGGGCGGGGCGGGGGCGCGCCAGTTCTATAGGTCGTGGGCGTTGCGAGCGTTGAAAAAGCCCCTGAGCGACTTTGTCGCTTCCGCTCTCCACCTGCAGTGGACGCAGGGCTCGAGTTTTCAGCTTTCAATGATGCGCTTGGCGAAATCCTCGAGGTAGTCCATCAGGCGATTGGCGCCGGTGATTGCCGCGGCTTCATCGCCGGTGGCAATGCCTTGCGCGAGCTCCAGATGCGCGCGTGCGCCTTCGGTGATATCGCCTTCGTGCTGATAGGCATACCAGAAGCGCCGGCATTGGACGATCAGCGGCGTCACGCTCTTGACCGCCGAGCGATTGCGGCTTGCCGTATGGATCACGACATCGAGTTCATGATCGCCGCGCATGTATTCGTCCAGATTGCCGCGCTCGGCCGCCGCGACCATTTTCTCGGCGCACTGGACGATCTCCTTGCGCTGGGCCGCCGATGCGCGGCGCGCGGCGCAGGCCGCCACCAGATTCTCCAGCACCCGGCGCGTGTGGATCACGTCCAGGTGTTCGGCCAGATCGATGTTCGACACCAGCAGGCCGCGGCGCGGCTGCTGAACGATCAAGCCAATCGAGATCATGCGCAGCAAGGCCTCGCGCACCGGCGTGCGTCCCATTCCCGTGCGCTCCGCCAGCTCGGCTTCCACAATCGGGCTGCCGGGCTCGAGCTGCATCGTCGACAGCATGGCCTCGATGGCGTCGTAGGCGAGATCCGCCGCCCGGCGTTTGGCCGGCAGCGGCGCCTTGACCTTGGAGGACTTCGCGCGCGAAGCTGTGGATTTGGAGGGAATCGGCATCAGATGGGTGGTTCTTTCGGCTTTTATGCCGCAAAAGCTGAAATAGTTGCATCCAATTATATTGACAAAATACTTTGGCTACATCACCGGGTTTTCTCTGCTGGCCTGCCTTGCAGCGGGGCTGCAATTCAAGCGCGGACCGGTTCAAAGCAGCAATTGCCGCACGTCGTAATACAAGGCTGCGGGAATCTGTACGCAGCCGTTGGCCAGGCTGCGGCTTCTGGCCACGAAGCGGCGCTGCGAAGGCAGGCGAGCGCCCTGATCGGTGATGCCGTTAAACAGCTTCTCGGCCCGCTGGCGATCCTGCAGATGATCGCCCTGGCTGAAAAACCGGGGGTCGAAGGCCAGCACCAGTTCACCGTGGCAGGGTGCAGCGCCCGCGCCGCCGTCCAGCGCCAGCGACTCGCTGCTGGTCATGTCGCCTATCAGCGGCCCGGCAAGCAACTCAATCATGGTTGACAGGGCCGAGCCTTTGTAGCCGCCAAAGGTCAGCATCGCGCCCTGGTCCAGCACGGTGGCCGCGTCGGTGCACGGTGCGCCCTCGGCATCCATGCCCCAGCCGGCGGGCAGCGCACGCCCGCTTCTTCGGTACAGCTCGATCTCGCCGCGCGCCACGGCGCTGGTTGCGAAGTCAAACACGTAGGGCAGTTCGCCGACACGCGGCCAGCCAAACGCAATCGGGTTGGTGCCGAACACCGGCCGGCGCCCACCCGCGGGGGCCACCCAGGAATGACTGGGGGTCATTGCCAGCGCGGCAATGCCATGCTCGACCAAGGCCTCGACTTCAGGCCACAGGGCTGAAAAGTGATAGCAGTTGTTGATGACCAGCGCGGCAACCCCGGTTCTCGCCACCTTTTCCAGCAGCAGCTTGCTGCCCACTTCAAACGCCAGCTGCGAAAAGCCAAACTGCGCATCGACGGCAACCACTGCCGGGGCCCGGTCGCTCACCACGGGCGTCGCATCGCGCACCACGCCGCCTTGCTGCAGCGTTCGGGTACACGACAGCAGCCGATAAATGCCGTGCGAATGACATTCGTCGCGCTCGCCGGCCGTGATCACTCGGGCAATGGCCTGGGCCTGGGCCGCCGACAGGCCATGGTGGGTCAGAACGCGATACGAAAGATCGTGGACTTCCTCCAGGCTCAGCGCAATGCAGGCCGGGGGAGGAATGCAAGCTTTGGCAGTTTCTTGCGCCTGGGGGGGGGATATGTCTGGCGTGAAGTTCACGATGCGCTCCTCGGCATAGACCTGGTCGTGATGCCGGCAAGCAGATCTTGCCGGCGGATGGGGTGCAGCGCTGCTGCGAATGGCAAAGCGCCACCAGATTAAATATATTACCAAGATACTGTAACCCTGTCGATGGGGTATGTCCCTAGACAATCCGCAGGACAATCCGCCTGCCATGAAATAAAGATACTTAAAATATATTTATGGCTGACCCGGGTCTGCTATGGTGTTGCTGCAGCAGTTTTGCATCCTTGCGGACCGCGCCAGACAGGCAGACCGCCGGCGACACAGCCGCCGCAGGCAACGCGGCAAGGACGCAGGACCGGCTCCAATCCCCCTCTCGAACACACCAGGATATGTCATGCAAATCACCGGCGAAATGCTCATAGGCGCGAGTTTCGTTCGCGGCACCGAAGGCCAGCAACAAGCGTTCAACCCCGCCACCGACCAGCCCATCGATGCACCCACGTTCGGCATGGGCGGCGCAGACGAAGTCGATCGCGCGGCCCGGTTGGCTGCCGACGCCTTCGACCCCTATCGTCAGCTGCCGCTGGCCAAACGCGCCGAGTTTCTCGAAGCGATTGCCGACAACATCGTGGCGCTGGGCGACACCTTGATCGAGCGCGCCCAGGCCGAATCCGGCCTGCCGCTGGCCCGCCTGCAAGGCGAGCGCGGGCGCACCGTCGGTCAGCTGCGGCTTTTTGCCAAGGTGGTGCGCGATGGCCGCTTCCTGAGCGCCACCATCGACCAGGCGCAACCCGAGCGCACGCCCATGCCGCGCTCCGACCTGCGCCTGGCCAAGCTGCCATTGGGCCCGGTCGCCGTGTTCGGTGCGAGCAACTTCCCGCTGGCGTTCTCGGTGGCAGGCGGAGACACCGCTTCGGCCCTGGCCGCGGGCGCGCCGGTGGTGGTGAAGGCACACAGCGCGCATCTGGGCACGTCCGAGCTGGTCGGCCGCGCCATCCAGAAGGCCGTCCAGGACCTGGGCCTGCCCGAAGGCGTGTTTTCGCTGTTGATCGGCGCGGGCCGCAAGCTGGGCGAAGCGCTGGTTTCCCATCCGGCAATCAAGGCCGTGGGCTTTACCGGTTCGCGCCAGGGCGGCCTGGCGCTGGTGCGCGCCGCCAATGCGCGTGCCGAGCCCATTCCCGTCTACGCCGAAATGAGCAGCATCAACCCGGTGTTCCTGATGCCCGCGGCCCTGGCCGCGCGCGCCGAAGCCATAGGCCGCGGCTTTGCCGATTCCCTGACCATGGGCGCGGGCCAGTTCTGCACCAATCCCGGCATGGTGGTGGCAATCGGCGATGACAACGTGCAGCGCTTCATTGACGCCGCCAGCCAGGCGCTGGCCGCCAAGGCCGCCCAGACCATGCTCACCCCCGGCATCCATGAAGCCTTTTGCGCGGGCACGGCCAAGGTCGACGGTGTCGAAGGCGTGCAGAAAGTCGCCCAGGGCCTGGCAGCGGGCGAGCAGCCCAATGCCGCCCAGGCCGCGCTCTACGTGACCGACGCGCAGCGCCTGCTGTCGTCGCCGGTGCTCGAGGAAGAGATGTTCGGCCCGGCCTCCATCGTCATCCGCGCCAAGGATTTCGCCGAAGTGCTGCAACTGGCCGAGCACCTTGAAGGCCAGCTCACGGTGACGCTGCAGATCGATCCGGCCGACTACGCTGACGCGCGCCAACTGATTCCCGTGCTCGAGCGCAAGGCCGGCCGCATCCTGGCCAACGGCTTTCCCACGGGTGTCGAAGTCTGCCATGCCATGGTGCATGGCGGCCCCTTCCCCTCGACCTCGAACGCCATGTACACCTCGGTGGGTGCAACAGCCATCGACCGCTTCCTGCGCCCGGTGTGCTACCAGGATCTGCCCGACGAACTGCTGCCCGCGGCAGTTCAGCAGGCCAATCCGCTGGGGCTGGCACGCGTCGTCGACGGCGATCTGGTGAACGCCGGCTGAGCGAGCTTGCAGGGGCTTCGCGCCCCTGCCGCACGCCGCCAAAAACAAAAAAACCCCGCAAATCATGGATTTGCGGGGTTTCAATCTGGTGGGTGATGCAGGGTTTGAACCTGCGACCCCTGCCGTGTGAAGGCAGTGCTCTACCGCTGAGCTAATCACCCAAATTCTGCAGTGCCTGGCAGCATGCCGGGCTCAACCAAAATTCTAACAGCGCGCCGCAGGACCGCCGGGCAAAAGTCGCAATTTTTTGCGCCGGTGCGGCTCGGGAGTCATGCAAAAACTTCTTCCAGCACAGGCGCCGACAGGTAGCGCTTGCCCTCGGCCTGCAGCCGATCGAAGTGCCACTGCACGGCCGCGATGTGCTCGGCGTCCGCGACGGCGTCAAGGCCGCGATACGGCTGGCCGCAATAGTCCCCCCGCCAGCACAGCACATCCCGCAACGCGCCACGGTGCGCGAAGATCTCGCGAATCCTCAGGCATTCGGCATCGTCGGCGGCGTCGGCATGGTGCAGCGCATAGTGCACCGCCAGCGCTGCGCCAAAAGCCAGTCCCGGCGCGGCAATGCCCTGGGCCCGCGCCATGGCGAGGCTGCCAAGCACCCGCTCGTCGCGCTGGAGTTTGCGCAGCGGGTCGCGTGCGACGCGCGCGCAAGAATCCTTGAAGGCCAGCTCGCAGCGGCGACGGAAGATGTGCATGAACTCCGGCAGGCGCGACGCCATTGCCGGGTAGGCCGCTTTCAGCGCCGGGGCCAGTTCGGCATCAAGCAAATGGTCGAGCAGCGCCTGCACGCGGGCATCCCCCATCGAATGGCCTATGGTCGGATGCCCCAGCAGCGCCGCATACCAGGCAATGATGGCATGCGTTCCATTCCACAGCCGGTTCTTCAGCGTCTGGATTGCACCGATGTCGTCCACGGTGTCTATCTGGCGCAGATGCTCGAGCAGATCGCCGCCGCGCTGGGCATAAAGCGGCATGTCCGTCTCGGCGTGGAACAAGATCAGGTGCAGCGGCGCCAGCGCGCTTGCGGGCTCGCCTGCATCGCGCAGCGTATTCACGATGGGCGTGATGGCCTGGCCATCATCCATATCGTCGCCCCGCTCCACCGCCGCCTCGCGCACGGCAGCGACATTCTTCTCGTAGAGGTCGCGCTTGATGCGCAGCTGGCGCACCAGGGCCTCCTCGCCGAGCTTGGAAACAATGCGCGTCACCACGGTCTCGCAGAAATGGGTGCGCGCCAGGATCTTTTCGCAGTCACTTGCCGCCACCGCCAGCGACAGCGCCGCCGCCACCTGCTCGCGCACGAACTGCGCGCCGCCCACCTTGTTGAGCACCACCAGCACCGTGAGCGCGCGGCCATGCGCGCCAAGGCGTTCTACCAGACCCTGGGCAATCACCGCGGCCTGGGTCGCAATGGCCTGCTGCGGCAGGCACAGCGCCACGATCTCGCAATCACGGTACATGGCGGCCACGGCCGACCTGTCTGCAGCGTCGATCACGCGCATCTGCTCTATGGTCTGGTCGAACGCCAGGCCGCCGTAGCGCACGCTGAAACGGCCAAATGCATTGACCGCTTCGCGCAGCAGCGCGTTGCCCGTGGAAGCAATGATTTCACAGGGCCGCGTATAGCCGTCCCAGTGCGAAAAAACCTGGGCCAGATAGCCACCGCCCATCGCACCAAAGCCATGGATTCCAGCCTTGAGTTGGTTCACCGCCTGGGGAAAGGGATCGGTCACGGCCGGCATGGGCAATTTCGGCGTCCAGCGCGAAAGCTCGGTCAGAAAGCCGCGCAGGTCGCTGTAGCGCGCAAAGGCGCGTGCCGCCACCTCGGGCGCGGGTGGCTTGATGTCCTCGATCAGAATGGCAACGCCACCGGCATCGACGGCCGAGCGCAGGCCGTTCTCGGAATCCTCGAACATCAGGCTGTGCTCGGGCAGGCTGTTGAGCGCCTCGGCAGCACGCAGGAAGATTTCCGGGTGCGGCTTGCCACGCGTGACCTCATCGCCGCAGACACAGAGATCAAAGTACTTGAAGATGTTGGCGTTGATCAGGTACTCCTCGGCAATGGCCCGGCGGCTGGACGTCGCCACCGCCATCTTCAATCCCGATCGGCGCAGACGCTCGAGCACGGGCAGCAGGCCCGGCTTGATGGGCACACCATGGGTGCGCACATGCAAAAGCTCGAGCTCGTCGGCTCGCCGGCGTATGGCGGCATAGGGGAAGGCATCCCCGTAGTGCTGTTTGGCAAGCTCTTGGGCCTTGGTGGCACTCAGGCCCAGCGAGCCCATGAGCACGGCTTCGGTAAAGGGCTTGTCAAACAGTTCTTCGGATGCCTGCGAGAGGGTCTTGAAGCGCAAACGTTCGGTATCGAACATCGTTCCGTCCATGTCGAAAATGGCGGTATCGATTTGTTTGTTCTTGAATTGAAGCATCCAGATCCTTTCCTTTGATTGCTGCAGTGCAGCAAACATTCTGGCGCCAAACGTTCTCAAAGGAAAATTCAGTGTCCAAAGATCCGAAAGGCCCGAAGCTTCCTCAGGGTGCTTGACAAACGCAAAAAACCCTCTTGAACCGGAATTCAAGAGGGTTTTGAAATGGTGGGCGATACATGGATCGAACATGTGACCCCTGCCGTGTGAAGGCAGTGCTCTACCGCTGAGCTAATCGCCCGAGCATCCGGCCAAGGCCGAACCTCGAAAAATGGTGGGTAATACATGGTTCGAACATGTGACCCCTGCCGTGTGAAGGCAGTGCTCTACCACTGAGCTAATCACCCCATTTGACTCGTGCTTCCCAGTCAAGCCTCATATTCTAGCATCAAATTTTGATGAACTTTGCGGGCTTTGGTATTTTTGACCCAAGACTGCCCACAGGCCGAGCTGTTGCAGGCCGTTGCCCAGGCCGTTGCCCAGGCCGCAAAAGCAAAAACCCTCTTGAGCCAAGACTCAAGAGGGTTTTCAAATTGGTGGGCGATACATGGATCGAACATGTGACCCCTGCCGTGTGAAGGCAGTGCTCTACCGCTGAGCTAATCGCCCGAATCGCTGCTGCGACCAGACCTAAATTATGGCACAGCTTTTAGAGCTGTCCGGCCACATTGCGCCAAATAGTTTTGCCGCCGCTGGACTTGTCGATCTGCACCAGCACCGCTTCGTGCTCGGCGCATTCCTGTTCGCTGGCCTGGATCACCGGCAAGCTGATGCTGCGCAGATCAAGCGCGACGATGGGCAGGCCCGCGGCGTCTTCCTGCGGCTCGTCGCTGATCAGCAGCGCATCCTGGCCGCGCGTCAGGTTGATGTAGACGTCGGCCAGCAGTTCTGCGTCCAGCAGCGCGCCGTGCAGCGTGCGGCCGGAGTTGTCCACGCCCAGACGATCGCACAGCGAATCCAGCGAGTTGCGCTTGCCCGGATAACGCTCCTTGGCCATGGCCAGCGTGTCGATCACCCCCTCCACCCAGCTGTTGAGCGGCGGTTTGCCCGTGCGTTGCAGCTCCTTGTTCAGGAAGCCGATGTCGAACGGCGCATTGTGGATGATCAGCTCGGCGCCCTGCAGATAGGCGAGGATCTGGTCGACCTGCTGGTCGAAGCGCGGTTTGTCCTTGAGAAACTCGGTGGTGATGCCGTGCACCCGCAATGCATCTTCGTGGCTGTCGCGGCCCGCGTTGAAGTACATGTGCAGGTTGTTGCCGGTGAGCTTGCGGTTGAGCAGCTCCACGCAACCGAGTTCGATGATACGGTCGCCGTTCTCGGCGGACAGGCCCGTGGTTTCGGTATCAAGGACAATCTGGCGCGACATCTCAGTGGTTTTCCTTGGCGTGGTTGATCGAGTACTTGGGGATTTCCACGGTCACATCTTCCTGTGCCAGGATGGCCTGGCAGCTCAGGCGCGACAGCGGCTCCAGGCCCCAGGCGCGGTCCAGCATGTCTTCTTCCTCTTCCTCGGCGTCATTGAGCGAGTTGAAGCCCTCGCGCACGATCACATGGCAGGTGGTGCAGGCGCAAACCATGTCGCAGGCATGCTCGATCTTGATGTTGTTGTCCAGCAGGGCTTCGCAGATCGACGTGCCGGATGGCACCTGCAGCTCGGCGCCCTGGGGACAGTACTCGGCGTGGGGCAATATTTTGATGACGGGCATGGTTTCTCTTCTTCGAAATCAGGAAATGCTGTGTACGTTCTTGCCCGCCAGGGCCTGGACGATGCCGCGGTTCATGCGCTGGGCCGCAAACGCTTCCGTGCCCTTGGCCAGGGCCTGGGTCGCGGCTTCGACCACGGCGGGATCGCTGGACGTCTGCTGCTCGCGCAGCGTGGCCATCAGGGCATCAACGCTTGCGCGCTCGGCGGCCGTCAGCAGATCGCCATCGGCGTCCAGCGCGCTTTGCGTGGCAATCAGCATGCGGTCGGCGTCGACACGCGCTTCCACCAGGGCGCGCGCCTGCATGTCCTGGGCCGCGGTGGCAAATCCGTCCTGCAGCATGCGCGCAATCTGCTCGTCCGACAGGCCATATGAAGGCTTGACGTCGATATGCGCTTCAACGCCGCTGATCTGCTCTTTCGCACCCACCGACAGCAAGCCGTCGGCGTCGACGGTGAAAGTCACGCGTATGCGCGCCGCGCCCGCGGCCATGGGGGGAATGCCGCGCAGCTCGAAGCGCGCCAGGCTGCGGCAGTCGGCCACCAGGTCGCGCTCGCCCTGCACCACATGGATGGCAAGCGCCGTCTGGCCGTCGACATAGGTCGTGAAATCCTGGGCGCGGGCCGTGGGAATGGTTTCGTTGCGCGCCACAATGCGCTCGACCAGTCCACCCATGGTCTCCACGCCCAGCGACAGCGGAATCACGTCCAGCAGCAGCAGGTCGTCGGCCGAGCTGTTGCCCGCCAGCTGGTTGGCCTGGATGGCCGCGCCCAGCGCCACGACTTCGTCGGGATTGAGGTTGGTCAGCGGTGTCTTGCCGAAGAAGTCGCCCACCGCGGTCTGCACCTGGGGCATGCGCGTCGAGCCGCCAACCATGACCACGCCCTGGACCTCATCCTTGGCGAGATCGGCATCGCGCAGCGCGCGGCGCACGGCGGCCAGCGAGCGCGCCGTGAGGGCCTGCGTCGCGGCGTCAAACGCGGTGCGCGCGACTTCAAGCGCCACGGCGCCCGCCGACAGCTCGGCGCGGAAGGTGGCGCTCTCGGCGTCCGTCAGCGCTTCCTTGCAGCGGCGCGCTGCCAGACGCAGGGCGGCCTTGTCTTCGGCGGTGAGCGCCTGGGCACCGGTCTGCTCGAGCACCCATTGCGCCAGCGCGCCGTCGTAGTCGTCACCGCCCAGCGCCGAATCACCGCCCGTGGAAATGACTTCAAACACGCCTTGCGTCAGGCGCAGTATGGAGATGTCGAAGGTGCCGCCTCCCAGGTCATAGACCGCATAGATGCCTTCGCTGGCGTTGTCCAGGCCATAGGCAATGGCCGCTGCCGTAGGCTCGTTGATCAGGCGCAGCAGCTTGATGCCGGCCAGCTGGGCCGCATCCTTGGTGGCCTGGCGCTGGGCGTCGTCGAAGTACGCGGGCACGGTGATCACCGCGCCATAGAGTTCGTCGTCAAAGCTGTCTTCGGCCCGAAAGCGCAGCGTGGCAAGGATCTCGGCGCTGATTTCCACGGGCGTCTTGACCCCGGCGCGCGTCTGCAGCGAGACCATGCCCCCCTGGCCTTCCTGCTGCACGAACACGTAAGGCAGGTTCTGCGCATCGGCCACGTCAGCGAGTCCACGGCCCATGAAGCGCTTGACCGAGACAATGGTGTTTTGCGGATCGGTGCTCTGGGCCGCGACCGCGGCGTCGCCGATCAGGCGCTTGCCCTGCTCGGCATAGTGGACGATCGAGGGCAGCAGCACGCGGCCCTGGTCGTCGGGCAGGCACTCGGCCACACCGTTGCGCACCGCGGCCACCAGGGAATGGGTCGTGCCCAGATCGATGCCGACGGCAATGCGCCGCTGGTGCGGATCGGGGGACTGACCGGGTTCGGAAATCTGCAAAAGCGCCATGGGAACTCTCGAAAAATGGGGTCAGGCGCCTGCCCCAAGCAGTTCACGCCTTCCAGAAAAACAGGGGGTGCTTCAGAGCCGCCCGCACAAAAGCCTATTGTTGCAGTTGCTCTCGCCGCGCCTCGATGTCGCGCGCAAAACGTGCAACAAACATAAGGGCTCTCACCTGCTGGGCCGCAGCCGCGGCATCCTGGGCATCGTCAAGCAGGCGCGCGCATTCGGCCAGCAGGCCGCGGCGGGCCTCGGACACCTCGTCATCGAGCCGGTCGACATCGGCTTCGGTCTGCGCTTCTTCCAGCGCCTCGCGCCATTCCATCTGCTGCATCAGGAAGGCCGTGGGCATGGCGGTGTTGTCTTCCGCTCGCAGCGGTGCACCGCGCATCTCGCACAGATAGGCCGCGCGCTTGAGCGGATCCTTGAGACGCTGGTAGGCCTCGTTGATGCGCACCGACCACTGCATGGCCACGCGCTGGGCTGCCGCGCCCTGGGCCGCAAAACGGTCGGGATGGGCCTCGCGCTGCAGCTCCTTCCAGCGGCTGTCAATGTACGTGCGGTCCTGCGCGAACTGCGCCGGCACGGCAAACAGCTCGAAGTCGTCGGATTGAAGATTCATATCAAGAAAAAACCGCCAGCACGCAAAGTGGTGGCGGTTGTTGGGTGCGGGGAAAAATCGCCGGCAAAACGCAAAGGCATGGCGTCGTCAGACGCGAAAGCTCTCTCCACAACCGCAACGATCACGCTCGTTGGGATTGTTGAACTTGAAGCCTTCGTTCAGGCCTTCACGCACGAAGTCCAGCTCGGTGCCATCGATGTAGGCCAGGCTCTTGGGATCAATGATGATCTTCACGCCGTGGTTCTCGAACACCATGTCTTCGGGTGCCTGATCATCGACATACTCGAGCTTGTAGGCCAGGCCCGAGCAGCCCGTGGTCTTCACACCCAGACGCACGCCCAGCCCCTTGCCCCGTCGGGACAAGTAGCGGCTCACATGCCGGGCCGCCGCATCAGTGAGCGTGATGGCCATGTCAGGCGGCCACCACCGCTGCGTGCTTGGCACGGTAGTCGTTGACTGCCGCCTTGATGGCGTCTTCCGCCAGGATGGAGCAGTGCACCTTGACCGGCGGCAGCGCCAGTTCTTCGGCGATTTCGCTGTTCTTCAGCGCCGCAGCCTGATCCAGCGTCTTGCCCTTGACCCATTCGGTGACCAGCGACGACGAGGCAATTGCCGAGCCGCAGCCATAGGTCTTGAAGCGTGCGTCTTCGATCACGCCGGTTTGCGGGTTGACCTTGATCTGCAGCTTCATCACATCGCCGCAGGCGGGTGCGCCAACCATGCCGGTGCCGACCGAGCCGTCACCCTTGTCGAACGAACCCACATTGCGGGGGTTTTCATAGTGGTCTACCACTTTTTCGGAATAAGCCATGATGTCTACCTCTTCAAATCTTCAGACCGTGAATCTGGGAAACCCAGTTCAGCAGGGCACGCCTAGTGAGCAGCCCACTGGATGCTGCTGATGTCGATGCCATCCTTGTACATTTCCCACAAGGGGCTCAGCTCGCGCAGCTTCTCGACATTGGCACGGATGGTGCCAATGGCGTAGTCGATTTCTTCCTCGGTCGTGAAACGGCCGATGGTCATGCGCAGACTGCTGTGTGCCAGCTCGTCGCTGCGGCCCAGGGCGCGCAGCACATAGCTGGGCTCCAGGCTGGCCGACGTGCAGGCCGAACCCGACGACACCGCCAGGCCCTTGATGCCCATGATCAACGACTCGCCTTCGACGTAGTTGAAGCTGATGTTCAGGTAATGGGGAACGCGATGCGTCATGTCACCATTGACGAACACCTGCTCGATGTCCTTGAGACCGTCCAGCAGACGGGTCTGCAGGGCACGCGCCTTGGCGATGTCCTGGCCCATCTCGAGCTTGGCGATGCGGTAGGCTTCGCCCATGCCGACGATCTGGTGCGTGGCCAGCGTGCCCGAACGCATGCCGCGCTCGTGGCCGCCACCGTGCATTTGCGCTTCCAGACGAACGCGGGGCTTGCGGCGCACATACAGCGCACCGATGCCCTTGGGGCCGTAGGTCTTGTGTGCCGTCAAGCTCATCAGATCCACCGGCAGCGTGGCCATGTCGATGGGCAGCTTGCCCGTCGCCTGGGCGGCATCCACGTGGAAAATGATGCCCTTTTCACGGCACAGCGCGCCAATGCGGGGAATGTCCTGCACCACGCCGATTTCATTGTTCACCAGCATCACGCTGGCCAGGATGGTGTCAGGGCGAATCGCCGCCTTGAACACTTCGAAATCAAGCAGGCCGTTGTCCTGCACGTCAAGGTAGCTGACCTCGAAGCCCTGGCGCTCGAGTTCACGCATGGTGTCAAGCACCGCCTTGTGCTCGGTCTTCACGGTGATCAGGTGCTTGCCCTTGCCCTGGTAGAAATGGGCCGCGCCCTTGATCGCCAGGTTGTCGGACTCGGTCGCGCCGCTGGTCCAGACGATTTCACGCGGATCCGCATTGATCAGTGCCGCCACATGGCCACGGGCCTGCTCAACCGCCTCTTCGGCTTCCCAACCCCAGGCATGGCTGCGCGATGCCGCATTGCCGAAGTGCTCGCGCAACCACGGAATCATGGCGTCGACCACACGCGGGTCCACCGGCGTGGTGGCGCCGTAGTCGAGATAAATGGGGAAGTGCGGGGTCATGTCCATGGCTGGCTCAATGCAATGTCTGGCTGGCAAAAAAACGAAATTT
>Ga0308165_1001416_pt1 | contig 33551 bp, 29 predicted proteins | sample PhyWR2_FD_201032 | JGI IMG/M metagenome (GOLD analysis project Ga0308165, IMG submission 201032) | Phyllosphere microbial communities from UC Gill Tract Community Farm, Albany, California, United States - DLSLW.R2 | ecosystem: Host-associated > Plants > Phyllosphere > Unclassified | place: USA... | reverse complement strand
ACGTCGTTCTCCTCGCGCCCGGCCATCCAGTGCAGCGCCTCGCCGACGTCGACGTCGGCCTCGTTGCCGGTGGTCGCCCACTGGCTGATGCCCAGGCCCCGGCGGAACAGGTGCTTCATCAAATACCCACCGTAGCCGCCGCTCTGGCTGGCGACCGCGATGCGGCCCGGAGCGGGCACGCCTTCCTCCAGTGCCGAGGCGAAAGTGCCGTAGAAGCGGGCGTGCGTGTTCATCAGGCCCATGCAGTTGGGCCCGAAGAGGCGCAGGCCGCCGGCATGTGCCGTTGCCACCAGCTGATCCTGGCGCGCCTGGCCTTCCGCCCCGACCTCCGAGAAGCCGGCACCGTAGATCACGGCCGAACGCACGCCCATGGCCACGCAATCCTCGATCGTCGCCTGGGTGACGTCGGCGCCGACCGCCAGGATCGCGCAGTCCACCGGGGCGGGCACGTCGCGGATGGACGGGTATGCCTTGAGGCCCTGGATCTCGGCGCGGCCGGGATTGACCGGGTAGACGGGACCGTCGAAACCGGCTTCCAGCAGGTACTGGATCGGACGCCCGCCGAAGCGGCGCGGATCGCTGGACGCGCCGATCACCGCGACCGAACGCGGTGCGAACAGCGCGTCCAGGCTATCGGTCGCGAGAGGTTCAGGATTAATCGTCACAGTGGCCATGGCTCTACCAAGTCATCCTCGAATATTTCCTGCCTTTGACGTGAACCGGCGCGGCTTCCAATGGCCGGGCGGAACTCAGCATATACATGCTAAGGCCCCGTGAGCCGGTGCGGATAGTGTACGCTTCCGGAGGTGTAGGTTACAGCCACATCAAGAGGACGTGTCCCGTGGTGCGGTCGTGCTCGTCCATTTCGAGTCTAGGGGTTGGGAGTTTGATGTCGGAACCCGTTCTGCGTCAGCAATTTGGGGAGGTGGTTCAGCTTACGCTGAATGCGCCGAAGCTGCGCAATGCCATTTCACAGGAAATGCGCGAACAACTTCTTGTCTATCTGCGCGATGCGGCGGCGGACAGCGCCTGTCGGGCTATCGTGTTGACCGGGGCGAAGGGCAATTTCTGCTCGGGCGGCCAACTGCAGGGCAGTAACGGCGCCGCGCTCCTTCCCGATGCGGAACGGACCCGGCGCAACATCGGCATACTGCACGAGATCGTGCGCATCCTGAGCGCGGGCGAAAAACCGACGATCGCGGCGGTCGAAGGCTACGCCTATGGCGCGGGGCTCTCCCTCGCGGCCGCGTGCGATATCCTCGTCGCGGGAGAGGGTGCCAAGTTCTGCGCCTCCTTCGGCCGGATCGGCCTGATGGCGGATGCCGGACTGGCCTGGTCGCTGCCGCAACGGGTCGGCCCCGCGCGGGCGCGCGAAATCATGCTCACCGGCCGTGTCGTCGATGTCGGGGAGGCGGTTGCGATCGGCCTGGCCAATCGCGCGATCGAAGCCGGCGGCTCGCTTGCCGAAGCGCTGGTGGTGGGCAAGGCCTTCACCGGCATCGCACCACTGGCGATTGCATCGATGAAGCAGGTGCTTGCCCGGGGCACGAGCGGGCTGGAGGAAGTCCTGAACGCCGAAATCACCGAACAGCCGCGATTGGCGGGATCGCAGGATTATGCCGAGGGGAAGGCCGCGTTCAAGGAACGCCGCGCCCCCGTGTTTCGCGGAGTTTGAGAACACCCATGGACTTGTCGATTCCACCCGAGGCCGAAGCGCTGCGCCAGGAGATGCGCAGCTTCCTGGCCGAGCAGTTGCCGCCCGAACTGGCACGCAAGACGCTTTATGGCCAGAAGCTGAGCAAGGACGATCACCAGCGCTGGCAGCGCATCCTGCAGAAGCAGGGCTGGCTCGCCCCCAGTTGGTCCAGCGAATGGGGCGGCCCGGGATGGGGACCTCTCGAACGCTTCCTGTGGGACGAGGAATCCGCGCTCGCCGGTGCGCCGCGCGCCAACATTCCCTCGCTCGACCTGCTGGGCCCGGTCATCATCCAGTTCGGCAGCCAGCACCTGAAGGAAACGCTGTTGCCGCGCATCCTCTCGGGCGAGGACTGGTGGTGCCAGGGCTTTTCCGAGCCGCAGGCCGGCTCCGACCTCGCCGCGCTACAGATGCGCGCGGTGCGTGACGGCGACGAATATGTGGTCAACGGCACCAAGCTGTGGACCAGTTGGGCGCACATGGCGAACAAGATCTTCTGCCTCGTGCGCACCAGCAAGGACGGGCCCAAGCAGGCAGGCATATCGTTCCTGCTGATCGACATGGAGCAGCCCGGCGTCACTGTCAGCCCGATCCTGACGCTGGGCGGGATGCACGCGGTCAACGAAGTGCAGATCACCGACGTGCGCGTGCCCGTGACCAACCTCGTCGGCGAGGAAGGCGATGCCTGGACCATCACCAAGTTCCTGCTCGGGCACGAGCGGCTCGTCGGGGCGGGCATCGGGCCCAGCCTGGCGCTTGTCCGCCAGTTGCGCGCCGCGCTGGCGCTGCCCGGCGCGGACGGTCGGCCGATCGGCGCGGACCAGGTCATCGCCCAGCGCGCGGCGGAGGCCGAAACCGACCTCATGGCGGTGCGCTACACCGCCTACCGGGTGCTTGCCGACGAGCTTTCGGGCAAGGCTCCCGGCGCCGAGGTCTCGGTACTCAAGGTTCGCGGCGGTGAAGTGCAACAGGCGCTCACCGAACTGCTGATGGAAGTGGGGGAGATCCAGAGCCTCGTCCATCCCCTGACGCTGCCGGCAGGCGAGGCCGTCGTGCCGTTCGAGACCAGCCACATGGCGCAGCAGTATTTCGATCGTCGCAAGCTGACGATCTACGGCGGCAGCTCGGAAATCCAGCGCAACATCATAGCGCGCCGATTGCTGAACGTCTGAAGAGGGGCCCCGATGGATTTCACCTATGACGAGAACCAGCAGATGCTTCACGACAGCATCGACAGGTTCCTCACCGACAAGCACGACCTCGTCGCCCGCCACAAGCTGATCGGGGATACCGCCGCGCAGGATCGCCTGTGGCGCGAAATGGCGGAACTGGGCTGGATCGGCGCCGCGTTCCCCGAGGAGAACGGCGGCTTCTCCACCTCGCCCGTTGATGCGATGGTGGTGATGGAGCGCTTCGGCCGCCATCTCGTCACCGCGCCCTATCTCACGAGCGCGATCGTCTGCGGCCGCGTACTGGTGGAAGCGGAACGCGACGAACTGATCGAGGTCGTGGTTGCCGGAGACATGCGGCTCGCGCTTGCCGCCGGATCCACCCATGTGCTGCACAGCGCGCAGGACCACAGCTTCACCGCAAGGGCCGAAGGAAACGGCTTCGTCCTCGACGGCCGCATGCCGGTGGTGATCGGCGGCGACCGTGCCGATGCCTTCATCGTCGCCGCGCGCACGTCTGGCGAACTTGGCGACCGGCACGGTATCACGCTGTTCCTCGTCGACGCGGCGCAGGTTTCGCGCCGCCCGTTCCGCATGATCGACCAGCACGGCGCGGCGGAACTGGTGATCGAAGGCCTGTCGCTGGGCGGCGAGGCGGTCATCGGCGAAGTGGACCAGGGCCTGCCCCTCGTCGAAGCCGCGCTGGACCACGGCATCGCCGGAGCCTGCGGCGAGGCGCTGGGCGCCATGGGCCATCTTGTGCCGGCCACCGCCGAATATACGCGCACCCGGCAGCAATACGGTGCCCCGCTCGCCAAGTTCCAGGTGCTGCAGCACCGCATGGCCGACATGTACATCCAGACCGAAACGGCGCGCTCGATGACCTACGTCGCCGCCCTGTCGCTAAAAGGGGACGCCACCGCTCGCGCACGGACGCTCTCGGCGGCCAAGGCGCAAGTGGGCAAGTCGGGCAAGTTCGTCGGTTACCAGGCGATCCAGCTCCACGGCGGCATGGGCGTGTCCGAGGAACTCGACATCGGCCACCACTACATCCGCCTCACCACGCTCAACCAGCTATTCGGCGACCCGGCGTTCCACTGGCGGCGCTTCGCCGCGCTAAGCGACAGGCTCGCGGCCTGAGATACGAAGGGTAGACATATGACATTCGATTATAGCCGCTACGATAAACTGCGCGCCGAGCTGGAAGACGACGGCATCCTGCGCCTGACGCTCAACCGCCCGGAAAAGCGCAACATCATCGACGACTTCGTCAACGCGCAGATTTCCGACGTCTTCCACGACGCGACCTTCGACGACCGGGTCAAGGTGGTTGTGCTGGCGGGCGAGGGGCCGACCTTCTGCGCCGGCGGCGACTTCGCCCAGATGCAGCGCAAGATCGACGACCCGGGCCTGTTCTTCAAGGGCATCGCGAACTCGCGCCGGCTGGTCTACACCGTGCTCGACTGTCCCAAGCCGACCGTCGCCAAGCTCAAGGGCGATGCCGTGGGCCTGGGCGCCACGCTGCCGCTGCTGTGCGATTTCGTCGTCGCAACGGACGAGACCAAGATCCTCGATCCGCACGTCAATGTCGGTCTCGTGGCGGGTGACGGTGGCGCTCTGTTGTGGCCGCAGATGATCGGCTATGCAAAGGCCCGACGGTTCCTGCTGCTGGGCGAGCCGATCCTGGGCAAGGAAGCGGCCGAACTCGGGCTGATCGCGGCATCGCTTCCCACGGCGGAAGAGATGGAGGAACTGGCGGAAAAGTGGGTACGCAAGCTCGCGCGCGGGGCGACGCAGGCGATCGTCGGCACCAAGATGACGATCAACACCCCGCTGCGCCAGTTGGCCCATGCGCTGATGGACGTCGGCATGGCCTATGAGGGCCTGTCCAACATTAGCAAGGACCACGCCGAGGCGGTCGTCGCCTTCGGCGAGAAGCGGCGTCCCAGCTTCACCGGCGACTGAGCGATGGTGGCCGGTGACAACGACGGGGCGTGGGCCGGTTACCGTCGGTTGATCCGCATCGTCCCCGGTGCCGGCCGCATCGACGTCGACATGGAGGACGATGCCCACTGCTTCGGCGTCACCGTCTTCCACGACGGCACCACGATCGACCGCGTCGAAACGCGCGAGGCGCGTCATCCCTGGACGATCTGCCCGATGGCCGGGGCATTCCTGCGCGAGCGGATGCAGGGCGTGTCGCTGGCGCAGGCGCCGCACATCGAGGACCAGCGCCAGCACTGCACCCACGTCTACGACCTTTTCGTGCTCGCGGTGCGCCACGCCGCCGACGCCCACGAAACGACATATGCCATCCGCGTGCGCGACAACGATGCGGATGGCCAAAAGCTCGCGGAAATCGACCGCGACGGCGCCTTGTTGCTCGCTTTCCCCGAAGCTCAGGACATGCGCGCGCTGGCCGCGTGGTCGGCGGCGCTTCCCGAGGACATGCAGGAACCTGCGCGGATGCTGCGCCGGGGCGCGCTGGTGGGGCAGAGCCGGGGCATGACCTTCGACGACGGCGGCACGGCGGAGGGGCTGATGGCGATCATGGCCGGCGCCTGCTTCACGTTCCAGCCCGAACGCGCCGGGAAGGCGATCCGTATAGCGGACACCGTGCGCGACTTTTCCCAAGAATCAGAAAAACTGCTGTCAGGAGAGCAAGATGACCGACGTTCTGGGGGGCTTTCGGGTCCTTGACTTGGGGAGCGGGCAAGCGGCCAGCGTCGCGGCCCTGCTGCTGGCGCAAGGCGGCGCTGAGATCATCCGGCTCGACCGTGAAGGAGCGGCGCTCTCGCCCGTACAGGACGCGCTGTGGAACCGCGGCAAGCGGCGCAAGGCGTTCACCGATGCCGCGCTGGAAGCCTGGCTCGGCAAGGTAGACGCGCTCGTCCACGACCTGCCGCCGGCGCAGGCTCAGGCCGCCGGGCTCGACGCGGCCACGTTGTCGCGCCGCTTTCCCCTGCTGATCCACGCCGCGATCGGCGGTTGGCCGGCCGGACACCCTCTGGAAAACCGTCCGGTCAGCGATGCGCTGGTCCTTGCCGAAATGGGTCTTCTCGACGAACAGCAAGGCGTTGCGCGCGATGGTCCGGTGTGGCTGCGCTTCCCGCTGGGCAGCGCTCACGCCGCCTATCTCGCCGCGGCCGGCATCCTGGCTCGGCTTTACGCCCGGCGTCGAACGGGCGCGGGAGGGCCGGTGTTCACCAGCCTCGCGCAAGGAGCGCTGATCCCCACCGGACTGCTGTGGCATTGGGCCGAAGATCCCTCGCCTTCGCTGCGCTTCGGGTTCCCCAAGGATTCCGGGGCCACGCTGTTCGAGTGTGGCGACGGGCTGTGGATGCACACGATGGGCCAGCCCATCAAGGCCCCCGAAGTTGCCGAAGCCCTGGCGGCGATGGACGAAGGCGAACGCACTCGGGCGAACGCGCGCTATGCCAACGCCGTTATCAAGTACATCGATGATCGCGGCGCCATCGAGGCGATCTTCAGGACGCAGCCGCGCACCTTCTGGCTCGAGGCGCTGTGGGCCGCGGACGTGCCGGTGCAACCCGCGCTGCCGATGGGCGACCTCTACTTCGACGAACAGGCGCGCGCTAACGGCTACATCGTCGATGTCGAGGACCCGCATCTGGGAGCCACCCAGCAGCCTGGACCGCCGTTCCAGGTCGATATGCGTCCCGAGGTTGCGAGCAAGGCCGCCGCCGTGGAGGCACGGGCGCTCGCTTCGCCGCTCGAGGGCGTAAAGGTCCTCGACCTCGGCAATTTCCTCGCTGGGCCACTGGCGCCGCAACTGCTGGGCGACCTCGGCGCCGACGTCGTCAAGCTGGAGGCGACCGGCGGCGATCCGCTGCGCCATGCCGAGTGGGCCTTCAATGGCTGCCAGCGCAACAAGCGCGGCATCGCCCTTGCCCTCAAGCATCCCGACGGCGGGGCGGTGCTGCGCGGGCTGGTGGGCTGGGCAGACGTGGTGCACCACAACCAGCGGATGCCGGCGGCGGAAAAGCTGGGCTTCGGGTGGGTCGACGTTCACGCGATCAATCCGGCCGCGGTCTATTGCCACGTCAGTTCCTACGGCCCCAAGGGGTCGCGCAAGGATTGGCCCGGCTACGACCAGCTGTTTCAGGCCTCCGCCGGCTGGGAGCTGGCGAACGCCGGCGAAGGCAACCGGCCGATGTGGTGCCGCTTCGGGATGATGGACCATCTGTGCGCGCTCGCCTCGGTGGTAGCGACGCTGCTGGCGCTGCTGCGCCGCGATGCCAGCAGCGAGGGCGAGTTCGTCGCCGCCTCGCTGCTGGGTGCCAGCCTCGCCTCGACCGAGACGCTGGTGCTGCCCGACGGCACGCTTGCTCCCTATGCCACGCTCGATGCACGACAGATGGGCGTCGGCCCCACGCAGCGGCTGTTCCGCTGCGACGACGGCTGGATCGCGGTCGATGCACCGGGCCGCGACGCGATGCCCGAAGGCCTGGGCGAAGCCGAACTGGCGGCGATTCCGGTCGAGGCCGCGCTGGCCGCTCTCGCGGCGGCGGGCCTGCAGTCCGCTGCGGTCAAGCTGGACAACGGCGCCGCGTTCCTAGCCGATGCCGACAACCGGCGGGCAGGTCTGGTGGCCAGTTTCGAGCACCCGGTCTACGGCGGCTACGACCAGGTCGGCCTTGCCTGGCAGTTCGGCGATCTCGCCATGCGATGCGATCGTCCGCCGCCGCTGCTGGGGCAGCATACGTTCGAAATCCTCGCCGAGATCGGGTTCGACGCCGGCGAACGGGAGCGGTTGCTGGCGCAAGGCGCGGTGCTCGCCGCATGACGACATGGTTCATCGGCGCCGCCGGCAATCGCATTGCCGCCTCGACGTTCGGCCCGGCCACGGGCAAGCCGGTGCTGATGTTGGGCGGAATGGGGCAGACCCGGCATAGCTGGAGCCGTGCAGCGCAGGCGATCGGCGCGCAGGGGCGGTGCGCCATCACGCTCGACTTGCGGGGCCATGGCGAGAGCGACTGGGCCCCCGACGGCGACTACGGGTTCGCACAAATGGCCGGCGATCTGGTCGCCGTCGCCTCGTCGCTGGACCAGCCCAGCGTGCTGGTCGGCGCATCGCTGGGAGGTAAAGTGGCGCTGGCGGCTGCGGGGCATGGCGACGCGCACGTCGCCGGGCTGGTCATGGTCGATACCGCGCCGATGGTCGAGCCGGGCGGAATCGCCGAAGTCACACGCTTCCTGAACGCGCCGGCAGAGGGCTTTTCCTCGCCCCAGGCGGCGGCTGAGGAACTGGCCCGGCAGAACGGGCGCACCGTCGCCCCCGATGCCGCCGCGAAAATGCAGCGGAACATGCGCCAGGATCGCGCTGGCGGGTGGCACTGGCACTGGGACCCCGCCATTCGCGACAGGAAGCACGGCGTCAGGGGGGCATCGGCCAACGGATACCTCGCCGATGCAGCCGCCCGCCTGACGATCCCGGTGCTTCTCACGCGGGGAGAACGTAGTCCGGTAGTCAGCGACGCCAGCATCGCGCACTTCCGCGGCCTGACCCCGCAGCTTCAGGTCGAGACCATCCCGGGCGCCGGCCATATGATCGTCGGCGACCAGAACGACGATTTCGCAGCCGCCGTGCTGCGTTTCCTGGAGCTCAATCCCGGACTATGAGGCGAAGATCACGCCGTGACCCGCAGAGACGTCGTGGGCTTTGGCGACCTAGCCGGCGAACCCGTGATTCGATTGCAGCGCGATGTTGCCGGCAACACGCGTGAGCGAAATGTGCAGGCGTTCGCGGCACGCGGCATCGCGCCTGAAATCACGTCGGAGGAGTCAAGTGAAGCCCCGATGCTCGGTCTGGTCGCAGCAGGCCTCGGTGTCGGAACTGTTACTGGCGCGCAGCGGCGGCGAGGTGGGTGACATGACGACAGAGACGCAAATCGCATGATCGTCGATGCACAAATCCATGTCTGGGAGGCTGACCGTGCGGATCGCCCTTGGCCTTTGTCCGGGGCGGAGGGACGCACGGCCTCTCCCCAGCGCGAGATTCCGTTGTCGGCCGCCGAGGCCTTGCGCGAAATGGATGCTGCGGGAATCGACCGGGCGATCATCGTTCCGCCGTCGTGGGAAGGGGATCGCAACGACGTCGCGCTTCAGGTTGTGACGGATTATCCTGGCCGTTTCGCGGTGATGGGGCGGATCGCTGCCGGCGTGGAACAGCTCGAAGAACTTGCCACATGGCGCGATCAGCCAGGCATGCTCGGCGCCAGGTTGATTCTCAACGGAGGAGATCCTCGCGTAGCTGCAGGTGCCGATCACGACTTCTGGCATATGGCCGCGGCAGTACGACTGCCGCTCATGCTCGCCCCGTCAGGCAACATGCGGTTGCTGGCCTCTATAGCCCGGCGCCATCCCACGCTACCGATCATCATCGATCACATGGGGGCGCTCGTGCACAAAAAGGGGGCCGAGGCCTTTTCGCAGATAGACGATGTCCTGGCGCTGGGCGAACTTTCCAATGTGGCGGTCAAAGCGACGTGCCTTCCGGGATACAGTGCGGAAGCTTATCCGTGGCCGGACGTTTCGCCGTACGTGGAACGTCTTTTCCACAGCTTCGGGGCGGACCGCTTGTTCTGGGGGTCGGATCTCAGCCGGTTTCCCTGTCCATATGGCCTGCTGGTGGAAATGTTCCGCGATGGTTTTCCTTGGCTTGGGGGCCGCAACCAAGATTTGGTACTTGGCGAGGGCATTCGGGCCTGGCTGGGTTGGTAATCGGCGCGGTCGTCATCGCATCCGGCGTTCTAGGAGCGGCCCCAGGACGACGATTTCCGACCTTGGTGCTGCAGTTCCTCGATGTCACGGCCTGGTCTTCGACCTGGTGTGGGAAATGCCTCTGGCGCGTATGTGATGAATGACCCGCCCAGCTTGCAAAGCCGCGTACTTGGCTGGAACGAGGGGATGGACCTGCCAACAAAAACGGAATCCATCGTGCTCTCCAGCTTCTTCACACCCGCCAGCATCGCCGTCGTCGGAGCGGCGGACGATCCGACCAAGCTGCGGGGAAAGCTGATGAAGCTGGCGCTCGACAGCGGCTATGCAGGCCCGGTCCATCCGGTCCATCCCAAGGCCGGGACCATCCAGGGCCGCACCGCATACGCCAGCCTGGAGCAAGTGCCGGACGGGGCCGAACTGGTGTTGATTGCCACTCCGGGCGCCAGCGTTCCGGGCATCGTCGCCGAGGCGGTGGCGGCTGGTGCCAAGGCAGCGGTGATCCTTTCCTCCGGCGTCGACATGGCGGCGCTGGAGGCGGCGATCGGTGACAGCGGCCTGCGCTACATGGGGCCCAACACTGAAGGCTACTTCGACATTGGCGGCGTCGCCGGGACGTTTGCCGCCGTGGTCGAGGAAGCGCTTGCCACTGAGCGCGCGGCGAGCCGGCCGGGGCGCAAGATTTCCATCGTCTCGCAAAGCGGAGGGCTGGGCTTCGCTCTGTTCGGCCGGGGGCTGGCCGAGAACCTCGACTTTCATTCCGTCATAACCACCGGAAACGAGGGCGACCTCGAATGCCTCGATTTCGTCGACCACCTGCTCGACGAGGGTGAAACCGGCGTCATCATGATGTTCGTCGAGGGGCTCAAGGCGCCGGGCCGTTTCGTCGACGCGGCGGCCAAGGCGGCGGACAAGGGCGTTCCCATCGTCATCATGAAGGTGGGCCGCTCGGAAGCGGGGCAACGCGCCGCCGTCAGCCACACCGCGCACCTGACCGGCGCCGACACCGCCTATGACGCCGTGTTCGATCGCTACGGCGTGATCCGCGTCTTTGACATGGAGGAAATGCTGGCGGCCGGCGCAGCGCTGGCGCGTTTCCCGCAAGGGCGCGTAAGGCGCGCCGCCGTCGTCAGCACGTCGGGCGGAGCAGGCGCCTGGGCCGCCGACCTGCTCGGCGCGGTGGGCATCGACGTGCCCGAACTGTCGCCCGCGCTGCAGGCCGAACTGATGGCCTTCATCCCCGAATTCGGTTCCGCCGCCAACCCGGTCGACGTGACCGCGCAGGCGGTCGAGGCGGGCGGGCGGCCGCTGGTCCAGGTCCTGGAAAAGCTGCAGCACACCGAAGAGGTGGACGCGATCGTCGTCAACATGGGCCTGCACAAGCCGGGCCGGATCGATACGCTCGCCGATCTGCTCGGCCCGCTCTATGCGCAGGCGAGCAAGCCCATCGCGTTCCACTCGCACATCGCCCCCCACGCCGACAACTTGCGCGCGCTGGCGGGGCTTGGCGGGCAGGGCTTCCACAGCTTCCGCGGCTGTGCGGCGGGTCTGTCCGCGATCGACCGCCACGCCGATTTCCTTGCCGGATGGCAGGGTTCGACCACGGCGGCGGCGGCCCGTGCGCCGGTGGCGGATGCGGCCGAGGCTGGCGTACTCGACGAGGCGGCCACTGCCGGCCTGCTGGCGCAATACGACATTCCCGTGCCTCCCAGCGCGCTTGCTGGCACGGCGCAGGAAGCACTGGCGCAAGCCGGGGCTATGGGCTTCCCGGTCGTGCTTAAGATCCAGTCGCCCGACATCGCCCACAAGACCGAAGCCGGCGGGGTGGCGCTGAACGTGGGCCCGGATGACGTCATCGAGGCTTTCGAACGGGTGCTCGCCAACAGCCGCGCCCATGCGCCCGATGCGCGGATCGAAGGCGTGCTGGTGCAGAAGATGATGCCCAAGGGCCACGAATTCGTCATCGGCGTGATCCGCGATCCCGATTTCGGCCCGCTCGTCATGCTGGGTGCCGGCGGCATCTACCTGGAAGTGCTCAAGGACGTGATCTTCGCGCCCGTGCCGATCAGCCCGGACCAGGCACGGACCCTGATCGGCCGGCTCAAGACCGCGCCAATCCTCGCAGGCGCGCGCGGGCAGGCGCCGGGCGATATCGATGCGCTCGCCCGGCTGGTGTCGCGGGTCGCCGACCTCGCGGCGACCGAGGCGAACGTCGGCCAGCTCGATCTCAACCCGGTGTTCGTCTATCCGGCCGGCAGCGGCGTGGTCGCGGTCGATGCCCTGGCGGTAGCCGGGCAGGCTGTGATCCCCGCGGCCGCGCATTAACAGGACTTGCGGCAATGACCGAAAAGCTCGCCGGCATCCACCCCGACCACGACTTCGCCGCCTTCCTCGCCAAGGGCCGCTTCCTGATCCAGCGTTCGCGCTCCACCGGAACTTATGTGTATTATCCGCGCGTCGCCGTGCCCGGCACCGGAGAAACCGACCTCGAATGGGTCGAGCCTTCCGGGCTTGGCACCGTCTATTCGACCACCGTGGTGCGCAACAAGCCTCCGGTCCCACACTATAACGTCGCGCTGATCGACCTTGACGAGGGAGTACGGATGATGAGCCGGGTGGTCGGGATTGACCCGTCCGAAGTGACCATCGGCCAGCGCGTCCGTGCGCGGGTCGACGCGATCGACGGGACCCCCGCCGTCGTCTTCGAGCTTGCGGGAGAGGGCGCATGACCGGGTTTCCACGCGGACGTACCGCCATCGTCGGTGCCGCCACTTATGGCATCGGCGCCACCCCGGGTGAAAGCGCGATAGAGCTGCTGGCGAAAGCCTCGCTTGCCGCAATCGCCGACGCCGGCATGGTTCCCAGTCAGATCGACGCGGTGTTCTCGATGCTGCCGCAGGACCCGTTCTGCGCCCATGCGGTGCCCGAATACCTCGGCATCCGGCCCAAGCTGATCGAAAGCACCCGCACCGGCGGCTCGGCCTTCCAGATCCATGCGATGTGGGCTGCGCTGGCGCTCGACGCCGGGCTGTGCGACGCGGTGCTGATCTGCTACGGCAGCAACCAGCGCTCTGCATCGGGTGGCCTGGTGACGAGCGGCGCCGCGCCGTTTCCTTACGAACAGACTTACAAGCCGCGTAACCCGCCCAGCGCCTATGCGCTCGCCGCCGCACGGCACATGCACGAATATGGCACGACCCGCGAACATCTCGCGCAAGTGGCGGTGGCGGCACGGCAATGGGCGCAGCTCAACCCCGACGCCTTCATGCGCGATCCGTTGTCGATCGACGACGTGCTCGGCGCGCGGATGGTTTCGGACCCGCTGACGGTGCGCGACTGCTGCCTCGTCACCGATGGCGCCGCGGCGGTGGTCATGACCCGCGCCGACCGCGCACGCGATACCCCCGCGCCGCCCGCCTACCTGCTCGGCGCGGCCTGCGCGACGTGGCACAAGTCAATCCTCGCGATGGAAGACCTTACCGTCACCGCCGCCAGCGAGGCCGGCGCGCGCGCCTATGCCCAGGCAGGCTGCGGCCCTTCCGACATCGACGTGCTGGAAGTCTACGACGCCTTCACCATCAACACGATCCTGTTCCTCGAAGACCTCGGCTTCTGTCCGAAGGGGGAGGGTGGACGCTTCGTCGCCGACGGAGGCATCGCGCCGGGCGGACGGCTGCCGGTCAACACCAATGGCGGCGGCCTTTCTTGCGTCCATCCGGGCATGTATGGATTGTTCACCATGGTCGAGGCGGTGACGCAGTTGCGCGGCGCGGCGGGCGCGCGCCAGGTGCACGGCGCCGACCTGGCGCTGGCGCATGGTAACGGCGGCACCCTGTCCAGCCAGTCGGTGGCCATCTTCGGCACCGCTGCGACCCTGTGAGGCCAAGATGCCCCTGAACGCAGAGCATATCCTGTCGCGGGTCTTCCCCCCGATCGAGACCGGGATCACCGATCGCGACGTCATGTTCTATGCGCTGTCAATCGGCCTCGGCCGCGATCCGATGGATGCACGCGAACTGCGCTACGTCTACGAGGACGGCCTGCAGGTCTTCCCGACGATGCCGATCGTCATCGGTCATCCGGGCAACTGGATGGCCGATCCCGCCACCGGGATAAACCGCACGATGGTGGTACACGGAGCCCAGCGGCTGACCACGTTCCTCCCGCTGCCAGTGGGCGGCCGGGTGGTGACGCACAACAAGGTCACGGACATCTGGGACAAGGGCGACAAGGGCGCCATCCTCGAACTGCGGCGCGAAACGTTCGACGTCGCCAGCGGCGACCTGATCGCGCGCAGCGAATCCAGCGTGTTCTGCCGGGCCGATGGCGGCTTTGGCGGACCTGCGGGCCCCGGCCACGACTTCAAGGCCGTCCCCGAACGCCCCGCTGACCGCATCCTGGCACTCCCGACCGACCCGAACATGGCGCTGCTCTATCGCCTGAACAACGACCGCAACCCGCTCCACGCCGACCCGGCTTTCGCCGCGCGGGCGGGATTTTCACGTCCGATCCTCCACGGCCTGGCGACGTACGGTACGGCCGCCGTAGCACTCTCGCGCGCTTGGCCGGACCGGAGCATCGCCGGTTTCGAGACGCGGTTCTCGAAGCCCGTGCTGCCCGGGGAAACCGTGACGGTAGCCATGTGGGATGCGGGCGAAGGCGTTTCGTTCCAGGCGAAAGTCGAGGACCGGGTGGTTCTCGATCGCGGCTGGGCCACATTTGCGGACGCATCCTGACCCTGCGGGGCGGCGGCGTTCACCCCATCATCACAGCATGATTGCCAGGCGGCCCCCGGGTTTACCCCCCCAGCTTGCGCCAGTGCGGATTCATGCGCTTACGAACGAAGGAAATTTCCAGGTCATGGTTCACGAACCGGATGCACAAAATGCCGGAAGATCGCCCAAGCCGCCGGTGCCTGCCGAAGTCACCGAGGCCATCCGCACGCTGATCCGCTGGTCGGGCGACAGCCCCGAGCGCGAGGGCATGCTGGAAACGCCCGAGCGCGTCGCGCGGGCCTGGCGCGAGTATTGCCGGGGCTATGCCGACGACCCGGCCTATCACCTCTCGCGCATCTTCCACGAAGTCGGCGGCTATGACGACGTCGTGCTGCTCAAGGACATCCCGTTCCAGTCGCATTGCGAACATCACATGGCGCCGATCATCGGCAAGGCGCACATCGCCTACCTGCCGGGCGCCTATGTCGTGGGTATTTCCAAGCTGGCCCGCGTCCTCCATGCCTTCGCTAACCGCCTGCAGGTGCAGGAGCGCCTGACCTCGCAAGTTGCCGACTGCATCTGGGAGCATCTCAAGCCGCAGGGCGTCGCAGTGGTCATCGAAGCGACGCACGGTTGCATGACGGGGCGCGGCGTGCGTACGCCCAACGTCGTCATGAAGACCAGCCGCATGCTGGGCGTCTTCCGCGAGGACGAGAAGAGCCGCGAGGAAGTGCTCAAGCTGATCGGTTCCTGAAGGCTGGAATCTTTCACCGCATCATCATCGTGCCGCCGTCGACCGGGATAACCTGCCCGGTCATGAAATGCGCGCCGTCCGATGCGAGGAACGCGACCACGGGAACGAGGTCACGGTAGATGTCGCCCAGCTTGCCTCCCAGCGGGATGCCGGCACGCAGCGCGGCATCGTGCGCCGCGAGTTGCCCGGCCGTCATGCCGGCGCGGGTCGTGTCGTACATCGGCGTCCAGATCGCCGGCGCGATGGCGTTGACGCGAATGTCGTAGGCGCCCCATTCGACCGCGACCGAGCGCGTCCACGCGACGACCGCGCCCTTGGACGCAGCGTAGGCGGCCTTGTTCGGGTAGCCCTTGACCCCGGCGGACGACGCGAAGTTGATGATTGCGCCGCCGTTTGCGTTGAGGTGGGGGAAGACCGCCCGGTTTGTCAGGAACGTGCCGGTGGCGTTGACGGCCATCGCGAGGTGCCACTGGTCCAGCGCGATGTCCTGTGCCGGGGCGCCCGGCGCCGTGCCGGCGGCGTGGATCAGGACGTCGAGCCCACCGAGGCGGGCGACCGCAGTGTTCACCGCTGCGTCGACCGAGGTCTGGTCGGTGACGTCGATCCGCACGAACGGGACACCGGCTTCATCGGCGATGCGCTGTCCGTCTGCGTCGTTGCGGTCCATCGACACGACTTGCGCACCGAGCCCCGGAAGCGCGCGCACCAGGCCTTCGCCCATCCCGCTGGCACCGCCGGTCACGATGATACGGCGTGCGTGCAACAGTTCGTCCGTCATGTCCGGCGTCTCCCATGCCTTTGGCTATCAGCGAAAGGGCGTCCACGGGATCGGCCATGTGATCGATGTGCCGCGCCCCCGGCCAAGCTACAGTTCGACGACGGCGCGGGTCGGGGTCTGGCCCTCGGGCGCCTCGTAGAACTGTTCCGACCAGCGCCGCAGCGCGGTGTAGCCGGCAATGTCCTGCCGGGCGAAGACCGGGCGCTGGACGAAGACCTGGTGGCGCCAGATGCGGGCGTCCTGCTCGAACAGCTCGATGGTGTGCCGCGCAAAGTCGCGCTGGCGCTGCGGCATCCTGTCCGGCGATGCTGGGTCGCGCGGCAGGAAGTAGCTGACGCGCAGGTCCGACAGCGTGTCGTCGACGGGCGTGGCGGTCAGGATGAGGCGATAGGGATCGCGCCCCTCGAACGCCGCGAACGAGAGGCCGGCGCCCATGTTGAGCGTGTGCAGCTTCATCGCCACCTGCTTGGTCCGGGCGGACTTGAAGCCTATGAGCGACCGCCAGCGGGCGCCCGGCGTCTCGAACCAGAGCAGTTCCGGGTCTTCGGGAGCGCCGTGGGTGAAGCGGAAATGCGCGGTATCCGCCGCGTTTTCCTGGATCAGCTGGGGGTGGATCGGCTCGGCCGGCTTGTCGACGATGGCATCGGGGTAGCACGGATAATGGTCGGCTTCGCTGCCGGGCAGGTCGAAGTCGGCGAACAGGTCGGGAAGTTCCCACCCTTCCCGCGGATCGCCGCCCGAGGGATCGTGCCACAGGAATATCAGGCCATGACGCTCGATGACGTGCCGGGTCCGCAGCCGGGCATTGGTAGGCTGGTCCTGATAGGGCACGTCGGCGTTGCGACCGTCCCGGTCCCACGCCCAGCCGTGGTAGGGGCAGACGATGCAGGCCTTGCGCACCTTGCCGCCGTGCCCGAGGTGTGCGCCCAGATGCTTGCAATGGGCGTCCATCACCGCGAGCGCGCCGGCCTCGTCGCGGAAGGCGACGAGATCCTCGCCGAAGTAGCGCATCGGCAGGACGCCGCCCGGCGCGAGCTGCGCGCTCCAGCCGATCTGGAACCACCCGGTGGGGTTCATGCTCAGCTTCAACATTCAACGTCTCCTCTCACGGCCGGATCAGTCGCTTGCCGATCCCCTGGCCCTGCAACATGTCGAGATAGGCGGCCGGCGCGTTCTCCAGCCCGTCGACGATGGTCTCGCGGTGGTGCAGCCAGCCTTCGTCCAGCCCCTGGCGCAGTTCGGCCAGTGCGGGGGCGAACAGGTCGCGATGCTCGGCGGTGATGAAACCGCGCAGAGTGACGGCCCGGTACAGGAGCTGGCGGAAATGGCGCAGTTCGATCGGCCGTTCGTCGTTGTAGTGCGATGCCAGGCCACATAACTGGATGCGGCCATGCCGGTTCATCGCGGGCAAGGCGGCGTCGAGGCTGGGCGCGCCGACGTTTTCGAACAGGATGTCGATGCCGTCCGGCGCCGCCCCCGCAAGCCGCTCTGCGAGGTCCGGTTCCCGATGATCCAGGCAGGCGTCGAAGCCGAGGGCATCGCCGACGTACGCGCACTTTTCCGGGCCGCCTGCGGTTCCCACGACTCTGAGGCCCCGTCGCTTCGCCAGTTGCCCGACAACGCTGCCGACCGGACCGCTGGCCGCCGACACCACGAGCGTTTCGCCCGCGCTCGGCGCGGCCAGATGAAGCCCTACCCAGGCGGTGATGCCCGAACGCCCGAGAACGCCAAGCGCCAGGCGGGGGTTACCGATGGCGGGGTCGACGATCTCGGCCTGCGCTGCGTCGATCACGTCGAACGCCTGCCATCGCGCGATGGCCAGCACATGATCCCCGACGGCCAGCGCGGCGCTGCGCGAATGGAGAACCTCGCCGATCACGCGGCCGTGGACAGTGCCGTCCGCCCAGCCGGGATGCTCGCCCGCCCAGCTTTTCATCGCGCGCGCCAGGTAGGGGTCTAGCGCGATTGCGCGGATGGCGATCAGCGCCTGCCCGTCCCCCGCCTCGACCGACTCGACCGGGCGCAGCGCGAAATCCTCGACCGACAGCCGGTCCGTGCGCCGCCGCATCGCCCAGCCCTGCCAGCAGAGTGCGTCCATGGCGTCCTCAGACGCGGTAGCTGTCGTCGGCACGGTCGAGCTGGCGGAGCAGGGCGGGCCATTCGCGGGCGCCGGCGATCGACACGTCGGCGCTCCCGTCCTTGGGGCTGAACAGGGCGGCGGTGCGCCGGCGGCTTTCCTCGCTGGGCACCAGCGGAGCGCCGCCGGCCAAAGCGTCGACCTGGATGCGGCAAGCGGTCTCCAGGCGCTGCATCAGCAGGAAAGCCTCGGCGATGCTGCGTCCGACCGTCAGCAGGCCGTGGTTGCGCAGGATCAGGGCGTCGTTGTCGCCGAGGGCGGCGACCAGGCGCACCCGCTCGCCTTCGTCGATCGCCGGGCCTTCGAAGTCGTGATAGCCGGTGCGGCCGAGGAAGCGCAGCGCCGTCTGGCTGATTGGCAAGAGCCCGTCCGGCATGCACGAGACGGCGACTCCCGCCCGGGTGTGGGTATGGATGACGCAAGCGACGTCGTCGCGGGCGCCGTGTACCGCGCTGTGGATCACGTAACCCGCGCGATTGATGCCCAGGTCGGTCGATCTCGGGTCGAGAACGTTGCCCTCGATATCGATCCGCAGCAGCGAACTGGCGGTGATCTCCTCGTACAGCAGGCCGAACGGATTGATCAGCAGGTGATGATCGCTTCCCGGCACCCGGGCGGTGATGTGGTTGTAGATCAGGTCGGTCATGCCGTAGCGGGCCACCAGCCGGTAACATGCGGCCAGGTCGACGCGAGCATCGTGTTCGGGGTCGGACATCCTCATGCCTGCGATTCTGCGCTCGGGCACGCCTGCGAACAAGTCCAAGGTCGAGCGAGGATGTGATCAATGCGATCATGCCTTTTCTATGGCAGGACGCTGGGGCAACGCAGGGGGCGACAGAAAGACCCGAGGAGTGGATCGAAATGCGGATTTTCGGAGGGCCCACGCGCTACGTGCAGGGTCCCGGAGTGATCGAGAAACTGGGCGACCTGACCGCGGGGCTGACCCGCAGTCCGCTGCTCATCGTCGATGCCGACGTGCTGCCCTTCGTGGACCAGCGGCTGGCCGCCGCGTTCGTGGGGCGGGCGCATACGATCCTGCCGTTCCGGGGCGAAGTGACGCGCCCTGCCATCGCCGCCCTGGTCGATGCCGGGCGCAAGGCGGGCGCGGATGCGGTGATCGGGATCGGCGGCGGCAAGGGGCTGGACGCAGCCAAGGGCGTCGCGCTGTCGTTGGAACTCGGCTTCATCGCCATTCCCTCCATCGCGTCGAACGATTCGCCCACCGGCCGGTCGATGGCGATCTATGACGACCAGCATGTCCTGGTGGCGATCGAATCCATTCCCGACAGTCCCTTGCTGGTGGTGGCGGACACGGCGTTGATCGCAAACGCGCCGGCGCGTTTCCTACGCGTGGGCATGGGCGATGCGCTGGCCAAGAAGTTCGAGGCCGAACGCGCCTTCGCCGACGGGGCGAGCAACTTCTTCGGCACGCGCCCTTTGCGCACCGCCCTGGTGATCGCCGACGCCTGCTACGCCACTTTGCGCGAATACGGCGTCGCCGCGATGCAGGCGGCCGAGGCGCATCGGCCGGACGACGCGTTCGAGGCGGTGGTCGAGGCCAACGTCCTGATGGCGGGCCTCGCCTGGGAAAGCGGCGGCCTGTCATATGCCCATGCGGTTGTGCGCGGCCTGGTGAAGGCGCGCGGCGTTTCCGGCGCTCCGCACGGGGACCACGTCGCCTACGGCACTCTGGTGCAATTGGCGATCGAGGAACGGAACGACGCGTTCATCCTCGACCTGATGGACTGGTGCCGCAGCGTCGGCCTCCCAGTGTCGCTGGGCGACATGGGCATGCCCGAGCCGACGGCGGTAGAAATCGCCGAGATCGCCCGGCTGACGAGCGTCGGTCCGGTGGGTGGCAGGATCATCGTCGCCGCCGCGCCGGAACGGATCGCCGAGGCTATCGTGCGTGTGGAAGGGTTGGCGAAATGAGCAAGGCAGCCGTAGTGACGGGCGCCGCCGGCGGCATCGGGCGCGCGACCGCGATCCGTTTCGCCCAGGCCGGCGCGCGCGTGATGGTGTCGGACGTCAACGTCGAGGGCGGCGAGGAAACCGTCGCCCTGATCGCGGCGGCGGGTGGCGTGGCGCGATTCCAGCGGGCCGACGTCAGCCGCGAGGACGACGTCGCGCAGTTGATGGATTCCACGCTCGCCGCGTTCGGAGGGCTTGACTGGGCGTTCAACAACGCCGGGATCATCGGCGCGCTGGGCGGGATCGGCGAGTGTTCGATCGAGGACTTCGACCGTGTCGTCGCCGTCAACTTGCGCAGCATCTTCCTTTGCATGAAGGCCGAACTGGCGATCATGGGCCCCAAGGGCGCGGGTTCGATCGTCAACACGGCGTCGGAAACGGTGCTCAAGGGCAATGCCGGCCCGGCGGCCTACACCGCCTCCAAGCGCGGCGTGCAGGGGTTGACCGAACATGCGGCGCTCGAATGGGCGCGCTCGGGCATCAGGATCAACTCGGTAGCGCCCGGCGCGATCGTCACGCCGATGACGCTGGCGATGCGCGCGGCCAAGGAGCGGCCCAGCCCCCAACCCAACGGCCGCCGCGGAGAAGCCCACGAGATCGCGGAGGCTGTCTACTGGCTGTGCTCGGACGCATCGTCCAACGTGGTCGGACACATGCTGGCGGTGGATGGCGGGTGGGCGATCAGCTGATCCCATCACATTGATGATGCCGCAGGCCGCGCAGTGGCTACGGGCGGCAGTGTTGCTATAGAATGGCGATACTCGCGGGAGCGATGGGTTTGGAGAGCAAAAATGACCATGGTAATCAAGGATTTCAGGCCTGAGGGTCTGGCGGGGCAGTATCTGCCCCAGGATATGGTGTTCAAGGTCCCCGACGACCTGAGCAAGTGGGTCAAGCGGCCGGCGGGGCATTATTACCTTCCGCTAATGTTTAACATCTCGGCGGGCATCACCGTCAACATCCTGCGCTATCCCAAGCCGGGCGTGATCGGGCGGCATGTCCACGACGGGCCGGTGTTCTCCTACACGATCGAGGGCGCGTGGTACTATCCCGAGCACGACTGGGTCGCCGATGCCGGCACCTTCATCTGGGAGCCGCCGGGCGAGATGCACACGCTGACTGTGAAGGAATCGATGATGGCCTTCTACGTCATGCACGGCGGTCTCACCTCGCTGGACGAGAACGACAAGCCGATCCAGGTCGACAACTGCCTGACGCTGCTCGGTGCCTGCGACGAATATTACCAGGCGAACGGCTTCGGCGCCGACTACATCAAGCAGTTCATCCGATAGGGGACGGCGATAATGGGGGGCGGTGCGCAGCCGTGACGGCTTTGCCGTCCGCTGACGCCGGCGGCCTGGCGGATCGCCTCGCCCGAGTGGAGGCGTGCGAAGCGATCCGCCAACTGGCCTTCGGCTATGCCCTGGCCGTGGATGCGCGCGATCTGGACGCGCTGGTCGGGCTTTACGTCGACGACGTCCGGGTGAGCGGCGGCGGGCAGGGGCGCGCCGCTTTGCGGGCAACGTTCGATGCCGCCTTGCGCCAGTTCACGTCGAGCGCACATCATGTCACGACTCACCTGATCGAACTGCTCGGGCCCGAGGATGCCATCGGGCTCGTCTCGTGCCGGGTCGAACACGAGGTGGGCGACCGCTGGGTGACAGCGAGCCTGCTCTACCACGATCGCTATGTGCGCCGAGACGGGACGTGGCTGCTGCGTGGCCGCGTGCAGAAGCGGCTCTACGCCACCGCGCACGACGATCCGCCCACCGGGCCTGCGAAGATGCGCTGGCCGGACACCGCTCCTGCCGAGACCGGCTTCCACGACGCCTTCCCCGCCTGGCAGGCGTTCTGGGACGGTGAGGATCCCACCCCCTGGGCCGGTGAGGGCGCGCAGCACCTGGTCTCGCGCCTCCGGGGAGGTGCCGGACTGCCCAAGCCGCCGGCCTACATCTTCACCTGAGCCGGGTATACGGCGCCGTCGTCCGGCCGCTGCCATCTCCTATATGCTAAAAAGCGGCCAACTGCCGGCCGCGCTTCGATGACGGCGGCGGCGCGGCTATGGTCGCCCGATAATCGTGGGAGGATCAGGTAGTGGATTTCAACGAGACGCTCAAAGCCGAGTTGGAAGGTGCGGCCGACTTCATCCTGTTCGAATACAAGGGGCGCGACTACACGCGCGGCCGGATCGCCGACCAGGCGCGGCGGCTCATCGCCCTGCTGGACGAGGCCGGGGTGCCCGCCGATGCCCGGATCGGGGTCATCGTCCGCAACCGGGTGCTCCATGCCGCGACGATGCTTGGCCTCATCGCCTACGGACGGCCGTTGACGACGATCTACGCGATCCAGTCGCCCGAAGCGATGGCGGCGGAAATCATGGGAACCGCGTTCGGCGCGATCGTGGCGGACGGACAGGACTGGTCCCCCCAAGTGGTTGATGCGGTCTCCTCGGCGGGAGCGGCGGGCATCCTTCTCGACCATGACGCCGACCTTGTGGACTACCACCCGGGGCTGGAGCGCGCCGGGCCGGGACCGTTCTCCACCATGACCGGCGAGCGTGGACTGGAAATCCTATCCAGTGGCACCACTGGCAAGCCCAAGCGCATCCTGTTCCCGTTCCGCATGCTGGTGCGCGCGGTCGAGAGCGTCGGAGCGGCGCGCGACGGGGGAACGCCTGAGCCCGAAGTGTTGACCTGGCCTTACGGCGGGATCGGGGGAATGTGCAACCTCGTCGCGGGCGTGATGATGGGGCGGCGCACGGTGCTGCTCGACAAGTTCAACGTGCCCGAATGGCTGGCCGGCATAAAGCGCCACCGGCCGCGGGTCCTGAGCGGGCCGCCCGCCGTTGCGCGCATGGCGCTCGACGCCGGTGTCACGCGCGAGGACCTGGCGGGCGTCGGCTACTTCTACGGCGGCGGCGCGCCGTTCTCTCCCGAATTGCAGGAGGAGTTCGAAGCGGCCTACGATATCAAGGTCATCTGGGCCTATGGCGCGACCGAGTTCTGCGGCACGATCATCTCGTGGTCGCCCGCGCTGCACGAGGAATTTCGCGATGCCAAGAAGGGCGCGATGGGGCGCGCGCTGCCGGGCATCCGGCTGCGCGTTACCGATGTCGAGAGCGGCGAGCCGCTGGCGCCCGGCGAGGTCGGCTACCTCGAAGCCGTGGTGCCCGCGGTCCGCGGCGAGGAATGGATACGCACCACCGACCTTGCGGTGATCGACGAGCATGGCTTCGTGTTCCATCGCGGACGAGGAGACGGGGCGATCGTGCGCGGCGGTTTCAAGGTGCTGCCCGAAAAGATCGTGACGGCGCTCCAGCAGCACCCGTCGGTACTGGACGCTGCCGTCGTCGGCATTCCCGATGCGCGGCTGGGCGAAGTGCCGGTCGCGGCGGTGGAACTGCGGGCCGACGCGCCGGTGGTCGATGCGGACGAACTGCGCGAATATGCCCGCAAGGTGCTGGTCGTCCACCACGTCCCGACCCGCATCCTGGTGCTGGACGCCTTGCCGCGCACGACGTCGCTCAAGGCGGACCTCGGCGCGATCCGGCGGATGTTCGTCCCGGCCGACGCCGCATAAGGCGAGCCGGCGCCGTTCAAGGCGGATACTGGAACAAGGTTGCCCAGGCCGGTTTTTCCCCGGCCTGCGCTGTTTGCGCTTCCGCTCAGAACTCCGCGCTGAGCTCGATGCCGTATGTCCGCGGCGTGCCGAGGAAGCCCGAAGTATAGCCAAGGCCGGTATTGGCCAGTTCGGTGCCGCTGGCGATGTACTGTTCGTCGGTGAGGTTCTTGCCCCAGAGCGCTGCGGTTACGTTCGTCCCTGCGATCCGGCGCAACTCGATCCGCCCGTTGAGGAGGATGTAGCCCGGCAGGATCGACGTCGGCGAGACGCGGCCCTGCGCCGCGATCCAGTTGTTGTCGGACATGTTGGTCCGGGTCTGGTAGAAAAGGTCGCCGCGCACCGCCAGTTCGCTCTCGCCGACTGGCACCCTGAAGCCCGCGTTGCTGCTGAGCGTCCATTTCGGCGCGCCTGCGAACATCGATCGGCTGATGTCGACGCCGTTGCTCATCCAGCTCGTGTATTGCGCGTCGATATGGGAGATGTTGACCCCGAAATCGAGGAAGCGGGTCGGCCGTAGTGCCAGTTCCGCCTCGAAGCCCTTGATCCGGGCGGCGGCGGCATTGACGATCGTCTGGGTGAAGACGCCGTTGATGATGCTGCCCTGGTTGCGCTGGATGTTCTTGTAGTCCTGGCTGTAGGCCGCGACGTTGAACGTCCCGCTACCCCCGCCCATGTGGAAGCTGGTCTTCAGGCCCACTTCGTAGTCTTTGACGTCCTCGGGCTGGAACGGGGTGAACTGGTTGGGCGTCGTCGCCGAAATGTTGAACCCGCCCGTGCGGTAGCCCTTGCGATGCGCGATGTAGACCAGCACGTCCGGGATGATCTTCCAGTCCGCGCTGACGGTGTAGGTGAAGCGGTCGAAGCTCTTGCCGTAGGACGCCTGGCACGGGTTGAGCGGCACTCCCGTCGCATCGACGAGGCGGCAGGTGCCGTTGGAGATGAGGTTGCGGGTGGTGATTTCGCGCAAGTCGTGGTTGAGCCGGCCGCCGGCGGTCAGCGATACGCCGCTCAGGAAGGGCAGGCGGTAGGTGAACTGGGCAAATCCCGAGTAGGATTCGTTGCGGATCGGATCGGCGTAGGTCACGCGATCGCCGCGATAGATGCCCCCCGTGGTGATGCCGCCCTGGCCGCCCGTCTGCTGGCGGTCGCTCCCCTTTTCGAGGAAGTAGTAGCCTCCGAAGATATAGTCGAGCGAACCGTCGAAGATCGTGCCCAGCATCTGCAGCTCGTCGCTGTACTGGCGCACGCTCATGTCCTCGCGCGAATGGAAGTACGGCACGACTTGCCCGGTCGCATCGGTGAAAGTCAGGCTGGAGCCGTCGAAGTCGAACGGTGAGTGGGATTCGGTGTAGCGATAGCCCGCGATGTTGCGGATCGTCACGCCGTCGATGATCTCGATCTCGGTGGTGTTCGACACGGAGAACGTCTTGATGTCGGTCTTGAGCCGCAAGTCGCTGGTGGTGCTGTGGAACGGCAGGGCCCGCACCCGCGCCAGTTCGGCCAGAACGTTGGGCGCCGATCCGAAGCCGATGCCGGGCAGCACGCCCAGCAGCTTGTAGCCGATGCCGTTTTCGTGCGCGGTGAAGCCGTTGACCACGAGCCGGTTCTCGATGCCGGCGCCGGGCGTCAGGCGCAGCGAGACGCGCCAGCTGTTCTTGTGCTCGTCGTCCAGCTTCTGGCCGGTCGTCACGTTGTTGGTGAAGCCGTCGCGGCGCTGGATGGCGCCCGCGACGCGCAGCGCGGCCCAGTCCGCCAGCGGTACGTTCAGCGCCCCTTCCGCGCGCTTGGCGTCGTAGTTGCCGTAGCTGGCGAGGACGTAGCCTTCCAGATTGTCCGTCGGCGCGGTGGGCGTGATGATCATGGCGCCGCCGGTGGTGTTGCGCCCGAAAAGCGTTCCCTGCGGCCCCTTGAGGACCTGCACCGAATCCAGGTCGAACATGCCTGCGTTGAGGCCTTGCGGACGGTTTTGAACGACGTCGGCGAAGTAGACGGCCACGGCCGGGTCCTTGGTGATGTAGGGGTCGAACTGCCGCTGGCCGCGGATCGCCACCTGCAGCACGTTGGACCCGAACGAGGAGGGCTGGATGGTCAGGCCCGGCACCTTCTGCTGGATGTCCTGTACCTGCACGATATTGGCGGCGCGCAGCGAATCGCCGCTGACCGCCGTCACCGCGACAGGCACGTCCTGGAGGCGTTCCGCACGGCGCCGCGCGGTGACGACGATCTCGGGTTCCCCGATCGGGACCTGGGCGGAAGTCGCCGCTGCCGGCGCCTCCGATTGCGCCAGCGCTGGACCGGCGTGGAATGTGGCGATGACGATCGCGACGAGCGACGCGCCGAGGCTTGGTTTCATGGCTCTCTCCCTGTTGAATTATCCAGCGGCGACCATCCTGCTCGTCGGGCCGGATTGATGCGTCGCCGCCCGTCGAAGCTAGGCCGATCCGCTGCGAATTGTCGTATGGTTACGCGCTGCCCCGCCCATCCATCACACCTGTGTCCTTTGCCCCGGTCAGTTCGCCGCCACCGGGGACAGCGAGTCGAGATAGCTGCGCATGGCTTCGGTGGGCTGCTTGCGCGACGGGTCGTAGAATGGGGACAGGACGCTGAGGATCTGCCTGAAATCGCGCTTGCGCGTCATCTTGCGATGGGCAGCGACCCGCTCGACCGACTTCGATACCTGTTCGGGGGTCATGTTCTCGCGGTCGACGGCGATGAGGTGGTCGGCGACCGCGTCCATGAACCGGGTGAGATGGCGATAGGCCCACAAGTAGCCGTAGCAGCGATAGAAATAGCCCCGGAACGGGCCGCGCCCGAACAGCGTGCGATAGACGTCGAAACAGACGTGGCGATGCTCGAATTCCTCGGCCAGGTGCCACTTCCACAGTTCCAGCGCGCGCGGGTCGGCCGATCGTTCGAGCAGCGGGAGGACCTGGAAGAACGTCTCCGCATTGCTCGATCCCATGGCCTCGAACCCTTCCGAATAGGCAAGGTTGAACCGCAGCGACCGACGGGCGAGGAACCCGGCATAGTCGTCCGCGAGCTGCTTTTCGAACGTCGCGAGGCCGGGATAGCCGCTTTCGCGCAGGACCTTGTTAAAAGCGTTGTGGCGCTTGCAGTGCTCCACTTCCTGCTTGTTGAAGATTTCGATATCGCGGGCGAGCTGGGGTCGGCGCGCCTTCACCAGCGGCAACGCCTTCAGCATCACGCGCACCAGATAGGGCTCGATGTACGAGGGGACGATGGAAGCGGCGTTGTAATGCTGGGCCAGTTCGCGGTTGCGCGACCAGTGCGGCGGGAGCTCGGTGAAATCCATCTTCGGATAGCGCGGGATCATGATGTTCCTCTCTCGCCGGTGTCCGGGGGGCGTGCGCCCCCTCTCGTTCGATTGGCCGCAGGATACCCCCATTCGCCGCGCAGCAAGAGAGCGAGCGCGAATCCAGCGCATCCATGATGCAAATCCCCCGCGCTTGCCCTGTCCCCAAGAATGGAGATGCTCGCGCGAAAAGAGGATGGAGGCAGGATGTCAGGCTTGGCACATATCGTCGAACACGCCCGGCAGTGGCCTGACCGGGCCGCCGTGCGCATGACCGACGACGGCAGTGAACTGAGCTACCGCGATCTCGACGCGCGCTCCCACGCGCTGGCCGGACAACTCGCGGCGACGGGTCTGGCGGTGGGCGACCATGTCGCGATCCTGATGGAGAACCGGCCCGAGTTCTTGGTGGCGACCTGGGCGGCCAGCAGGGCCGGGCTGTACTGGACACCGATCAACTGGCACCTGACCGCCGAGGAAGTCGCCTATATCGCGCAGGATTGCGGCGCCCGCGCGCTGCTTTCCAGCGATGCCCGGCGGGCGGTGCTGGGTCCGGTCAGCGAGGCCTGCCCCGACCTTGCGATCTGGCTGTGCGATGCGCCGGGCCCCTCCGGCTTCGCGCCCGTGAAAGGGCAGGCTCCCGCGCCCGTGCCCTATGACAGCGTCGAAGGGTCCTCGATGGTCTATTCCTCGGGCACTTCGGGGCGGCCCAAGGGCATCAAGCGGCTGCTGACGGGCGCGCCGTTCGGAGCGCTGGGAGCGGGTGACGGCATGGTGCGGGGCCTCTACCGCTGGGATGCCGAAACGCGCTTCCTGTGTCCCTCGCCGCTCTATCATGCCGCGCCCCTGAACTTCGCGCTCAGCACTCATCGCTGCGGGGGTACGCTGCTGCTGATGCGCAGCTTCGACCCCCGCGAAGTTCTCTCGACGATCGAGCGCGAGCGCGCGAACCGCGTATGGCTCGTCCCCACGATGATGATCCGCATGCTCAAACTGCCCGAGGGCGAGCGGTCGGCTTTCGACGTGTCGAGCGTCACCCACGCCGTCCACAGCGCCGCGCCCTGTCCGCGCGAGACGAAGCAGGCGATGATGGACTGGTGGGGGCCGGTCCTTCACGAGTTCTACGCGGCGACCGAAGGCAACGGGATGACCGCCATCACACCGCAGGAATGGCTGGCGCATCCCGGCTCGGTCGGCCGCTCGTCCGACGTGCGGATCGTCGGCGAGGATGGCGCCCTGATGCCGGCGGGGGAGGTGGGGACCATCCACTTCGCAAGCGACTGGACGCGCTTCGAATACCACAACGATCCCGCCAAGACGGCCGAAGCGCACGATGCCCATGGCTGGACCACCATCGGCGACATGGGCTACCTCGACGACGACGGCTATCTGTTCCTGACCGACCGCAAGACTCACATGATTATCGCAGGGGGCGTCAACATCTACCCGCAGGAGTCGGAGAACGTGCTCGCCGTCCACCCGGCGGTGGAGGACGTCGCCGTGATCGGCGTTCCGCACCCGGAATATGGCGAGGCGGTCAAGGCCGTGGTGCAGCTCGTCGGCGGGCGCGAGGGGTCGGACGAACTGGCCGAGGAACTCATGACCTACTGTCATGCGCACCTGGCGCGCTACAAGTGCCCGCGCAGCGTGGACTTCGTCGACGAACTGCCACGCCTGCCGACGGGCAAGCTGCTCAAGCGCGAACTGCGGGGCCGTTACTGGGGCGAAGGGGTGGCCCGGATCTGACGCCGCGCGGCCCCGGAGTTCAGTGGAACGTGCGCCCACCGTCGGCGGCGACCACGGTGCCGGTGACATAGGACGATGCGGCCGAGCTGAGGAACAGGATCACTTCCGCCAGTTCCGAGGCCCGCGCTACGCGCTTGAGCGCATATTGCTGGACGAAGGGAGCGTCGTCGGGATCGGCATATCCTGCAAGGACCGAGCGTACCATCGGCGTGTCGACGATCCCGGGCGCGACGGCATTGACGCGGATGCGCGGCGCAAGTTCCGCGCCCAGCGCCTTGGTCAGGGCGACCAGCCCCGCCTTGGTCGCGGCATAGGCGGCTATGCCGGGTGCGCTCGGCAGCAGGGCCTGGCCCGAGGCGATGTTGACGATCGTCGCGTCCGCTGCCGCGCGCAGGTACGGCAGCGCCGCCTGGCACAGCAGGAACGGGGCGGTCAGGTTGATCGCGACGAAACGGTCCCAGGTGTCCCGGTCGATCGCCTCGAACGGCATCGATCCCGCCACGCCCGCGCAGTTCACGAGGGCGTCGATGCCGCCCATCGCTTGCCCCGCTTGTTCGACCGCCGCACGCAAGGCCCGCTCGTCGAGCAGGTCGACTTCCAGCGCCACCCCGCCGGTCGCCTCGCAGGCCGCTGCGAGCGCGGGGCCGTCGCGGTCGAGCAGGGCGACCCGGGCCCCCTGCGCCGCGAACAGCTCCGCGGTCGCGCGGCCGATCCCCGAGGCCGCGCCCGTCACCAGCGCGCGGCGGCCTTGCATCCGGCCGCTCATGCGTCTGCCACGGCGCGGCGGGCGGGCGCGAGGCCGAGCCGGAACAGCAGGGCCGCGACCAGCGCGACGGCGACGTAGATCGACAGGAGCGAGAGGTTCACCTTGGCCGGGTCGCCGAAGACGAAGTCGGTCATGAAGGCGACCGATGGCGGTCCCAGGCACATGCCCATCAGGTTGAAGACCAGGACGAACAGCGCCGAGGTGCGGCCGCGATATTCGCTGGGCGTCGCCATCTGCAGGTGGGCGACCGCCGGCCCGGTGAAGGGCTGGAGGAAGTGGAGGAGGGCGTAAGCGGGCACGAAGAGCCAGAGACTGTCCGCTACCCCGAAGGCGACGACGGCGGCGCCCGCACCGATGAGGCAGGCGTATACGAAATAGCGCAAGTGCGCGTCCCTGCACCCGTTCGCGTACCAGCGGTCGACGAACCAGCCGCCGAACAGGAAGCCGGGGATGCCCGTCGCCATGCCGATCGTGCCCATGAGCATCCCGACGTGCGCCACGTCCATGCCGTAGCGCCGCATGAGCATCGCCGGTGCCCAGGCGGCGGTGCCGTATGCCAGCACCGCGACCAGTCCGAAGCCAAGGAAATGGCAGAGGAAATAGTGCCGGTTGGCGTAGAGGAACCGCAGGAACCCGTCATCGGTGTCCTCGCTGCGGGCCTTGCTGCGCGTCCGGCGCGGCTCGGGGACGAGGAACATCAGCGTGGCGAGCAGGATGCCGGGCAGGCCGGTGATGAGGAATACCATCTGCCAGGGCTGCACCGTGCCGACCAGCGGCAGCACCATGGCACCCATCGCTTCCAGATACGCGATGAGCACGCCGCCTGCCATGTAGGCGATCGCCCCGCCGATCGAGGACCCGGCCGCGAACACCCCCAGCGCCAGCGCGAGCCGCCGGGGCGGGAAGAGGTCGGCGATCATCGAATAGGCGGCAGGCGACAGCGACGCCTCGCCCACCCCCACGCCGAAGCGCGCGAGCAGCAATTGCCAGTACGTCGATGCAAGGCCGCAGGCGGCCGCGGCCAGCGACCACAGGGTCATTCCGAAGTAGATGATCCGCCGCCGCGAATAACGGTCGACCAGCCAGCCGATGGGCAGGCCGAAGGCTGCATAGAACAGGCCGAAGGCGACGCCCTGGAGCAGGCCGATCTGGAAATCGGTCACGCCCAGCGCCGCCCGGATCGGCTCCACCATCAGGGCGATGATCTGCCGGTCGAGGTAGGAGGATATCGCCACCACCAGCAGGATGGCGACGCTGAACCAGGCCATGCCGGGCGACGCGGCCGAGGCTTGCGCGTCGTTGCCGGCCAGCCCCGGCGGAGCGGCGGGAGACGGGACTTCTCCGCCGACCATGCCGGGCGGGCTCTCGGACTCGTGCGTGGCCTCGACCATCTCTCACCCCTGTTTTTCGTTATCTCGACGGTCTGGCATGCCGCGCCGTCGAACCGAAGGGGAGAGCGTTCAAATCACACGAGCGTGATGGTATGCGCGCTCACACCTCGATCAGGACGGCGCCCGCCTGGCCGCCGCCCGCGCACATCGCGGCGACGCCAAGGCCGCCCCCGCGCCGGCGCAGGTCGCGGATCAGCGTGTTGAGCATCCGGCCGCCCGATGCCGCGACGGGATGGCCGATGCTGCAACCGCTGCCCGATACGTTGACGATATCCTCGTCGAGCCCCAGCGCGCGGCACGCGGCGATCGGCACCGAGGCGAACGCCTCGTTGATTTCCCACAGCGCGACATCGCCCACCGCGACGCCGGCGCGGCCGAGCAGCTTGCGCACGACGTCGGGCACGACCAGCCCGGTATCCTTGGGCGCTATGCCAAGGGCCGTCCAGGCGCGGACTTTGGCCAGCACCTCTGCGTCCTCGGCACGGGCGGCCTCGTCACTGGCGATCAGCAGCGCGGAGGCGGCATCGTTGACGCCGCTGGAATTGCCCGCGGTGATCGAGAAACCCTCGATCTCGGGGTGCAGCACCTTGAGCGAGGCCAGCTTTTCGAGCGAGCTGTCGCGGCGCGGATGCTCGTCCACCGCGAAGGTCCGGGTGGTGCCGTCGGGCATCACCGCCTCGACCGGCACGATCTCCTCCTCGAAGTGCCCGGCATCAATCGCGGCGATAGCGCGCTGGTGCGAGCGGAAGGCCCAAGCGTCCATCTCCTCGCGGCCGATGCCAAGGGCCTTCGCCGCGTTCCATCCGACCGTGATCGACATGTCCCGGTTGGGCGCCTCGACGCTGTCGGGATGGGTCGGCGGCATCCACCAGTCGACCGGCTCGCCGTCGGGGCCTGGCATCTGCATGCGGGGCATCATCGAGCTGGACATTACCCCGCCCGCCACCAGGAAGCGCTCCATCCCGCTCACGACCTGGGCTGCGGCCATGCCGACTGAGGTCAGGCTACCAGCGCAGTGCCGGTTAAGCGCCACGCCCGCGGCACCCACCAGCCCTGCCTCGATCGCGGCGTAACGAGCCACGGCGCCACCGCCGTAGAGCGATTCCGCCAGAATGACGTCCTCCACGAGTTCGGGTGCCAGGCCCGAGCGATCGACGACGGCGCGCACCACGGCAGTGGCGAGTCGTTCCGGGCTGGTAAGGGCGAGGGTTCCCTTCCGAGCAGTGGCGACGGCGGTCCTTGCCGCCGCAACGATGACAGGTAGTGGCATGAGCGCTGCTTCTCCGGACAATTTACATGCAATTTGGATTCGAGGACCAATGCATGGCCCGAGCGCGCGGCATTGTCTCTTTCTGTGGTGTAAGGATCACATTGACGATCGAAAGCTTTCAAAGCATAGTCTATGAATCGAAAATCCACTTCGTTTTCATTAATAAATATCAGCAAGTGAGATTTTCATTTTTGCCGATCAGGGCACTTTCAAGTGTAATGATTTCATGAAAATCTAACTTGCGTCCGATAAGTGAATTTTCAGCGCATAGGTTTGATTGGAACGTTATCGATCAATCGAGTTCCATTTATTGTGGCAGCAGCAAATAAGCGCATCGATTTACAGCATATTTTACTATGTAGTTTTAAGCTTTCACTGTCCCTCAGTTCTATGTAGTCGACAGATGTGAACCCGTTGGCGATCAATCTATTTTTGGTTTGCTCGATCACTTCAACTACTTCCCCGCCACCCTCCATTGCGTTAGCGGCGTCATATAGCAGTGAGTAGAGACTATTTGCTTTCTGGCGATCCTCTTTCGAGAGATATGCGTTGCGCGAAGACATCGCAAGACCATCGGGCTCCCGAACGGTTGGGACAGTAATAATCCCTTCAGGGGATGGATGGGAAAAGTTTAAATCGCGAGCTAAACGTCGAATAACTGCGATCTGCTGCCAGTCTTTCTCTCCGAAAAGCGCATAATCCGGTGCAATTTGGTTGAATAACTTACACACCACGGTGGCAACACCGTCGAAATGCCCAGGCCTCCTTGACCCACAAAGACCGTGGCTCACATCGGATACGGAAACATTAGTCGAGAATTCTGTAGGATACATTTCGTTGATAGCAGGGGCCCAGACTATCTTTACTCCGTTTTTATTGAGTAGATCCAGATCAGCCGGCAAAGTACGGTGGTATTTATCAAAATCCTCACCTTCGCCAAACTGCAAAGGATTTACGAAGATCGAAACCACAACATGAGAAGCCAATTCCCTCGCTTTTCGAACCAAGCTTATATGGCCTTCGTGGAGTGCCCCCATGGTTGGAACAAGCGCTATCTTGCCTGTTTCGCGCAAGAGTTTCAGGGAAGTCCGTAAGGTTTCAAGGTTTTGGTGGGTATGCATTGTAACCACATCATATGTGCAGGATTATGATTTGGGATCGCAATAACTATAAATACTTTTCGCGAGCCCCGTTCGGCGTGACGTATTAATCAAGCTACAATTGCTGCTCAAGCGTATGCGTCGATCGCTTCCACCAGCGTCTCGCCGAGCAGCGAGGGCGAGGACGACACCTTGATGCCGGCTTCTTCCATCGCCGCGATCTTGTCCTCGGCGCCGCCCTGGCCGCCCGAGACGATCGCGCCGGCGTGGCCCATGCGGCGACCCGGAGGCGCCGTGCGGCCGGCGATGAAGCCCGCCATGGGCTTCTTGCGGCCGCGCTTGGCTTCGTCCTTGAGGAACTGCGCCGCTTCTTCCTCGGCGCT